>Ga0210049_1001043_pt1 | contig 25302 bp, 28 predicted proteins | sample CryGeyCG2014_300_2_FD_183964 | JGI IMG/M metagenome (GOLD analysis project Ga0210049, IMG submission 183964) | Groundwater microbial communities from aquifer - Crystal Geyser CG06_land_8/20/14_3.00 (SPAdes) (version 2) | ecosystem: Environmental > Aquatic > Deep subsurface > Groundwater | place... | reverse complement strand
TCACTTACGCTAATAGCAATCCCGAATCCTTAATGGAGTCCGTTCGGGTTTTGCTATCGAATAATCCATTCATAACTGTTCAAGAAAAAAGAGACGTCGCAAAAAATATGCAATATATCCATGATCGCATTGGGCCGAAGCATGCTCATCACACATGGATACAGCAAAAAAATTCTGAACTTAAACCTGATCTGGAAGAATATTCAAATATTCTACCAGCCCTAGACGATTTGCTATATGGTCTTATTGCCAAACATCGTTTTACCGGTGATTTAGATGAAATTGATCTACTGTTAAAGATTAAGAACCCTAATGTTGATGACGTTAATAAATTGAAACAAATGATTAAGTTAGACCAGGAAAAACAGTCGACAGAATCAAAGATAAATTATGTGTTTACTAAATGCAAGAACTCAATATGGATAAAAAAGCTATATAATGCTGGACTCTTTAGTAATCCCCCGGAAATCAAGAAGGAAGGTCAGTATATTCAAACCCCAATCTGGCCACAAAGTCAATCACTTATTTCCATTGCTGCAGAAGAACAAGATTTCGTGTTAACTGTTATTGACCGATACCAGTATCTAAAGAATCCAAGAATAATTGAAGATTTTATTTTAGCTTCGCTATCCCTCGGGGCCGAGAGTATGAAAAAAGTTGCAGAACTAGCTATTCAAAATAATTGGATCAAAATACCATACACTCATAAACTTCCTGAGCACCTCACTAATTTAGCAGTAAAAATTATTGTAAACAGTCGCTTTTCTCAGATAGGTTGGCAACTTGCCGAAATGATTTTTAGTCTTCAGAAAAAATTAGAGTCCAGCATCAATGACGTTGAGGGTTATTTTGATGATTGGATGTATTCTCATCTACTCGAAAAATTCACAAAGGCAATTCTGATACATCAGCCAAATCAAACCATTACATTGTTAGGGAGATTATTAAATAACTCTTTGATGACTAAAACACAAAGCTATGATCAAGAGTATAATGAGATATCCTATATCTGGAGAAGAGACTTATGGTCATCTGATTATCATACAGAATCAGTGCCAAACGCCATTGTGTCAACACTTATGGGCTCACTAAAAGAAATTTTAGATCAGGACAAAAAAGGTCTCATTTCTGCTCTCAATGAGTTAGAGAAGTTACCATTTCAGCTATTCCGCAGAATAGAAATGACTTTTTACAAAATGGTGCCAGAGCTTTTTCAGGATAAGATTATAAATATCTTAACCAATGAAAAGCTTTACTTTGAGACTAACACAAGGGGGGAGGTGGTAGACTTATTAGAATCTCAGTATCAAAATCTTGACCTTGAAACTAAAGATCATGTACACCAAATTATTTTAGAGGGACCACCACAGATTAAAGAAATGTCAGTAGAAAAACAAAAGAGTAAAGAAATTGTTGATCTCAAGAATCACACAATGCTAGATTATCTCCACCCGATTGCCAGCCAATTACCAAAGAACTTGTACGGTAAATATCAAGCGTGGGTTAATAAATTCGGAACCCCAAAATACGAAGAGGGAATCACTAAAACTTTTATTGGGCCCACAAGCCCACAAAACGTGGATCAGCTAAACAATATGTCTTTAAGTGAATTAGCGAACTATCTGATTTCATGGACATCGACGGGAGGCTTTGCTGTACCTTCCGCTGAGGGACTAGGTCGCGTGCTTTCGGAGTTAATCAAAAAAGAACCCGAGAAGCAACAAGAGTTAGGAATTAAACTTTTTCAAGGCAAAGCACGTTTTGTTTATCTGTATCATTACTTCTGGGGGTTGGAGCAAGCGCTAAAGGAAGGTAAAAAATTTGATTGGAGTATAGCAATAAACGTAGCCCACGATATTGTAAATTTAGAAGATTTGTCAACCTTTCCAAATCCGGGAGAGAAGATGGAAGCGGGTCATGATGCCGTTTTGCAAAATATCGCATCATTGATTTCTGAAGGCTTAAGTAGTAAATCTCACCCAATACCATTTCAATTAAGAAATAAAGTATGGGAGATTATTGATATAGTAACAGAGCATGAAGACCCCACACCTGATCATGAAAAACAATATGGCGGCAAAAATATGGATCCCCACACGATGTCTATTAACACGACAAGGGGAGAGGCTTTTCATGCGCTTATGAGATATGCTCTCTGGTGTAACCAAGGCCTGTATAGTGTTGTACATAAAACTAAAAAGATAGATCGTCTTGTGCCTGAAGTAAAGTCTAAACTCGAAAAACACCTTGATTCTTTTCATGATTCCTCAGTAGCTATCCGTTCAGTTTATGGTCTTTATTTCCCACAATTAACATACTTAAACAAGGATTGGCTTCTGAAGAATATTGAAAGAATTTTTCCTAAAGAAGATAAATATGCACATCTATGGCGAGCCGCATTTGAAACTTATCTCATCAATAGCTTGTATCGAGATACCTTTAAAATGATGTACGAAAATTACACACTGGCAATCGAGCGAGTCGATGGCTCTGAGGAGGAAATGGAAAGATGGGAAAAATCTCTAGCTCACCACCTTGCACTAGGCTATGCATATAACTTCTATAAATCTAACGAATTATTAAATAAGTTAATCTCACAGGCACCACCTACTCTGCAAAAAGAGTTTATCTGGTTCTGTGGTAGTAATATCCTAATTAAGGAGCTCAAAGTAGCATCTAAAGATATTGGTATTGAATTACCTCGATTGAAACAACTTTGGATTGATTATGCTGATAATGATAATTTGAACAGGATCATTTTGGAGCCTTTTGGTTGGTGGTTTGTTAATAGTCCTTTTGACCCAAAACAAACTATTAGTTTGTATTCTAAAGTCTTAAAGAAAACAGGGGGTAAGACCGAACCGATACATCAAGTAATCCCTGAATTGAAAAACTACGCAAAGGATTATCCTGAGCTTACGATTAATATCATTAAATATCTAGTACAGGGAATGCCATATTCTTATGATAGGGTCGGTTTTTACACAGATGAACTAATGGAAATAATGGATATAGTGAAGAAATCAGGCGTTGAAAGAGCAACCAAGTTGGCCGACGACCTGATAGATCAGTTTGTTAAGAGTGGATATGAACGATTTAGAGAGTTAATATAAAAAATGGATAAAATCGTAAAAAGCCTGACCTTTCAGTTGAGATAGTATTAAATTTTTTTAGAATTTCCGTTCTCGTTTTAATTCAAAATTGAAAAAACCTGCAACTTAAGACAAAATTTGATATAATTTTAGTAACTGATATAGCGGCGCGCCTCGCAAAGCGAGGCAATGAAAAATCTAAAGCTTTTTAATAAAAGCCCAGCAAAAAAAAGGGCGGCGGCTGGGGCGCTGGGGGGACAGCCGCCGCCCTAACGCTAGAATTCAGCCGTAGGGTTTTCCCTGAAAAAAGTTCGGATTTCGTCCAAAACACGGAGCCAAAACATATTAGGCGCTTTTGAAAAATCTTCGGCTCGGTTTTTCAGGGGCGAATTAAACAGTATTTTCCACGCTTTTTTCGGTTCAAAAGAAATTTCCTGCGAAAGCAAAACGCGGTTCGAGCCAATCTTTTCATAGACTTTTTGAACAATCAAATTAATTTTCGAAAAGTCTAAGCAAAGCGATAATTTTATTATTAATAAAAATAATCTTTCAAAACCTATGACAAAATATTTTCTCTACATCAGAAAATCAACGGATGAAGATGACCGACAAGTCTTATCTTTGGAAGCACAGGAAACAGAACTCAAAGAATTTGCCTTGCGGGAAAATTTGACGATCGCCTCAACATTCCGGGAATCGCAAACCGCCAAAGAACCGGGCAGACCGATTTTTAATCAAATGCTGGATAAAATAGAAAGTGGCGAGGCCGAGGGAATTTTGGCTTGGCATCCTGATCGATTGGCAAGAAATAGCGTAGATGGCGGAAAAATTATTTTTCTTGTGGATAGCGAGAAAATTAAATCGCTAAAATTCCCGACCTTCTGGTTTGAACCAACCCCGCAAGGCAAATTCATGCTCAATATCGCTTTCGGGCAGTCAAAATATTTTATTGACAATCTTTCGGAAAATACCAAAAGGGGCTTGAGGCAAAAATTAAGAAGAGGCGAAATACCAAGCTATGCTCCACTTGGCTACTTGAATGACTTACGAACACACACCATAGTTAAAGACTCAAAACGATTTCGCCTGGTCAGAAAATTGTTTGAATGGTATGCCACCAGCAATTATTCCATGAAAGACTTAAGCGATATTTCCTCTACCATTGGATTTAAAACCCGCAAAGGTAAAAATCCGCCAGTTTCCGTGATACAGCACATTTTAGCCAATCCATTTTATTACGGAGTATTTAAATACAACGGGGAATTATACCAAGGGAAGCATGAACCAATGATTGCAAAGAAACTTTTTGATGCCTGTCAAAAGATAATGAGCGACCGGGCGCGTCCGAAAAAACCGCAGCAAAGAGAATATCCCTATAGAAATCTACTAAAGTGCGGGGAATGCGGCTGTTCCATTACTTCAGAAACGCACAAAGGCCATAATTATTACCGTTGTACGAAAAAGAGGGACAAATGTTCCCAAAAATACATCCGTGAAGAGGAATTAGCACGACAAGTATTTACAACCATTCAAAAAGTTTCTTTGCCTCCCGCTTGGGCGGATAAGATGATTTTAGAACTGAACAAGGATAAAGAAGAAGCAGCCCAAGCGGGTGCCGTTTTCGCTCAAAATCTCAAAGTTAAAATAAAAGAACTTGAAGGAAAGCTCGATATGCTTTTGGACGCTCATTTGGATGGTACGATTACCAAGGAAGAATATACCGTTAAAAAGCAAAAAATTCTCAATGAGAAGATTGAGATTTCCGAAAAATTGAAAGATTTTGAGCGAAACGGCAATCATTGGCTCGAACCGGCTAAACAATTCATTTTAGCCGCCAAACAAGCCAAAATTATCGCTTTGCAAGAAAATCCCGTTTTGGGACGGGATTTTCTTAAAAAGATTGGCTCGAACCGCGTTTTGCTTTCGCAGGAAATTTCTTTTGAACCGAAAAAAGCGTGGAAAATACTGCTTAATTCGCCCCTGAAAAACCGAGCCGAAGATTTTTCAAAAGCGCCTAATATGTTTTGGCTCCTGGAGTCGGGCTCGAACCGACAACCTACCGGTTACGTTTATCCTTATGTTTCCATAAGGGACGGACTATATCATTACCATACCCTAAATTCATTGAAGGGTTTAGGCACTTTGGTATCTAGTCTCTACGGCGCTCCCCATGCCGGATTTTTATTTCCGCCATGAAGTTCCCACGGTATCAGCATGTCCTGATCGAAAGATTTAGCCTTTACCGTTATCCCAAAGTTATCATTCCAAAATTTCTTTTGGAAGCTGCGTTAAGCCATCATGCAATTCTCTGTGACAATTTGCGCAAACAAGTACGCATTTATCCAGCTCTCGGATTATGTTTTCCCATTTTCGGGTGTAACCCTTGGCTGATATTCCGAATCCCTTTCCTCCTTTTAGATGATGGAACTCCAAAGCCTGTTTGCATTTGTTATAACCACAAAGAATACATTTTCCGCCTTTATATTGGATGGCTTTTTTTCTCACGGACTTCCTGCGGCGAGAAACTGCCATTTTTATATATTCGGCGCGATCGGCGTATTTCCTCTTTTCTGACATATTAATATTTTAATAATCAGGAGAGGACGTCACAGCCGGTTGCTCTACCATTGAGCTATCCAGGAAGATTATTAATTTATAATGAATAATTTATAATTTATAATTGTCAATTTACAAACCACGTGCCATTAGCTACAAGCCACAAGCCAACTTAATAGTCCCTCAACTTTCTCATTCCTTCGTGCTCCTGGATTTTTTCCAGGGCCTTGGCTTCAATCTGTCTGATTCTTTCTCTAGTTACTCCGAATTCCTGCCCCACCTCTTCTAGAGTATGGGAAACACCGTCCAATAAGCCAAATCTCATTTCTAGTATCTTTTCTTCTCGGGGAGGCAATCCCACAATAATGCTTTTTACATGATCTTTTAGTAATTGTAAAGCGGCGGAGCGATCGGGAGTAACAGACTTAACGTCTTCAATGAAATCTCCTAAGCTGGAATCTTCGTCGTCTTCCCCTACCGAGGTTTCTAGTGAAACGGTGTCTTGCGAAATTTTGATGATGTGATTGATCTTCTCCACCGTTTCGCCCATTTCAGCCGCAATTTCTTCCGGCAATGGTTCGCGCCCCAAACTTTGAATCAACTGCCTTTCGATCTGCTGAAATTTATTAATCGTTTCTACCATGTGGACGGGAATCCGGATAGTGCGGGATTGGTCCGCTAAAGATCGGGTGATCGCCTGCCGGATCCACCAAGTAGCATAAGTAGAAAATTTGTATCCTTTGCGGTAATCAAATTTTTCTACCGCCCGAAAAAGACCTACGTTTCCTTCTTGAATCAGGTCTAGTAAAGATAAACTACGGCCGGTAAATTTTTTGGCAATACTAACCACCAGCCGAAGATTGGCTTCGATTAATTTCTTCTTGGCTTCTTCGTCTCCCCTTTCTTTAAGCTTAGCCAGTCTAACTTCTTCTTCACCTTTCAATAAAGGAACTTTTCCGATTTCTCTTAAATACATCTGAACAGAATCGTTGGCAATGTCGCCTAAGTCAAACTTCTTTTTATCTTCTTTCTCTTTAGTTTTTTTGCCAATCACCCATGACTCCGGTTCTGTTTCTAGTATTCCTTTCGGGGCCTCCATTACTCGGATGCCCTGTTTTTCGAACTCATCCAGTAGTTTTTCGTAAACATCGAGGTATTCTTCCATTTCCGGAAAAGCATAAAGGATTTCTGTTTCCGTAACAAAGCCGCGGGAACGGCCTTTGGCCACCAACTGGTTAATCATATCCTGATTAAGGGCTTCAATGCCAACGGAAGGCTTTCTTCTGATTCTTTTCTTAACGGCCCTGGGTTTTATTTTTTTTCTAACCGCAAACTTTCTGGCCGTTTTTTTTCTTGCCTTCTGAATATTTTTCTTTTTAGAAGAAGCTTTGCGAGGAGCATTCCTTTTTTTAGTTTTTTTTGTTGTTTTGGGCATATACTAAAAATCTAACCTTAAATACCCGTTCTTTTTTAAGATCGGGCGCTAATTGGCTAGCTGCTATCCCAACTGGCGCAATTGGTTAGTAAGTTGATTGAACTTCTGACTGAGTGTGTCAAATTCCTCCTGGTTTTGTGATGTTTTTTGTTGCTCGAGAGCTTTGATTCTTTGCTCAATCTCTTTTAATTGTAAGGAAATGAGATTTCGCTTAAGCAGGTTGATTCTTTCTTTAAGGTATTGTCTTACGCTTATCTCTGTTAAATCCGAGAAACTCTCTTCTCCTAAGAGATGAATTACGTCTAAATAAGCAGCCGACTCATTATTGTTTTTTGATTGAAGCTTTTTTTGAAAATCAGAAATATTAAATTGTTCCTTTTTAGTATAATAAATCACCAGATTTTTGTAAAGAAAACGCTGTCTTTCTTCTCCGAAGCATTCTGGGACAAGTTCTTTTACGGCAAAACTGATCTGTTCCGGATAGCACAGCAATAAACTCAGCAGTTCTTCCCCGACTTTAATAAAGCGATCAATGGGCTTTATTAAGTTTTCTTCCGCAACTTCTTTGACCGGAGTGCGCCGGCTTTTAACGGTCTTTTTTATTCTTTCCCTAAGAATCTCTTCGCTTACATCAATCTTTTTAGCCAGCTCTTTGAGCCAATGGGATTGTTCAATGCCGTTGGCGATCTTGGCAATAATCGGCAAAAGCACCGCCGCGGCCCGTTTTTTATCCTCTACCCTGGAAAGATTGAAGTTTTTAAAGGTGTCATCAAAGTAATACTGCAAATAGGGCTTAGCTTCTTTCACGGCCTTCAGAAAATCATCTTTGTTTTCCTTGATCGCCTCATCCGGATCTTTGCCGGAAAGAAGCTCTAAAACTCTAATATTCATCTCTTGCGTTAGGGCAACTTCGATTCCCCTTTTTGCGGCTTCAGCACCCGCCACATCTCGGTCAAAGGCCACAATGATATTGCTGGTATGTCGCTTAATCAGCTTCAAGTGACCTTCGGTTAAGGCGGTACCGGAAGATGCCACTACGTTCCTGATTCCTGCTTGATGAGCACTAATACAATCGGTATAGCCCTCCACCACGATTACGGCGTCTTCTTTTCGGATGGATGATTTAGCCTGGTCTAAGCCATAAAGAATATGGCTTTTGTTGTAAACTAGTGTTTCCGGACTGTTAATGTACTTGGCTCCCTGTTCATCTTTTTTGAGTGTTCTTCCGCCGAAACCAACGGCATTTCCGTGGATATCGTTAATAGGGAACATTAGCCGATTTCGAAAACGGTCATAATAACCAGTCCCTTTTTCTTTTTTTACCGTCAAGCCCGCCAAGAAAATTTCTTCTTCAGAGTAGCCTTTTTTCTTTAGGAATTCAAAAAGAAGGTCCCAGGAATCCGGGGAGTATCCCAGTTTAAACTGTTCTGTGGTGTCAGAATCAATCTGGCGGGACTTAAGGTATTCCCGAACAAATTCCGCTTTAGGAGATTCCAAAAGCACTTTATGATAGTAGGCCGCGGTCAGCTTGCAGATATCCAGCAGGCGAGTCTTTTTATTCTGCAGAGTCGGATCTTCTCTTCTTAGTTCCACCCCTGCTTTCTTTGCTAAAATCCTTAGCGCTTCCGGAAATTCCACACCCTCTATTTTCATCACAAAGCCAAAAATATCACCGCCTTCGGAACATCCAAAACAGTGCCAGATCTGCTTTTCCGGCGAGACCATGAATGAAGGGGTTTTTTCATTATGAAAAGGACAGAGCGCTTTGAAGTTAGCGCCTGATTTTCTTAACTGGATGTATTCTTGCAATACTTCTGCGATATCCAGCCGCTCTTTTATTTCATCAATTGGGCTGCTTAGCATAGTTTTGTAAGGAATTTAACCTTATCCTATTTTTCTAATTTTTTCAAGATTGGTTGAGGAATTATTTGCCGGCTCGCCTTTCTCATTTTTTTCTGCTTAATCAACTTTTTAACCCGATTAATATTATGAGGAGACCAGACACTTTTGGGACGACGGGGAGAAAAGCGGATTACGTGCTTCTGGTCATCAATCCTTTTTAGGATACCATCAATCCAGCCAAAACATAAAGCTTCTTCCACCGCTTCAGGATAAAGAATGCCTGTTTTTTTGATATGTCTTTTGTAAAATCCAAGCCACAGATATTCTTTGCGGTTATTATTTTTTTGGAGCCATTTTCTGAAATCCTTTCTGGATTTAAACCAAATGGTCTTTCCTATTTCCATATTTTTCAGAAATTATAGTTTAGGTCACACATTATAAGTGAAGTGCTAACCTCTTTGAATCAGATAAACTATGTAGACGAAATAAAGAATTACAAACATTCCTCCTTGCCAGCGATCCAACTTTTGCCTAGTAGAAACAAACATAAAGAGAAACAGCAACATAGTGGCAATAATCCCAACCAATACATCAAAATTAACCGCCGGGCTAAAAGGAAGCGGTAAAATAGTGCTGGTAAGCCCTAAGATCCAGAAAACATTAAAAATATTGGAGCCGACGATATTTCCTATCGCAATGTCGTTTTTATGATGATAAACCGCCACTAAAGAAGTAGCTAGTTCCGGCAGAGAAGTACCCACCGCCACAATAGTCAATCCAATAAACGCTTCGGACAAGCCAGCCAGCTGAGCCAGAATAATTGCATTATCCACCAATACTTTTCCGCCAAAAAACAAACTAGCCAGCCCGCATAAAACCATTATCAAGGACCACATCCAGGAATAGGTTTTAACTTCTTCTTCCTCTACTTTGCCCTTTTTAGCCAAACTAACAATGTAAATCATAAAGATGAAAAAAATGGCCATCAGGGTTAAGCCATCGGTCCGCGTTAGAGCGCTAAATCCAACTTTGTCTAATAATTGATCATTACCCATTACAAACACCAAAACCATTCCCAATAAAGCTAAAGGAATTTCGTACCAAACTGTGCTTCTTTTAACAGTAATGGGATAAATTAAGCCGGCTAAACCTAAAATTAACAGAATATTAGCAATATTACTGCCGATAATATTACCGATGGCAATATCGGCCGACCCGCGAAAAGCGGAAAAAATATTGACAATTAACTCGGGAGAAGAAGTTCCAAAGGCAACTACCGTCAATCCGATCACCAACGAGCTGATTTTCAGTTTTTTGGCAACCGAAGCGCTGCCGCGCACGGTAAATTCTGCTCCTACTATCAATATTGCCAGACCCAGGATTAAAAAAACAATTGCTTGAAGCATCTTTTAAACAATATTTCTTAAATACTACTGGCTTGGATTGCTATCCTGCTCTTTTTTCTTTCGGATTCGCACAATATCAATTATTGCCAAGACGAGACCAATGCCGATCAGGCTGTAACCGATTATCCGATCGTCACCGAACACAATGCCGGTAATTACTAAAATAAAAGCAAAAGCCGCCAGGGGAGAAAGCTTTTTCTGATTTCTATCTTTCCTTTTTAAAACGAATAATACAGCAATAACAATTAATACAATTGCTGATATCGCAATATAGATTTGAGAAGCATCCATTGTTTTGTTTAGATTAATTCTTAATTTTATAAAGCATTAGATAGGTACCGTCATTAAGCTGGACCACCGAAGGATCGGCAGTGATTTGATAATTAGAATCATGGAAAGACTGTCCAGAACTTACAAACGACATGGGGTCAAGGGAAGTAGCAATATCAATACCAGCGGTAAAGAGATAAAAAAGGTCATTGGCTTGAAATACATCGGGCACGGCGCCATTAGCATAAGCAATACCTTTTTCTTCAAAAGTGAGTCCATCCGTTGAAGTAGCCACCACTACTTTATTGCTTTCAATATCTCCGCCGTACAGATACCAGGTGTCACCGAATAAATTTACATCCGGATCAAAAATCCCTTGTCTTTCAAACCGCACCTCTTCTTCTTGAGTAAAATTGATTCCGTCAGAGGAGATGGCCGAGTAAATTTTATTAGTAGATTCAATACCGCTTTCTGGCTTGCTTATGCGCGCCTCATTAATATCAAAATAATACAATCTGATGCGGCCATCTTCCAGTAAAACCGGATCTGGATCAGCTGTGGCGCGATTTCCTAGACCAGAAATGGTTAAAATCTTACGGTCAGTCCAGGTCTGGCCATTATCCGATGATGAAACCATGCCGAGTTGCTCGACCTTGCCATCTATGGAAACATCCACAAAGTAGACATAAATAACGTCATTCTTAATTACCGCTCCTGGTACCGAGGCATGTTCTGCTAAAATCTTCCTTGATGGCATCCAGGTGGTGAGGTTCGGGCTGGTGGCATAAGTAACTCGGTCGCGATAGGGACCTTCGTTCATTTGGGACCATTGGAACATGCTTAGATCAAGCTTGCCGTTGACACTGGTACCAGTACCAATTTTTAACGAATCCTGGAGATGAGTAATGACTTCCTGGTACGGCGCTACCTTTTCTTTGGAGAGAAAGATTTCCATCATTGCCCACCGGTATTGACCGTTTATTACCGGAAGCATCAAGTAATGATAGTAAAGCACATAATCACTAGTTTCGTTTTTAATACTTAATTCTACAAAGGCATCCGCCTCATTGATTTTTTGACCAGTAACGACAATACCGGGTGTTGATTTCTGGCTGGCGGCTGAATCGTCTGTTACCACTTGAGACATGGTCCAGTTTTCCGCTATCCGTTTCTCGGATATAGAATAGACGACTCCGTCCGGATTAGTGGAATAATAAATAATGTCATAGCCGTGGCGCTGTTCTTCGGTGATGGATTTTTGAATTTCCTCCGGCGCTACTTTAATCCATTCTTTAACGATATCGAAACTATAATTAGATAGATCGCCGCTGAATGGCTCGTAAGCCACATTGGGCTTAGCTAGATTAATATTAGTGTTAGCATTAGAGTTTAAATTGGCATTGGTTTGACTGACTGACTGTTTATTTTCCGCTGACCGACTACCAAACCAGTAGGCTCCGGCGGCAATGGCTAAAACAGCGATTACTATTAGTAAGATAGTGATGGGTTTTTTCATAAGCGTAGAAATTAATAATCAAAAAAATTCCGGCCAGTTTGGTAAGCTTCAAAATAGGAGGGAATGGTAGTGAAAAGCGGTTGGGGTAAATGACCTGGGTCATACCAGCTCCAGGATTCAATCCGGTGCGGCTCCCTTACTTTTGGCTCGCCTTTGGCCCAGTCAGCGATCATCCCAATATCCAAATAATGTTTGGGGGCGTATTCTTTCAGGTTATAAATCCGTAAAAAACGGATGTTTTTTATTTCCATGCCGGTTTCTTCCCGCACTTCACGTCTAGCGCATTCTTTAATTGATTCCATGTATTCCAAATGGCCGCCGGGCCAGGCATATTCTCCTTCTCCGTGCGAACCCTTACGTCTGCCCAGAAGCACTTTGCCATCTTTAAAAATCATAACACCCAGACCCACCTTAACGGACTGGCTATCAGTTTTGGAAGAATGATTCATAAATTTATTATACCAAAAACAGTTCTTAAGAAGAAATGCCTTATAATCACCCTAAATCAAAACCAGTTTTAATTCTGGAACATTACTGGATAAGGCGCGGGGAATCAAAAAACCGCCCCAAAAGGCCGGTTTTGATTACTAAGGATAAAATAAGTTATCACGCCAGCCGGCCGTCCACCACTTTAATTACCCGGTCACAAAAGCGAGTTAAAGCTTCATTATGGGTAACCATCACAATGGTTTTTTGCTTCCGCTTAACCAAATCTCGCAGCAATTCCACAATCGCTTCGGAATTTTTAGTGTCCAGTTCACCAGTCGGCTCGTCAGCGAGGATTAACCGGCCATCGTTCATCAGCGAGCGGGCAATGGCCACGCGCTGCTGTTCACCGCCGGAAAGCTCCGCTGGAGTATGGTCAAACCTTTCAGCCAACCCCACTTCTTTTAATAGTTCTTTAGCGCGCTCTAAGGATGCTTTGGCAGGAAGACCAGCGTAATCACCGGCCAGCACTACGTTTTCTAAAGCGGTTAAAGTAGAAAGTAAATTATAGCCCTGAAAGATAAAACCCAGTTCCTTGGCTCTCAAGTCCGCCCGGTCGTTATCCTTTAATTTAGTCAAAGACTTTCCGGCTATTTCCACATCACCGCTGGTCGGCAGATCCAAAGCACCTAAAAGATGCATAAAAGTGGATTTGCCTGATCCCGAAGGGCCGATGATCGCCACAAATTCCCCCGAGCTAAACTGGGTGGTAACGCCTTTTAAGGCTTTAACCTCGTTGTGTTCGCCGGGAGAATAAGTTTTCTCCAGATTAATTGTCCGAGCAATAATATTATTCATATCTTAAGGCCTCCACCGGGTTAAGTTTGGAAGCGCGCCGCGCCGGGAAAAATCCGGCTACCACGCTGATTACTATAGAAAAGATGAATACTGCGATTAGCAGCCGCGGCGTCACTAAGAATAATAAAAGTCCGCTGGAGCGCGAGGAAGCGTTGATAATCCAGGTCATTAAGCTGCCAAGAGCCATTCCCACAATTCCGCCGATTACTCCAATCGCCGCCGCTTCAATCATGAATTCTTTTAAAATCCGGCTGGCGCGAGCCCCGACCGCTTTTTTAATCCCAATTTCCCTGGTCCGCTCAATTACCGCGAAAGTCAGGGTATTCATAATGGAAAAGCCGCCGACGATAATGGCAATCAAAGCGCCGGAAAGGATAATCAAATTAAAGATGGCTACGCTTTGACTCACCTGTTTTTCAAAAAAGGACGGGCCGTAGGCTTTAACCCCTTCTAACTGATCTTGGATTTTTGTGGCAATCTCCTCTCCTTGAGCAGGATCTTCCAAATAGACGTGAAACTCGGAAACAAGCGCTTCGGGCTGGATGCTTTGTTTAAACGCTTCGGGCAGTGACTGGTAAACCAGCTCCTGGGCGTCAGCGAGAGAAACTGCGGCTGAATTATCCGGCGCAGTTAGGGTTTTGTCATAAATGCCGATTACCTCAAAATCTTGTCCGCGCAGCTTAATAGTCTGGCCGACATCCGCCTTCAGAGTTTTAACCAGATCAGAACCCAGCACCACTCTACCACGGTCATCCGCTTTTAAATCACGGCCCTTGGTTATCTTTACCTTAAAAGTTTCATACTGGACTGCTTGCTGGTCATGAGAAACAATCATGGAGGGCATGCCGAAAGAGACACTGGTGTCTTCATCCAGCATCATAGCAACATTGGGCGAGGCGTAAACCACACCTTCTACTGCTTGAATGGCCGTTTGCTTATCCATGGTCAGCGGCGCTCCACCCATCATAGCCGAGGATTGACTATCTAGTACAATCACTTTTGTTTTGTAGTAATCTTCGCCGCCTTTAACTAAAAGGCTTAGTTTTTCCGACATAGCGCCCATGACCGTTAAGGCGAACACGCCAATCATAATACCGCCGACAGTCAGGGCGGTTCTTAATTTCCGACGTAACAAATTCCGGAGTAAAATACGCATAAAATAAGCACTATTTAAGATAAATTGCCCATCAGTACTTTTGCAAACTAATCTGATGCGCAATAATATTGTTTTATTCTAGCAGATAGAATGAGGGTGTCAAGAAGAATGACTATGACTAAACTGAGCATTCGGTATTGTTTGTCACGCCGCACTTGATGCGGCGTCCAGAAAGATATTTACTTTTACCGAATTTCTGGACTCCCGTTTGCACGGGAGTGACAAAGGATATCAAAAGCAAATATCCTATATTCCACTTAATAACAACTCCGCTCTTTTCTTAACCGCCGGTCGAGTATTCTTGGTTTGGCGTTTGATCAGACCAACCAGCTCTTTTCTGTTTTTAAGCTCATCTGGAAAATCGTTTAAAACATCCATAATTTTTCCCAATGCAATATTTCGGCATTCCGGAGATAATTTTCCTTTATTGTAGTATTTCGCTTTTTCCACCTTCAAAAATTCTTGAAAGATTTTGTCTTTGAACTTTGGCTGATGTCTGGCAATCTGGCCGAGCGCCTTAATGGAGTTGGCCGCAGTAATCATTTCCTTTTCCCGCAAAAAATGGAGGAGGCGCGGCAAAAGCTTGCTGATTTTATTCTTTTTGTCCGCTTGGGATAAATTGCCAATGACCAGAATGGCCGACCATTTCAAAATCCTGTTTTCACTATCCAAAAGTTTAACAAAATCATCCCATAACGGATAAAGCGCCTCGGGATTTTTTTCCGACAGCGCAATCGCCTTTTTGGTACAGCCGTACTTTATTTTAGGGTTTTTTGATTCAAGGTCTTTTAGATTGATTACAGGCATGATGGATTTTTAATATTTAATTAATAAAATATTTCTTCAAAATAATTTTCGTATTGCCGGCCAATTGAAATATTGGTATGGCAGTTTGCGGTATTTTTCCGGCAATTCGGCTTTAATGGGATTTTGTTTAATGTATTCAATAATGGTTTCCAAATATTTTTGATTGTTGATGATACGGGTGTAAAATCGTTTTTGGAAAATTGGATGATTGATTCTGTATTTATCACGTATTGTTTTGCAATAAAATGATTTGATACCGTGCATTAAATCGGAAATTGTTTTTCCCGCCGCCGCATTCCCGATCGCAACCGCGGAGGGTTGCGCTCGGGGCATATCGTGGGCCTCCGCGCCCGCGATTGCCCCCCGCCACACCATTAAATGCACGTGTTCAGGCATTATTTGATATGCCAATATATCAAATCGTTTTAACCGACCGGTGTTAATAATGATATCCGACAATAATTTCGCGTATTTCGTCTCCTCAAATATCGGCGATCCTTCCTTTGTGTTAAACGTAACAAAATACGGATATTCATCTTGATAGATGCGCCGTTGGGTCATTTTAATAATAAATATTCTTGTTGCCGGCAAACCGCGCCACCCGTACAATCAAACTAATGATAATACCAACCATTCCCAAAATCAGCAGGTACGGAACAACCTCATTCAACCAGCCCATTTCAAAAAATCCGTTGAAATCAAACGGAAAAACTTTGTAAAGCCGGTACCCCACAATAAAGCTGACCACATCCAGAGCAGAACGGCTGACCAAATAAAACAGCCGGCCGTCGTACAACACAAACAGCGCATAGGCAATAAGGTTCATGATAATGGAAACATTGATAATACCCAGCACCTGCGCCCATTCCCCCTTAATGAATTGCGCCTCCCAGACAATTAAATGATTGGCTACGTAGAGAAACAGGATGTTAAGAACAACGTTGACAATATAGCCCGGTTTGCGGTTTTTGGGCTTTTTTTGTTGGGTGGGGTTTTGGGATGTGGTGGGTGGAGTGGTTGGTTGGAGGTTCATATAGGTTTATTAAAATTTATTTTTTAAATAAACGTAACCTTATGCATCCTTCTTATCTTCATAGAGAAAATCGTAGACGTTTCTCAATTCTAGTTGAAATAGTTCCCCAGGATCTTTTTCTTCCAAAATTATTGATTCAATGTATCGTGTATCAAACATAACTATGGCATTTCCTGCTTTCACATGTTCTCGGGCAGTCTGCATAGCCCCCTCATCGTAGCCAGCTAATGCGATCATTAAACCAACAGAATGTGTACGAGGGATTAATTTTGCAACAAATGCACGAACCTGATCTGCGGTAATAGGTTGCTGTTCCCAACGTACTTCGCCAAGAATGTGTTGCGATCCAAACATTGCGGTAAAATCATTTTCTTCACCCCGTCTCTTTGTCTTTCTAGTATTCCATCCGTAATGATTAAGCACCTCGCGCCACAATGCCTCGAAGTCGTATCCTCGTTTCTGTGGAGTTTTTTTGTTTTCCTTCATCGCCAAATATCGCGTTCGAAAAGAAGCTCTGATATCATTTACTTGTTTTTCTCTCCGACGGTCAACTATATCTATCTCGGCCAGGCTTCCGTAGTATTGCCCCTTACTTCTACCATGACTCTTGCCATTATTCTTAAGAGAAACGTCATCAAGAGATAAAAAGGTCGTACCACCAACACTAACTTCATCAAGAATGTCAGGTCTTTGAATTTCGAGTAATGACAGAATTGAATCATACTTTTTATTTTGTGGAAACGCTGCGGACCAATCTTCATCAAATTTAGGATCACCAATTGCATTATATGTTATGTGTTTACCTATCTTTGGATTAGTGAAAAAGAGGAAAAAATCTCTATCTGATTGAAAAACGGCTAGAAATAAATCTTTGCCAATCTTTTTATGATAAAGTGGTAATTTTATTTCTCCCCCAAGAGTTTGCAATTCTTCAAGAGTAGATCCATAGAATCTGTTAAGTGTTTCATCTAGTGCAGAAAGGTAGCTTTGTGCATAGATTTGCACTCGCTCACTAAGTTGTTTTTGTGTAATCGTTTCGTTCGTCATTTTAATTCAATCACACGGATAGTAGTTGAAAAGTAATTCACCCCCTCACTTTCCCACCCAAAACCTCCTTCCTCCCTGCCAACAGCATATAAAACAGCGCAACAGACGGAACCAGATAAGCTATATCAAACCAGCCGACTTGATCGGTAATGGTTAAAATGATGTTAATGCCGGAAAGTATGGTTGCTCCCCACCAGGCCCAGCGCTGTTTTTTGTTAAGATAATAAGCGAGCATGGCCAAAACAACGGCATAGCCCAAGCCAGATACAGCGTAGAAATAGCGATAATCAGAACCCCGAAACAACCAATGGACGGCAAAAACCAACCAGAAAACGGCAATCAAATACATTAAGACAATTAAGTATCTGCTCAATTTTTTTGGTTTACTTTCTGCTTTGTCCATAATATTCTAGTAAATAAGGTCAGTTTATAACATTCACAGAATCCTGTTCCGGATGTTCATCAAATCCTTGGCAGGGATTCTGGTCGCGCGCCTCTTTGCTGATAATTATAGCTTCTTTTTGCAAACCATGTTTCGCATATTCTGCCTCTACCTCTGGGGCCAGATGGTTAATGTAAGAATCAATGCCCTGGAACATATCAATATATTTTCCGGAATGATAAAACTGCAGATCCAAAGCCCAACCATTCTGCGCTTCAAAATATCCAATAAGCTGACCGGAGCTTACTTTATCCCCGGCTTTTAGATTCGGAACTAACACAATATGGCCGATTTCGAAAAACCAACCATTGCCTGATGTAAGATAGATTCCTTCCCCCAAAGATCCGGTTTTCGTGTCACCAATTTTGGCAATTTTGCCATCAAAGGGGGCGAATAATTTTACTTGGTCCTTGGTCCCTTCAAATTTCTGCAAAGGAACCGCATAATGTTTCATTGAACGGTTGGTCTCCGTTTCGCCGTCTATATTAATTCCGGAATAGTCATGTCCGGCGCAAGAGCGGAGTTTAGATATTACCCTATACTGCGACAGGTCAATTGGCGAAGCAGTGATAAACTTCGCGTCTTTGCTTTTCGCAAATTGCCAACTCTGCCATCCATTGTATCCCAAAAAGATAATGACCAGAACTAATACTAAGAACAACCACCAGAATTTTCTAATAAATGATTTTTGCTGATCCATATTTGTTATTTAATGCCGTTGCAGGTTTCTAGGTCAATGTCCCGATACCTGGCGCTGTTGGTTATTAATATTAGACGACGCGGCCGGTTTCCGTTTCAAAAGTATCGGCCCCACCGCCACCCCGACAAATACCAAGTACATGCTCCACTGACCAAAGACAATGCTGGTGGTTTTATTCGGAATGGCGATAATTAAGAGAATCGCAATCAGCATTAAAGCCCAAATTATTCCAACCCTTAATGCCTGCTTGGCTGATTCCATCGGCAAAAGGCGGGAAAACCACAAAGAGCAGAAAGTCATAATTACCGCGACGACTACTCCCACCCACGGGTAGTCAACGGGCTGTTCCGAACCGGTAACAATGGACATAATAAAGAGCAAGAGCATGGTGGCGACAAACAACAGCAGGCCAAAGCCGAGGATTTTGGGATATAATTTTTTGGGCATGGTAGTTTTGGTGAATTATTTAATTAACTTTCTTATATTATCAACCTTTCAATGGAAATACAAAGAAATTTGGGTGATAAATTCTTTATTAATCTTATCTCAAATCAGAATACTTGACAATAAATTGTTATGAATATATACTCATAATAGATAGCCGCTAAAGAGGTGGCTATCATCCAATGTTATTAAGAAAGGGGGTGAAAAATTATGCCAAGATTAGATGAAACAGGCCCGTTGGGCTATGGTCCTGGAACAGGCCGAGGTCTAGGCCCCTGCGGAGCCGGTATGAGGCGCGGCTGGGGCTATTGGGGCAGTTATGGTTCTCGAAGATATATTTCTCCTAAAAACGAACTGGCCGCCTTGGAAGACGAAGAAAAAATGCTGGAAGAAGAATTAGCCGCAATTCGCGAGGAAAAATCTGCCTTAAAGGACCAGTCGAAATAAAAGAAGGTGGAGCCCGGCTCCTTAAGTGAATTCTTTGGGGTCGGGTTGGCCTTCCTTTAATTTACCAATTATTCCAACTAAAAATCCTATGCCCAGACCAAGACTTTGCCGAAGAATTAGATTTAATCCGCACGTCACTTATTTTAAACCAAGAGGGGTGCCTCTACGTCATTTAGAAATAGTTGATTTGTCACTGGAAGAGTTAGAAGCTTTGCGTTTAAAAAATATCCTGAATTTGGAACAAACCGAAGCGGCGGAAAAAATGAATACCTCTCAAAGTACTTTCCAGAGGATACTGGCATCCGTTCACAAAAAAATCGCCGATGCTTTAATTAATGGCAAAGCGATTAGAGTATTAGAAAAAAAATGAAATTATCAAAATAATCCACCTAGGCGGATTATTGTTATTCTCGTAAATCAACGCAGCTGAGTTTAGCTCTGTTATTAGTACTTTTCTCCGTTTTAATTAAAGTTAAAAAAGCAGCAAAAACAGTGGTTAACAGCTGTAAGAACGGCGAAATGAATATCATTAAAATCAACCAACCAATAAAACTTATTTTAGGATCGTAAAGAATAAAGGGATGTCCAAAATTCTGAAAGTCAGAAGTGGGATCAAAAAGCAGAGGGACGGTCATTCCCCAAATAACAATCATTTGTAAAAAAGTAAAAGCCGATGTTAAAAGGGACAATTTCAATATTCTGTTATATATCAAATGAGAATGTTTTTGGGATATAAATATTCTCTTTACAATATACCAACCCAAGGGAAATCCTAATAATATGCAAAAAATGGGAACGCCCATGCCGGCACCAACGCAAATTAGATCAATAATCAGGTATAAAGCAATAACAGTTTTGGAATTCAGTTTAATAATTCTATTCATAGTTTTGGGAAATTATTTTATTATCTATTCCCTTTCCCGGAAAGTAAACGAGCCGACAATAGTCAGCACTAGAGCAAAAACACCAAGATACGCAATGTTGTGCCAATAGGCGGTCCCGTCAAATCCTACAGCAACAGCTGATTGTACTGCGGTGATTCCATAACGAATTGGAAAAATGTGCCCAAGCAGTTCTGCCCAGCGGGGCAGAAGAGATGTTTTGGTCAGTAATCCCGATAGGAAAGCCGGCAGAACAATTACAATAGGTATAAACGGAATAATATGGGCTTCCCGACGGGCAAAGGTAGAAATAAAAATTCCCAACAATACCGAAACGATCGCCAGGACAAATAAGGTTCCGCCCAGAGCCACAATAACCTGCCAGTCGTATTTGAGCTTAAATAACCAGAGTACCTCCGCTAGAATCAGGCCGGCTTGGACCAGTGCCAGACCAAGGTACCCAATTACATACCCAATTATAATATCCTTCTTGTGCAGGCCGTTGACCAGCATGCGATTCAAAGTGCCGCTGATCCTTTCTTGCACTAGGAGCAAAGCGCTTAATAAGAATGTCAGAAAGTAAACTATATAGGCGGTGAACGGCACCACAAATGCCTCACGAGAAACGCTCTCCGGCATGGTGTCGAAAAAAAGTTTCAGAAAATAAGCAATGAGTAACGGAACCACAATCATAAATCCTAAAAACCGCCGGTCCCGCCGGAGTTGCTGAAGTACCCGCTTGGCAACAATTAATATGTTCATGGTTTACCCTTTCCTTGTTGCTCTAGTCTGGCAACCATTACATCTTCAAGGTTTTCCGCTTCAATCTCCACGCTTGCTATATCTTGAGACAGCCCGTGTTTCTGGAGTGCTACAGCAAGGGCAGTTCCTGTAGCCGAAACAGTCTCGGACCATTCTCCTGTCTCTCCCCGATAGCGTATTCGGGCGGCTCCGCTGGCAATAAGCGCCTGCGGCATGTCATTGGCTACTACCCGACCATGTTGGAGCAGTACCACATTATCGCACAGCATAGCTTCATCTATCAAATGCGTACTGATCAATAAAGTTTTACCCGCGGCAGCCAGTTTCTTAAACCGCACCCAGAGATGCCGTTTCAAGAGCGGATCCAAGGCAGCCGTTGGCTCGTCGAGAATTAGGAGTTTTGGGTTATGAATCAGAGCGCAGGCCAGTGAAACGCGTTTCTGCATTCCACCCGACAAAGTATGCACGGCGCTGTCGAGCCGGTCAGCAAGATTTAATTCATTAAGTAACTGCTCGGCAAGACCGCGCGCGTTGGCGGAACGGTGCACACGAGCATAGAACAATACGTTTTCCCGGGCCGACAAATCTGTATAGAGAGCCGGCTCCTGCGGCATGTACCCAATCTGCTTACGCAAGTTCCAGCGTTTCCTGATCGGATTCAGCTCGAGGACATTCATTAATCCGGCGCTTGGTTGCAACGCACCAACCAGCGCCTTGATTAGCGTTGACTTGCCGGCGCCGTTCGGACCGACCAAACCGGTTATCTTACCGGCAGGAATTTCTAAAGTAACGTTTTGCAAAGCATGAACTTGGCCGTAGTCTTTTGATAAATTTTTTATTGAAATTGCAGAGTTCATTTTTTATGTCACCAAATTTTAAAAAATGATTTTTGTTGTTTGTCCATACAATCAATATTTGATATTGATTAATCATCATTGATCTGGTTTTTGACCTGTATTTTTTAGTCCCACCTTCTTCCCAAAGAGTGGGCCAACGCCCGCACCAATGAATACTAAATAAACACTCCAATGGCCAAAAATATAATTAAATCCATTCGGGATAGCAAGGATCAAATTAATAAACACTAATATAACGGCCCAGACTATTCCATGGGTAAAAGCCTGTTTAGTAGTATTAGGATGAAGCAGGCGGGAAAATAACCAGGAAAAAAAGGCTACTACAGCAGCCTTGATTAAATTCGCCCACCAGTAATCAATAGATTCATAGGAACCGGTGACTACTGCTATAAGTAATTCAACAACCCCGGTGCTGATAAACAAGAGTAAACCATAGCCAGCCATTTTTAAGCTTGTTTTGACGTTGGTCATGGTTTTTTTACTTAATGAATTATAATCTAATTACAATAAATATATCTATATTTTAAATTAGGAACGAGAGCATATTTTTAACTTATCTAATGGCGGAGAGGGAAGCCCCGTCATCCCATCATTCGACGGGACAGGTTCGACGGGGTAAAGATTCTCACCTGTTATTTTATTGGCGGAAGGGATGGGATTTCCCCCACCACCTCACTTCGTTCGGTGTGCGGGGCAAGCGAACCTATTTATTGAACTAAATTTTTATTACTGGTTTATTACTGGTTTAATTCATATTTTTATGAATCAAAGTATTTCTGGAATATTAAATCACCATAGCGCTTATAGTTACAGTCCGTTATTTCAATAACAAAAATATCAATCAGATGTTTATATTTGTCAATGTAATTTAGAAAATTACTTTGCCAATCAAGATAATACTTAACAATTGACTGTTGTTTATCGCCTTTGGAAAACAAATGATCCTTCCAAATATCATTCCGATAGTTTGAAGTAGACAGAATTCGATCTTTAATAAACTCTTCAGGAATAACTAAAGCTACTTGTTTAATTCCTAAATCACTCAAAGCTTTAAAATGAGCTTCAATATCTTTTGTCTGATATCCATCCTTAATTGGCCAAGAGCTTAAAAAAGTCAAAATGAACCTCTCGAGCACTACTAAACAGTCAGCCATACCAGGGTTTTGATTGAATTTTGACCGATCAAGCATTAATTGATATTGCTTAAGAGTATTAATTATTCTTTCTATATGTTTTTTACTTCACCACCAATCAACTGATCGTCATCTTTCAAGTGCTCCAGCATTCTTTCTGTATAATGCTCACTAATAAAAAATTTAGTCATGGGAGGTTTTGATTCAGAAAGACTAATATTTAGGTTTTTTATAATGCTGGTTTTACCTGAAGCGGTTACACCATCAATGATTATTCCCCTCATGTTTTTTCTCCATTAATTGTTCTTGACACCATATACAAAATTGATCTTTCAAATTTTTCATTTTTCGTTTACTACCTGTCCTGATAATTTCTTCATTATATTGCAATCTTTTTATTTCAGATAAAATTCTCATTCGAGGCATCATAATTTTTCTTTCTTTTTTGGAATGTTTGTATATATTATCCATTATTTTATAATTCCTCTCGTAGATATGCAAACTAGAAACAAAATGATAATAATTACCCATTTTTAATTTAGGGTAACTTGATTGCAACTCTAATAACATTTTTTCCTGATACAAAGTAAAGCAAGCAACGTCATAAGGATTTTTGTGGAAATAGGTTCGTATTTCATTCAGGATTTTCAGGTTGTCGAGGCATTCGACTCATCCTTTGACTCTAGGGTTGGTATTTTGTGGGCATCCGTTTCTTTTAATTGTTTAGCGTATTTGCATTGTCATTCAATAGCAATAACAAGCACCCCAATAATCAAATACCATGCCGGTTGTTGCGTCATGTTGAAAGGTTTTTTGGTAACCAGCGATTGAGCCTGGCAGATTTTGCTGTAATGCTTGGCCATAATCACGGAAAGTCATGTTATCATTTTTGCATAGTTGTTCACATTCTGCCTGAAAACTATTAGTTGAAATTTCCATAACTAAATACGATGTATCGGTGTTGGAATAATGCCTTCGCATCATAAACTGTCCAGTGGAAAAGTAATTATTGCAGAGAGTCTTGCTTTGCGTTTCTGTAATATTATCGCATAATGATGAATCGTTATTATAAGTGGCAAAACCGGTTATGCAAGCTGTATCATTTAAATCGCAATAGTCTTGGAGTTCCGTAATGAGGTTTTGATCCGTAGAAGTAACGCCGGTATATTTTACCGGCTGGCTGGGATCAATTTTACTTAAACACGAGCGATCATCCCAAAGGTTATCGCAAACGGTAATATCGTTTTTTTGTTCCGCAACATTTTCATAGCAATTTTGTTTTGTACCTCCAGTTAGTTTTTTGCAATATTCCTCATCGGGATAATTTTCCGCATATTGCAAATAACAACTCCATTGCTGTTCTTTAGCTTTGGTTTCACACTTGTCTATATTCAAATAGTTTAAATCCTCGGTCTGTGGCGGATCATGATAACAATAGCAATCTGTGCTTTCTGAAGGATTATACCACGATCCAGAGTAAAACCCTTTTTCAACACAAAGACTATCACAGGCGGAACTGTCAGCAATGTTTTCGGCATCAGCAGGATGGTTGAGGCCAAAAGAGTTAATCTTCCAGCTGCCATTGTAGTTAATGAGATAAGTTTTTTTGTCTTCTTTCTGCCGTCCGTTTTTCATGGCGCTGATGGTTAAAACAGCTTGGTTTTCGTTAATTTCAATATCCTTGATAGTGTAAGTAAGACCTTCGTAAGCAGATGTTAACTCGTCAGCGATATACTGCTTGGATTCAGCTGGTATATCATTTGACAATGATGTTCCGTAATAAGGCAATGGCGTTCCATAATAATAAATAAAAGAAGCTACTTTTGTCGCGTCCCCAGCTTTAGCAGCACTAACATAATCGGCGAAAAGAGTTTCAATTTCTTCTATTTCTTTAGAAGAAGGAGTATCAGAAACGGGAGTAATTTCGCCGCTACCAAGAGGATTATAGCCGTTTTTTACTTCATCGCCGTCCGAATATCCGTCGCCGTCCGTATCGGGATTATTGCTATCTGTTTTATATAAATCCTCATCGTAATCCGAAAGTCCATCTTTGTCTGTATCTGCATGGCGGGTACCCATTTCTTTGGACACCCTGTTTTCAGTTAATGGATAGTTATATTAGTTGTTAAGATTTGTTGTTTTTTGGCGAAAATTACAGGAGGCATTTTCAGGATGCTATGAATCCGCCGGTA
>Ga0210049_1001032_pt1 | contig 25376 bp, 20 predicted proteins | sample CryGeyCG2014_300_2_FD_183964 | JGI IMG/M metagenome (GOLD analysis project Ga0210049, IMG submission 183964) | Groundwater microbial communities from aquifer - Crystal Geyser CG06_land_8/20/14_3.00 (SPAdes) (version 2) | ecosystem: Environmental > Aquatic > Deep subsurface > Groundwater | place... | reverse complement strand
CTCTCGTTTCCCCGGGATGTCACATGATAAAATGCCCCCGGAAACTCAATCCTAAGTGGTCTCGCCAATTCAGTCTCTCCAAAACTGGTTTCCCCACATTTATCACACAACCAGAATAATGTCAAATGTTGAGACCTGACCCCTATTCTTTTTTTGACCCTTCCCAAGCATGAGATCGTTGATCCTGGCGCATTTTATGAGGTCATTTTTTCTGTATCTCGCCCAGGAATTTGCTTGGGGACTTTTTCTACAGCCTCAACGGCAAAGCTAACCGGCGCGCAGCTTTTTGGCGCGTCCGGTTCAGCGTTTTGTTCGACCAGTCGATTTCTGTGCGAGGTTTATCAGAGACCGCAGGGCCTCGTTAACGGCTTCTTCTGTAGGGAACACCTTTGCCACATCGGGGCTGAGGAGCACGAGGTTGGTACCCTTTCGGTAGGACTCAAAATACTTGCCGCGGACTCCCTGGCCTAAATCTTCCCGCCTATACTCCGGACGGAGTTCATCGGATGCTTTAGCCTTCCTCATAGATTTTTCTCTCCTTGCGGTCCATTAGACGCGCGCTTATGATTCTTGTTCAGTCTTCACGTTCCGTATGTGAGACAACGATTAGTCGCTTCTGGAGTGATAGCCCAAAAGTGATATATCGGTTTTCTTCTGTCGAGTGATCTGGGTCTTCAAATGTAATGGCCAGCGGATCTCCAAAGACCGTCGCTGCTTCCTGAAATGTGATATCATGTTTTTGGATGTTTGCGGTAGCCTTTTTAGGGTCCCATTCAAATTCCATACTGGCCTTCCTACCGACTATTATATCAGAATTGGCTTACTATCGTAGTTATTATTGTGGCCGAACAATTAATATACGGAATACCTGTTTGTTCCCATTTTTGACTCCTACCATATCATAGTCCGAATACTCTTTCAATCATAATTGTTTGTAAATAAAGGAAGATCTTGCCTTGCGAGTATCCGTTTGAAAGTGATATAGATAAGTACTGTTGGAAGAATTGTGTAATCGGTCGCAACGGGTTCGTCACCTCGAACGATGAAAATGCCCCCCACCCATTCCCTCCCCCTTGATGGGGGAGGACTTCGGCGTGAGCTCAGTCGAACGATTGAGGTGGGGGTGAACAGGGTATGTCCCCCCTCACCCCCGCCCTCTCCCGCCAGGAGAGAGGGAGATAAAGGAGTTATTTTCTAGGTAATCAGAATGAGATCCAAACGGGTTGCCGTCACGGGAATCGGGGTATTTTGTTCGATTGGGAAGAATGTGGAGGAGTTTACCCAGTCCTTGAGAGAGGGAAGAACGGGCTTTGGACCCATCACTCTTTTTGATACCTCGAAATACCCATGCAAAATTGGAGCAGAGATCAGGGATTATCGACCCGAGAAATTCTTTGGAAAAAAAGAGTTGAAGAGGCTTTCCAGGGCAGACCAATTTGCCCTCATCGCTTCTGAAGAGGCAGTGAAGGCATCTAAGATTCATTCTTATCCTTCAGAGGAGGTGGGAGTTTGTTTGGGGGCTGGCGCCGGAGGGATGTCTGAAGCAGAGACCTATCACCGGGAGATCCTTCTCAAGGGAAAGTCGAAACCTTCCCTCCTTTGGCCTTTTATACCAAGCTTTACCACCGATCGTGTTGCAGAACGATTTGGATTTTCGGGTCCGAAGTTTACAGTCACTACAGCATGCAGTTCATCGGCGACAGCCATCGGTTACGGAGCTGATCTCATCCGAAGCGGGAAATCCAAAGTCGTTCTTTGTGGGGGTAGTGAGGCTTTGAGTGAACTCACCTTTGGTGGGTTCAATTCTTTAAAAGCAATGGATCCATCTCCCTGTAAGCCTTTCGATCGAAAGAGAGCCGGGATGTCGTTGGGTGAAGGAGCGGGCATCATCATTTTAGAGGATTTCGATGAAGCCATGAAAAGAGGCGTTAAGAGTTATGCTGAATTTTTGGGATATGGAATTGGGGGAGAGGCCTATCATATCACCGCACCTGAACCCAGTGGAATGAGGGAGGCTCGCATTATGAGGGAGGCCATCGAGGAGGGCGGGATTACTCCTTCTGAGGTGGATTATATCAATGCCCATGGAACCGGTACACCGCTCAACGATAAGGTCGAAACGCTTTCCATAAAAAGTGTTTTTGGCGAAAGGGCCTACTCGATTCCAATCAGTTCTATTAAATCATCGGTGGGTCATTGTCTGGGCTCTGCAGGAGCCATTGAAGCGATTGCCTCGATCCTCTGTATGGTTCATCAATTTATCCCTCCTACCCTAAATCACCAGGAGGGAGATGAGGATTGTGATCTCGATTATGTTCCGGGGAAATCCCGTGAAATGGAATTGGAGGTTGTGCTTTCCAACTCCTTTGCCTTTGGCGGCAACTGCACCACCTTGGTTTTTCGAAAGATATAGAATCTATACTAAAAGAGGAAAGGGAGACAAATATGGATGGAGAAAAAATTCGGCACAACAAAGAGGGAAAACTCGATGTCCCTGATCACCCCATCATTCCCTACATTGAAGGGGACGGAGTGGGGTCGGATATCTGGAGAGCATCGGTAAGAGTTTTCGATGCTGCTGTAAAGAAATGTTACGGAGGCAAAAGAAAAGTACACTGGCTCGAAGTCTATGCAGGAGAAAAGGCGTTTCAATTGAAAAAGGAATGGGCTCCAGAGGAGACGATCGAGGCGATTCGAGAACATAGAGTCGGCATCAAAGGTCCGTTGACCACACCGGTGGCGGAAGGGATTCGTAGCATCAATGTGTTGTTAAGACAAAAACTCGATCTCTACGCTTGTATTCGGCCGGTGAAGTATCTTTCAGGGACACCGAGCCCATTAAAGCATCCAGAGAAGGTGGATATGGTCGTCTTTCGGGAGAATACGGAGGATCTCTACGCAGGGATTGAGTGGAAGGAAGGGACCGAAGAGGCATTGCGGCTCAGAGCATTTCTTGAGAGAGAGATGGGGAAAAGGATTCGGGAAGATTCAGGAATCGGAATTAAGCCCATGAGTCGTTTTGGAACAAAACGCCTGGTTCGGATGGCCATTCAATATGCACTCACTCATGGCCGAAAGAGTGTCACATTGGTTCATAAAGGAAACATCATGAAGTTTACAGAGGGAGCCTTCCGCGATTGGGGATATGAGGTGGCTAAAGAAGAATTCGGAGAGAAGGTTCTCTTAGAGAGTGAACGGGGTGATCAGAAGGTAACGAATCATCCCGAAGGGAAGATCGTTCTCAAAGATCGGATGGCCGATGCCATGTTTCAACAAATCCTCTTAAGACCTGAGGAGTATGAGGTGCTCGCCATGCCTAACCTTAATGGAGATTATATGTCCGATGCATTGGCAGCCCAGGTGGGAGGATTGGGCATGGCGCCGGGAGCAAACATTGGAGATCAGGCCGCTGTCTTCGAGGCCACTCATGGAACCGCGCCTAAATATGCGGACCAGGATGTGATCAATCCTGGGTCACTCATCCTTTCTGGGGCAATGATGTTCAATTATCTGGGGTGGGGGGAAGTGAGACAAAAAATTGTAAGGGCCCTGGAGAAGACCATTTCGAAGAAAACCGTCACCTATGATCTTGCCCGTCAGATGAAAGGCGCCAAGAAGCTTCAATGCTCTGAGTTTGCCTCTGCGATCATTGAAAACCTTTGACAAGACTTCCCTTTTTAATTTATTATTAATAAAAGGAAATTGTAAGTTAGCCGTTTGCTGAAAAAGCACTTGCTTGTCACCCTTGGTTCAGGGTCTCGCAGCTCATTAATTTTATTACCTGCCTACCGCAGGCAGGGATGCTGAAACAAGCATGACATAGGAAGCGTAATCAAGAAGGAGGGAAAGGTAAATTTTGGTTTGATCATGGCAGAGACTAAGAAAAAAAAGGAAACACCGAGGATCGACATCTTTAAGGCCTGGTGTAAGTCATGTGGGATTTGTGTGGCTTTCTGTCCGACAGGCGCTTTGGCCAAAGACGAAGCAGGTTATCCCTATGTGAAGGATATTGAGAAATGTATTAATTGCGGATGGTGCGAGATCCGGTGTCCAGACTTTGCTATTACCGTCGAGAAGAAAACCAAAGGCAAGAAGGACGTAGAGGGAAAAGGTGAAGAGGCAGAGCCAAGGTCAGAGGAAGAAGAAGTCTCACCTGAAAGAATTGTTGCTCCAGGGCAATGAGGCAGTGGTGGAGGGAGCCCTCCAAGCAGGTTGTCGTTTCTTTGCGGGCTATCCCATTACTCCGGCTACGGAAATTTCTGAAATCTTATCGGTGAAACTTCCGCAAGTAGATGGGACCTTCATTCAAATGGAAGATGAGATTGCGAGCCTGGGCGCAGTGGTCGGGGCCTCTCTTGCAGGGGTGAAGTCCATGACGGCGACCAGTGGACCGGGATTTTCTCTGATGCAAGAGAATTTGGGCTTTGCCATCATCGCCGAGGTCCCTTGTGTCATCGTCAATGTCATGCGAGGGGGGCCAAGCACAGGGCTTCCGACCTTTCCCTCTCAAAGTGATGTCATGCAGACAAGATGGGGGACCCATGGCGATCATCCCGCCATTGTCCTTTCTGCCTCGACGGTTCGTGAATGTTATGAAATGACCATTAAGTCCTTCAACTTCTCTGAAAAGTTTCGGACGCCAGTTGTCCTTTTGATCGATGAAGTGGTCGCTCATATGAGAGAGAAAATGGTTCTTTCGGATGGAGGAGAGATAGAGATTTTCAATCGGGTCAAACCCACCGTTCCACCAGAATGGTACATCCCTTTTGAGGATACCCCCAGCGGCATTCCAGCTATGGCCAATTTTGGGGAGGGTTATCGATATCACGTCACAGGTCTGACCCATGACATTCGAGGTTTTCCCACATCGAGATCCGATGAGATCAGCCCCTTTATCGCCAGGCTCCACAGGAAGATCAGTCAGCATTTTTCAGAGATTCAGATGGCTGAATTTTTTCAAACTGAGGATGCTGAGATGACGATCGTTGTTTATGGGTGTGTGGCCCGGTCCGCCAAGAGAGCCGTGATTGAGGCGAGGGAGAAGGGTTTGAAGGTCGGGCTCCTTAGACTGGCGACGATTTGGCCCTTTATGAGGTCTGCCGTGGAGAAAGTTCTTCAGACCTCGAAAATCCTGCTTGTTCCGGAGATGAATATGGGTCAGATCTCACGGGAAGTTAAGCGGGTGAACAGAGGGATCGCCAAGGTCTATACCCTAAACAAAGTGGATGGAACGATCATCACTCCTGATGAGATATTGAATCGCATCTTGGAGGTTTTCTGATGCCAGAGGTCACGAAGTTAATTCACAAATATCTTCGACATGACAAGAAGTTTCCCCATGTTTGGTGCCCAGGCTGCGGGATCGGAATCATGTTAGGCGCCCTCATCCGAGCCATTGATCGGATCGGTTTTGAGAAGGACGAGGTCGTTTTGGTGTCAGGCATTGGGTGTTCAGGGAGACTTCCCGTCTATGTGGATTTTAATACGTTGCATACCACTCATGGCCGCGCCCTCACCTTCGCGACGGGAGTGAAGTTAGCCAAACCTAGCCTGAAGGTGATTGTGATCATGGGCGATGGGGATGCGGTGGCGATCGGCGGAAATCATTTCATTCATGCGGCCCGAAGGAATATCGATGTCACCTCTATCATTCTCAACAACAGTATCTACGGGATGACCGGCGGGCAATACTCTCCCACCACTCCTTATGGAATGAAATCCTCAACCACCGTTTATTCCAATATTGAACAAGAGTTCAAGATCTCGGAGTTAGCCGTCACGGCTGGAGCGGTCTTCGTGGGGAGGGGAACCGTCTATCAGGCCAGGCTTTTAGATAGCTTGATCGAGAAGGCGATTTTGAAACCGGGTTTTTCGGTGGTGGAAGTGATTGCTCACTGCCACACCCAATACGGAAAGCAAAACCGTATGGGGACAGCCGTAGAAATGATGGAATGGCAACGAGATCATGCTATCACTGTGGAGAAGGCAGCCAGCCTGAAGCCCGAGGAGTTGCAGGATAAGATCGTGATTGGAGTGTTGGTGGATAAGGAGCTTCCGGTTTATCAGGATGAGTACGAGAAGATTCGGGAAAGGGCAAAGGCGGTGATGGGGAGATAGGGATGGGTTCTCGATATGAAATACGTCTGAGCGGTTCCGGAGGTCAGGGATTGATTCTGATGGGAATCATCTTAGCGGAAGCGATTGGGATTTATGATGGAAAATATGTGGCGCAGACTCAGAGTTATGGGCCAGAGGCCAGAGGGGGATCCAGCAAATCAGAGGTGATCGTCAGTGATCAAGAGATCGATTATCCCAAAGCCATGAGCCTTGATCTCCTCTTGGCAATGAACCAAAAATCTTGCGATGAGTTTTACCCAGATCTCAAGCCGGATGGTTTGCTCATTGTGGATTCTACCTTTGTTACCCAGATCCCCACCCCGAGAGCCTTCCAGATTCCCTTTACGCGTATGGCCAGAGAGAAGTTCAAAAGAGAGGTTGTCGCAAACATTATCGCTCTGGGAGCCCTCTCTCAATTAACTCCCATTGTCTCTGCAAAAGCTGTTGAATCTGCTGTCTTAGCACGAGTCCCAAAAGGCACAGAGAAATTGAACCGTGATGCCCTGAGGGCTGGGATGAATGCTGCCAAACGGGCGAAGAAGGCATGGATGAAATTAGAAGCGCCTTCAGAGGTTCCCAAAGAAGACCTTTTAGACTCGTACTAATATCGATCCTCCCCCTCACCCCCGCCCTCTCCCACAGGGGGAGAGGGGTTTCTCTTTTTTCCCCCCCTTGACGGGAGGGGATGGAGGGGAGGGTGAATAACTTGGAATGGTGTTGAAAAGAAATTCCGTTATCTATTCCGTGACCAAAGGGGTGGCACACTTGGTTTTCTCCATTTTTTATCGGATCGAGACCGAGAAAAAAACAACGCTTCCTGATGATGGACCAATGATCATTCTTCCCAAGCATCAATACTGGACCGATATCCCAATCATCAGTCTTGCCTTTAAGCCATTGCTTTACTTTGTGGCCAAGAAAGAACTCTTCAAATACCCGTTGATTCGAGATTACCTCTCCCTTTTGGGCGGGCTCCCTGTGGACCGGAAACAATCGATTCGAACCTTAGACTCTTTTAGAACCCTTGTCTCTTTGTTGAGAGCGGGCGAGAAGATCGTCATCTTTCCAGAAGGAACCTACTTTCGAAATGGAGTGGGTTCTGGGAAAAGTCGGCTCCTTCAAATGATTTTAAGATTCCAATCGGAGCTGGGATATTCCATTCCTTTTATTCCTGTAGGCATTCGATATGGAGAGAGGTCGGGATGGAGAAGGCAAGTGGAAGTATGTATTGGCGCTGCTCTCCTTGCAGAGAGGGAGTCCGATGCTATTCCCCTGACTCATCGAGCGATGGAGGAGATCAGCCGACTCTGTCGGCTGCCCCAGTGTACAGAGTAAATTGCGGATTGCAGATTGCGGAATTCGGAATAAAAATTTAAAAATCATTTCCTTCATTAACTCCGCACTCCGCATTCCGAAATCCGAATTTGAAAAGGAGGAATTCATTATGCCAAGGCGCGAAAAAGATCGGGAACTGGCGAGGAGAAGAAAACGGAGTAAGGAAAAGAGAAGGCTTCGGGCCAAAGAGCTTCTGGCATCGCCTGTTGTCACTGTAAAAGAAAGTGAAAAGAAAAAACTGGAAAAGGCCCCGGCAAAGGAAACACCCCAAGAGGGTATAGAGAAAACCCCTTCAGAAGGTTGATCTTTTGTTGAAGTTTTTTCAACAACTTGATCGTTCTTATTGGCCAGAATCCGTTCCGGTCGGTTGTCATATCCTCCTTTTACCCCGTTAGAAAGCTCCGCTGCTTGCCCCGTGTGAAGCTTCGCTTCTATCGGGGCTTGCAGCGGGGATGAACCCCGTAAGACCTTTGGTCTCTTACGGGGTGAAGATATAATTCCTTTTAGAGCGAACACGGGGTTTAATGCCCCGCTTGCCCTGATAGAGACTTTCTCTAACGGGGTGAATGAGCCTCCCCGTTGGAAAGTCGAAGACTTTCTAACGGGGTTTACAATGGTTTGCTTTTTAGAGGGCATGAAAGATAAGGTTATCAATCAATCTCGTCTTGCCCAAATAAGCGGCTAAGGCAACGACTACATCCCCTTCTATTTGGTTGACGTCCTGTAAACTATAGGCATCACAAATTTGAACATAATCAATCTTGACTAACGGTTCAGATTGAAAAATCTCTTTCATCTCATGGAGGATTCGCTCCGCCTTTCGCTCCCCCTTTTGAAGGAGTTCCTTTGCCTTTTGCAAGGAACGATACAGAGACAGTGCGGCTTTCCTCTCCTCAAGCAGGAGGTATCTGTTTCGAGAACTCATGGCCAAACCGTCCTCCTCCCGGACGGTCGGCATTCCCACCACCTCCACTCTCATATGGAGATCTCTGACCATTTGTTGAATCGTGACCAGTTGTTGATAATCTTTCTCCCCGAAGATAGCCGCATGGGGCGTCACGATTTCGAAGAGCATCAAGACCACTGTGGCGACCCCTTGAAAGTGGACCGGCCTCGACCTTCCGCAAAGGTTCTGGGTCACCTTCTCCACACGAACGATGGTCTGATGATTTGAGGGATACATGTCACTTGCCTCTGGAGCAAAAAGGACATCGGCCCCCACTTCCTCTGCCATCTTTCTGTCCCTTTCAAAATCTCTCGGGTAATTTTTAAAATCCTCATTCGGGCCAAATTGGGTGGGATTGACAAAGAGACTGATGATCAGAAGATCACACCGCCTTCGGCCCTCCCTCATGAGGCTGAGATGGCCATCATGGAAAAAACCCATTGTGGGAACAAAGGCAATGGTCTTCCCAGCCCGTCTGGCTTGGGAAGAAAATTCTTTCATCTCTTTAATCGTCTTGATGACTTCCATTTTTTCAGATCGGGATAGATTATTTAGACCTCATGGGAATGAAATACCATGTCCCTTTCTTCATCTGTTTGATCTCTCGTAGCAATTGGTCGAGATCTTCTTTTCGGTTTACGAAATTAATCTCGCTCGTATCCACGACTAAAAGGGAAGTTTGATCATAATGGAAGAAATAATAGTTGTAGGCTTCGATCAATGTCTTAAGATACCCTAAGTCAATATCCTTCTCATAAGGGACATTTCTCGATTTGATCCGATGAAGTAATATCTCTGGTTTGGCCTGCAAGAAGATGACCAGGTCCGGGGGAGGGATCTGTCCATTGAGGAGGTGAAAGACTTGTTCGTAAAGGGCGAGTTCGTGGTCGTCTAAATTGATGGAGGCGAATATCCGGTCTTTGTCAAAGAGATAATCACAAAAGGTGATTTGGTTGAACAGATCGAGTTGGGCAATTTCCTTTTGCTGCTGGAAACGGTTCAGCAAAAAGAAAATCTGGGTTTGGAAGGCATATTTTTTACGATCCTCATAAAAATTAGAGAGGAAAGGGTTGTCCTCTGTTTTTTCTAAAATACATCGGGCATTGAACTCCTTTGCCAAAAGTTTCGCCAGGCTTGTTTTTCCGACTCCGATCGGACCTTCTATGACGATATATCGGAACATAACGCCCTGTCGCTCCTGATGTTCCCTAACACAACCTCATAGGTTTGTCGAGATCTTATTCGTTTCATCCCCCTTGAACATCAACGGCTCCACCACGGGGTTTAATGTCCCCTGTGTGAGCCTCCCCGTTGGAAAGTCGAAGACTTTCTAACGGGGTTTACTGTTTTAACTTATCTCCCAACTCTTTGGACTTTTGGGTCGCTGCGATCACCGCATCGATGAAGATTTTCCGCAAGCCTCCTTCTTCAAGCTTGTAAAGTCCAGCGGCGGTGGTTCCCCCAGGAGAAGTAACCTTTTCACGGAGCAGGACAGGGTGTTCTCCTGTATCGGAGAGGAGTTTCACAGAACCCAGTACCGTCTGAGTGACCAGTGTGAGGGCTTGAGCTCGCGTCATTCCTAAATAGACGCCCGCATCGGTCAAGGCTTCAATGACCAAAAACACATAGGCAGGGCCGCTTCCACTTAAGCCGGTGACCGCGTCCATCAAAGGTTCATGGATGGTAATCGATCTCCCAACACAGTCGAAGATGGCCTTTGCCAATTTGAGATCCTCATCGGTGGCCAGATTCCCGGAAGCGATCGCAGAGGCGCCTTCTTGGACAAGGACATTGATATTGGGCATGACCCTGATCAATCGAAGTTGTTTCCGAGCATAGGTTTCGATCGCATAGAGAGGCACTCCAGCGGCAATCGAGATAAGGAGCTTGGAGGGATCTAAAGAATCTGCCATCTCCTCGATCACCTCCTTCACCGATTGCGGCTTGACGCAAAGGATGAGGGGGTCACATTGGGAGGAGAGATAGTTGTTATCAGAAGCTTTCTTGACCCTATACTTTTTCTGAATAAACCGGAGCCTCTCTCCATCCGCATCAAAAGCCATGACTTGGTCAGGGGTTGTAAATTTGGCTTTGAGCAAACCAGCGATTAAAGCTTCACCCATGTTGCCTGTTCCAACAAAACCGATTACTTTCCTTTTTTTCATACTAATCTCCTCAAAGTGGTTTTACCCCGTTAGAAATAATGCCCCGCTGGAATTTCTAACGGGGTTTACTCCTTTTTATCATAACCCCTTCTTTTTTTCTATTAAAATTTGACACCCACTCTGGTTATTGTAAAATGGGAATGGCGACGAATAAGGAGCGACTTCTTGCCACGCCGCAAAATTCCCCCCCTTTATTAAAGGGAAGGTGTGAAAAAATTGGGAATGCCGGTCGGGCAGGAATATCTTCCTGCCTACCGGCAGGCAGGCAAAGTTTTACAATTGCGGTTCTTTTGAAGGTAGAGGTAATAAAGCTCTGCAAGTAAAAACGATTATTGAAGTTTTTCATCGTGAGTAGTCAACGCGAAAATGTATCGCTGTAAAACTTTTCCGATACCCCTACCCGCCCTCTCAGCTTGAAGCAATTTTTTCACAGCTTTAGGGGGGAGGGGGGGATTAGAAATGATGAACTCTTCTGACGCAATAGAAAGGCGGCTTTAACTATGGAACAGAATCTCAATAATGAGGCATTGAAACGAAGGGTGACCGAACTGGAGAGAAGGTTAAAAGAGTATGAGCGAAAAGAGGTTCGTCAAAATTTCCAAGAGGTGACCAAACGTCTGGAGAAGATTGCAGAGATGGGAGATGACGGTATTATCGTCTTCGGAGAAGACTATAAGGTTGAGTTCGCTAACAGCGTTGCTTCTGAGCTGACCGGCTATTTGAAAGAGAAATTAGTGGGAATGGATTTTCGGCGTCTCTTGAGCGAGAGGGATATCGGTTATCTTGATCAGATGCATTCCGAGGTGGGAGCAGATGAGAGCAAACGGGTCTGTACAGAGATGGAAGTATTGACTGAGACTGGTCTGAAACGGGATGCCGAGGTTTGTATTACCATCGCGGAGATGGAAAGAGGCAGAGTAAAGACCTATGCCTATTTGAGGGATATCACAGAAAGGAAGCGGATGGAGAGGGAGATCCGGGAGGCCACGAAACGCTTTGAAAAGATCGCCGAGATGGGAGAGGATGGGATCATCGTTTTTGATGAAGAATCCCGGATCGAATTTGCCAATCAGATGGCCTCTGAAATTATGGGTTTTCACAAAGACCAGATCCTCGGTAGAGAATTTTTCTCCCTCATCGGCAAACGGGACGAGGAATTTTTAGAGGAGATGGTTATGCGGGGGGAAGGCCTGGGTCAAAAGGTCTGTACCGAGATGTCCCTCCACATCTCACCAGGTCAGGTCAAAGAAACAGAAGTCTGCCTCGCCCCAACACAATCAGAGGATGGCCGGATCAAGACATATGCCTATATTCGCGACATTACAGAGAGAAAGAAGTTTGAGAAGGCTTTGAGGGAGTCCGAGGAGAAATATCGAAACCTTTTTGAAAGGGTTCGCCACGGCCTCTTCATCAGCACCAAAGAGGGATATTTCCTCGATTGCAATCAGGCCATGTGGGGCTTACTGGGATACGAGGATAAAGAAGGGTTTTTGAAAATCGACATCATCAAAGATCTCTATGTGAACCCAGAGGATCGGAAAACCTTTATGGAGTTAGTTGAGAAGTTGGGTTTCATTAAAGATTTTGAGGTGGAGTTTAAGAAGAAAAATGGCGAGAGGATTACAGTCCTTCTCACCGCTACTGCAAAAAGGGATGAAAAGGGAACGATCATTGGATATGAGGGCCTCAACATCGACATCACCGACCGAAAGAGGATGGAGAAGAAATTGAAAGAAGCGAACGATTTTTTAATGAATCTGATCGAAAGTTCTGTGGATGGCATCATTGTCACCGACATGAAAGGGGATATCCTCATCTTCAACAAGGGAGCGGAAAATCTCTTAGGTTATCAGGGAGAAGAAGTGGTGGAAAAGATGAATATCCGGAGCATTTATCAGCCTGGGGTGGCAAAAGAGGTGATGGATAAACTGAGAAGCCCTGATTTTGGAGGCATCGGGAAATTGACCTCCTTCCCCATTTTCCACCGGAAAAAAGATGGAGAACTGATTGAAGGGGATCTTTCAGCGTCTATCATCTATGATGAAAAAGGGAACGAGATTGCCAGCATTGGAATTTTCAAAGACCTAAGGGAGAGATTGAAGATGGAAAGAGAGCTTCGGGAAATACAACAGGCCCTTCTCCAATCAGAAAAATTAGCTGCGATGGGCAGGCTTACCTCACAAATCGCTCATGAGTTGAACAACCCGATCTATGGCATTATGAACACCCTGGAACTTCTCAAGACAGAAATCCCTCCGGAGAGTAAGAGGAGAAGGATTTTAGAATTATCCCTCTCAGAAATTCAGAGGCTCTCTGAGATGCTCCGGAATATGCTTAGTTTTTCAAAGCCCGAAGAGGAAAAGCGAAGGCCCGTCAAGATAGATGAGCTCATTGAAGGAATTCTATTGGTCATGGAGAAACAGATGAAAGAATCGAATATTCAGGTAGAGGCATCCTTCGATTCTGACATTCCAGAGGTGATGGCCTCCACCAACCAGATGAGACAGGTCATGCTGAACATCCTTAAAAATGCTAAGGAGGCGATGCCGAAAGGAGGAACCCTCACTGTCAGAACAACCAGGGAAGGAAATAAGGTCTTGATCCACATCCAAGATACAGGAATAGGAATCCCTGAAGAGATCAGAGATAAGATCTTCGAAGCCTTTTTCACCACTAAACAAAAAGTGAAGGGAGTTGGATTGGGACTTTCAGTCTGTTATGGAATTATTAAAGACCATGGCGGGGAGATCAAGGTAGAGAGCGAAGAGGGGAAAGGTACCACCTTCACCCTTAGCCTGCCCGTCACTTAGAAAATAAAAGTTATTATTACAAACGCATAAAATCATTTGACACGTAGGGTAAGGCTTTAGCCTTGCTTAAAGCAACCCTGAAGGGTTGCCCTACAAAAGATATAATGCGTTTGTATTAGTCTAAGGGTTAGGGTAAAGATGCCTGTTTTGTCGAGGGGTTAAGTCATTGGTGTTTAATTCTTTAGCCTTTACCCTTTGACTCTACACCAAACTGGCTTCATAACCTTTACCCCAACACCATTTTCAAGGTTCGTGGTTGACGACCCCGTCATGAGTTATTACGTGGAGGATAGAATGCCAGAGCTATTGAGAGTAACCGTGGCTGATCTATTAGATGAAACGGCTCTAAAATTTTCTGAGAACGAAGTCCTGGTCGATATCTCAAAAGGGGTGAGGTATTCTTACAGAGAGTTTTTAGATGCCGTCAACCGCATGTCAAAGGGGTTGTTGAGACTCGGGCTGAAAAAGGGGGAGCACTTAGCTCTCTGGGGTCCGAATCGGTGGGAATGGATCATCACACAATTCGCGGCAGCAAAGATTGGAGTTGTTTTAATCAGTGTTGATACGAACTACCAACTTCAGCAACTCGAATATCTCCTCAAACAATCGGATTCCAGATCCCTCGTCATGACAGAAGGGTTGAAGGGTTCAGAATATATTGAGATCGTTTCCAAACTCTTTCCTGGAATCAAAGATTCGATTCCAGGCCAACTGAATTTTCCTCGACTTCCGGAGCTTAAAAATATCATTCTGATTTCCGAACGGCCCGCTCCCGGGATGTTCGGTTGGAAAGAGATCCTTGAGAAGGGGAAAGATGTTCCCGACAGCCTCTTGACTGAACGACAGACCTCTTGTCATGTTGATGATGTCATTACCCTCCTCTATACCTCTGGAACAACAGGAGCTCCCAAAGGCGTGATGTCAACACATTTCGGAATTATTAACACCACCCTGGCCAGTGCGGAGAATCAAAAGTTGACAGAGAAAGACAGACTCTGCCTCTCTGTTCCCTTATCCCATATGTTCGGTTGCGTTTGCATCACTTTGGCAGCGGTGATCAAAGGAGCCACCCTTGTCATTCCTTCGGAGACTTTCGAGCCACGGAGGATCCTTGAGGCAATCGAAAAAGAGCGATGCACGGCTATCTATGGGTCTCCAAGTGCTTTCATCGCCCTGATGGAGGATCCAAAATATATTAGCTTCAATATCAAATCTCTCCGGACAGGGATCATGGGTGGGGCCCAGTGTCCTATGGAAGTGATGAAAAAGGTCGTGGAAGAGATGGGCGTGAGAGAGATCGTCATCGGTTATGGGCTGACCGAGTCTTCCTCCTGGATTACGGAGACCCGGGCGAATGATCCACTCGAATTGCGTGTCTCAACAGTTGGTAGACCTCTTCCCAATGTGGAGGTGAAGATTATAGATACAGGATCAGGGGAGGAGGTCCCGGCGGGGGCCAGCGGTGAAATCTGTGCACGGGGCCTTAATATGAAGGGCTACTACAAGATGCCTGCTGCCTCGGTCAATGCGATCGATTCCGAGGGTTGGCTTCATTCTGGAGATCTTGGGTATATGGATGAGGGTGGTTACATAAGGACGACAGGGAGATTAAAGGAAGTCATCAATAAAGGTGGGGAGGCGATCTATCCCACCGAGATCGAGGAAGTCCTTTTCGCCCATCCAAAAATTTCAAACGTCCAGGTCTTCGGGGTTCCGGATAAGATATCGGGTGAGGAGGTCGCCGCTTGGATTAAATTGGAAGAGGGGGCTTCCGTCACAGAGGATGAGATCCTTCAATATTGCAAAAAAAGGCTTCCCGATTCCCATCTGCCTCGATATATTAAGTTTGTCAAAGAATTCCCAATGACCCCCTTGGGCAAAATCCAGAAGTTTAAGATGAGGGAGATGGCTATCAAAGAATATCATTTGTAGAGAAAGGGGACAGGCTCAGCAATTCTCGGTGAAAATACAGCGAGATTCTTCAGTCGCTAGGGCTCCTTCAGAATGACATTACGAAAGTCTCCAGTTGTCATTCTGAGCGAAGCGAAGAATCTCAATAGTTTGTGAACTCACCGAGAATTGCTGGGACAGGCTACTTTTAAATGGGTAAAAAATAGCCTGTCCCCTTTTCTGCTTTCCTATAAAATGAGAACCCGTCCCCGATTGTCTTTATCGGTTATTGTTGTCTAATGCTATTTCACTCGCTCATACGTGAAAACACCTCGCGTCACCCTTCCGGTAAATCTCGTCGAGGGTGCCCATGAGGTTGAGATCACCAATCGGTCGCCTTCAAATTTGAAAACCCGCACCGGTTCAGTGCCATTAAAGGCGGGGTTCCAGGAAACATCGACCTTGGTGATTAACTTGTCTCCTTCGATTCGATAAATACCCGTCCAAGCAAACATGGTTTTGAAAAGGGTGGCACGGTCTTCATCCGTTTTGGGTGGCTTGCGTCCTTCCGATTCTATGATGAACATCGATCGCCCCTCGGCCGTGAAAATCGAGTAGCCCTTCGGATTTTTGCCCCAGTCGTAAATTTTCTCACTCGTATCTTGAAACTCACCGACGACCGAAGTGAGCTTCCAAATACCAATAAATTTCGCGCGATCATCGGAAAAACTCGGTTGCACTGCAATGAGAAACAAAACCAAAACAACTAACCATCTGAACTTAACCATGGTGTCCTCCTTTTTTAATTTTTAAATTGGTAACACTTTAGTACTACTGCGTTAAGTTAAAAACAACAATTCAATGTTTTCGGGGCCTTCTGGGTTTCCGTGAATTTTGGTAGAGCATCAGGCCTTCAATTTGAGGCTCTAAATACGGCCTTCATGAATTTCTAAAATGAATTTAACGTAGTAGTATTAGTTCTTTGAAAAAAGATCTAATCCCCCTTCATCCCCCTTTGTCAAAAGGGGGAAATGTTTCTCCTCCCTTTGGAAAAGGGAGGTGGGGAGGGATTTTAACAAGTTTATTTCAAACCGCTAAATTGATACTTAAAATGGTGTGGAGGCCTCTAAAAAGGAACAACCTTTTTAGAGGCCACATCTTGGCATCTTCAGGGGGCTCCTATTCATGATTGTCTCCTGGATGGTGAAATAAGCCGGTAGTAAATAAAATTTGGCTTGATTTTATATTTTGTATATAATAGTAGACGGTTTAAACAGTGAAACTTTTTTGTTGTTATTTTTAACCCTTTAAAATTACTTAACTATCTCCAAAATTGGTCAAGGCGAAAAAATGGATGAAAAAGCCAAAGCGGCCATAAAAATCGACCTCAGTCAGTTCAAACTCCATATTCGTCTCAAACATAAAGCCGAATTGACCCTTCATTTTGACTCGCCATCGCGGATGTTTTACCTCACCGTAATAGCGCTTGTTGTCAACGAGATGAAAAGAATGGGTAAAATCACATCCATCCCCCTGGATGGTCAGATTGACCAGCTAATTTTACTTAACGAAACCATTGGAGGTTCGGCCGGATCATCAGAAAGAGAAGCTTTAATTCCGAGAATTTATAGAAAATGGAAGGATGCCCTTCCAGACCTTGAGAATGGACCTCTTTTTAAGGTCATCGGAAGAAAGAAAGAATTAGAGGATGGGGTTGGTAAAACTTATCGCTTTACAGAGGCTGAAAAAGATAGTTGGGCTAATCTTTTTGAGTACAGGGGGAGCCAGGAGAATGTCAGGCTCAGGTTTTCAATCGATAAACTCGGGGCAAGTTTAGATGATATCGTCATCATCTATGAGGGATACCAGAACGCGGAGGCCTGGGGGAAGTTTATTTCAAATCTTAGGCAGAAAAGAGAAGAAAAACCGAAAACTGCTGATTTCGTCCCGAAAGAACCTGAGACTCCAATAACCCCATTGAGGGGATGGAAGGTTGTCTTTCGAGGCCGATGGCGGTGGGCCGCTCTGGCTGCCGCAATTACACTATTCGTTGTAGCCTTGGCCATCTGGAGAGCCTATTTTTACTCTCCACCAGGCAGGGTCGCATCAGTAGAAAGAATGGCCTTTCCATTGCCCGATAAACCTTCCATTGCAGTCCTCCCATTCGTTAACATGACCGGCGATCATCAGCAGGAACCCTTCTGTGATGGCTTGAGCGAGGAGATCATCACGACCCTCTCAAAAATCCCGAAGCTTTTTGTGATTGCCCACAATTCCACATTTACTTACAAAGGAAAACCAGCGAAGGTTCAACGGGTCGCAGAAGAGTTGGGAGTCCAGTATGTATTGGAGGGGAGTGTACGGAGGGCTGGGAAGCAGGTAAGAATCACAGCTCAACTCACAGATGCTCTGAGTGGACATCATTTATGGGCAGAGCGTTACGACAGGAATCCAAAAGACATATTTATTATTCAAGATGAGATTACAACACACATCATCACAGCGTTACAGGTGAAATTAACAGAAGGTGAACAAGCCCGATTGTTCTCAAAAGGCACTAAAAACCTCGATGCCTTTATGAAGGTCGTGGAGGCGAGGTATTTATCCTATCAGTCCACCATTGAAGGAAATATCAGGGCGAGGCAACTCGCGGAAGAAGCGATTTCCCTCGATCCTAACTATGCATTCGCATACAGGGCGCTTGCGCTCGCCACCCTCGTTGATATATGGCTTGGAGTGAGCAAGAATCCTCAGGAATCTCTGAAGAAATGCATCGAGCTATACAAGAAAGCAATTGCCCTGGATAACTCCTTTGCTATGGGTTACGCTGGTTTGGGTTATTCATTGATGATGGCGCGGAAATATGATGAAGGCATTGCCCAGGCAGAGCGGGGACTCGAGCTTGAGCCAAATTCTGCTGACGTAGTTTATGCATATGCTGATATTTTACTTTTTACAGGAGGAGAATCCATACCCTTTTTCGAAAGTGCCATACGACTCAATCCCAAACCACCTAATATCTATTTACGTCACTATGCGGCAGCGCTTCGTAATACCGGGCGGTATGAGGAAGCCATTGCTCAGGTTAAAAAAGCGATTGAGGGGGAGCCCAGAGATATCATGTCATATATAGTCCTGGCCTCTACGTATAGCATGGCAGGACGGGAAAAGGAGGCCCGGCAGGCAGCGGCTGAAGTCCTCAAGATAAACCCCAAATTTTCTCTTGAACAACTTGAAAGAACGACCCCTTATAAAGACCAAGCCACAAAAGAACGCTTTATTGATTCCCTGCGCAAAGCTGGCCTCAAATAAAAATCATAATTAAGTTGCCTCATGGTCAGAATTCTTTTCTCATAAAAAATTCAATAAATTCAAATAATTAAAAAAATAATTGCTGAAGCAAAAAATTTTTCTTGACAAACTATAATTTCTATATTAATAGAAATAAGCATAAATTCTATAAAAGGAGAAAATAATGGAAATCCTAACAGTATCTCAGGCGAGTAAATATTGTAAGGTTTCATCTAAAACTATCATCAACTGGATTGATGCAGGCTATATCAAAGCTTACAAAACCGTAGGAGGACATCGCAGAATTAAGAAGGAAGACCTGGATCAGTTTCTTAAAGAGAAAGGAATGCCTATACCAGAAGAGGCAAAAGGAGAGGAGAGGAAGAAAATTCTTGTTGTGGATGATGATAAGATCATCGTAGAGACGATTGTGCAGTCCCTTGAGGAAGATGAGTTTGGATATGAGATGATCTCCGCTTCAGATGGTTTTGAGGCAGGCCTTCAGGTGAACCATTTCAAACCAGACCTCTTGATCCTGGACATCATGATGCCCGATATCAATGGATACGAGGTCTGTCAGAAGATCAAGTCCAATCCCGAAACGAAGAACACTAAGATTATTGTGCTCTCAGCCTATCTCGATGACGATGCCTTCAAACAGATGAAAGAAAACGGTGCAGATGCATGCTTCTCAAAACCCCTTCCTTTAGAACAATTGAAATTCGAGGTCGCCAAATTACTGGGTCTGAAGAAGTGAAAGGTTTTGGAATATAACCAATATTATTTTAAAATTAGGAGGAGAGACCGATGAGTTTACAAGAGAATTTTAGAAATAAGAGATTTATAGTGACTTCAGAGATTCAACCCCCTATCGGCACAGGTGTCCAAGACCTCCTCCGGAATGTAGAGCGGATTCGAGGAAGAGTAGATGCCCTGACCGTCCCCGAACTGAAGATTGAGGGTTTGGTGACGGATACGATGGGGACCTGTCGGGCCCTGAAGGACCAAAAATTCGATCCGATCCTTCAGACCACCTGTCGGGAAAAAAACCGGCTTGAGATTCAGGAACATCTCCTGCGTGCCTCGGAGTCTGGAGTGGAGAATATTCTCGCCTTCACAGAAGATTATCGTATCACCGGAGATAGCCTCCAGGAGATTATGTTCTTTCATGTAGATTCAGGGAAACTCTTCTCCGTTATCGAAAGCCTTCATCAAGGTTGCGATATTTCGGGCAAGGAGGTCCGGGTTAAACCCCAATTCTTTGTGGGGTCAGGAATCGATTCGAGTTGGGGCAAGAAAGTGCCCGATCTGGAGTTAAAAGAGTTGGAGGCATTGGCCGGTTTAGGGACCCAATATTTTCTCACCACTCCAATCTTTGATCTCGATTCCTTCCATGAGTTCATGAAAAAGGTGGGACCGATAAGGATCCCGGTAGTCGCAGAAGTGATTTTAGTGAGGTCAGCAGAGATGGGTCTCTTTCTTAACAAACATGTCAAACCAGGGATGGTTCCCAATCATATCATTGAAAAGTTAGCCAAGGCCCCGGACAAAGAGAAGGCCAGCATTGAGATTGTCAGTGACTTGGTGAAAGGGCTTAGGGATATTTGCCAAGGAGTCCATTTTATTCCGATCGGAGCAGAAGATCGTATTTCAAAATATCTCGATGCAGCAAAACTTTCATCTCTTTAAAATATTTATTCCCTCCCCCTACGATGGGGGAGGGCGAGGGTGGGGGTGGCCAAAAGGAGCTGAATCCCCCTCCCCTCCATCCCCTCCCACCAGGGGAGGGGAGATATTGTGGGATATTTTGTAATTAATTTGGTTTTAATTAAGAAAGGATCTTGTGGCCATGAGTCCAAATGAAAATCGAAAGATTGGTGCCGCGTTAGTCGTGGGGGGAGGAATCGCCGGGGTTCAAGCCGCTCTTGATTTAGCCAATTCAGGAATCAAAGTTTATCTCTTAGAGCGCTCCCCGGCGATCGGTGGAAAGATGGCCCAACTCGATAAAACCTTCCCCACCAATGACTGTGCCATGTGTATCGTCTCTCCAAAGTTGGTAGAGGCAGGGAGACACCTCAACATCGAAATCATTACCAATTCAGAACTGGTCTCTTTGGAAGGAAAGGCCGGGCATTTCAAAGCGAAGGTTCAAAAACATCCCCGCTATGTGGATATGAGTAAATGCACGAGTTGTAATGATTGTACAGAGGTTTGTCCTATTTTACTACCGAATACATTTAACGAGGGATTGGATCAGAGAAAGGCCATCTATCGACCTTATCCTCAGGCTGTTCCCAACACTTTTCTTGTCACCAAACGAGGAACCAGTCCCTGCAAAAACACTTGTCCTGCTGAGACAAGCGCCCAGGGGTATATTGCCCTGATCCAGGCTGGCCGATATAAAGAAGCTCTTGATGTGGTCAAAGAATATAATCCCTTTCCCGCTTCAGTAGGGCGTGTTTGTAGCCATCCTTGCGAAGAGAAATGCAATCGGGGAAAGCTCGATAGCCCTGTTGCGATTTGTAGCCTGAAGCGGTTTGCCGCGGATTGGGTTTATGAACATCGAGAAGAGTTAAATAAAGAAGTTCGGAGTTCGGTAGGGAACGGTTTGAAACCGTTCCCTACAGGAGTTTCGGATCAAAAAGAACCCGATCGACCTAAAGCAAAGGTAGCCATTGTTGGCGGAGGACCAGCAGGGCTGAGCTGCGCCCATCAATTATCCCGCATGGGATATCAAACCACAATCTTCGAAGCGCTTCCCGTAGCAGGGGGAATGATGAGGGTGGGGATCCCCTCTTACCGTTTGCCGAGGGATGTGCTCCAGAGGGAAATCGACGAGATCTTGAATCATCCACTCGTTGAGTTGAAACTCAATACCCCGATTCGAAATATCAACAGCCTCTTCGATGCTGGGTACTCTGCTGTCTTTCTGGCTATGGGTGCCCATGAGCCGCAGAAACTGGGAATCCCGGGAGAGGATGCCTTAGGCGTCCACCATGGCGTCCCATTCCTTCAAGGTGTAAGCCTTGCTGAAAGACACGGGGTGATGGAGGGGTTTGAAGATCGTTTCCTCATCGCTTTTGGAATCCCCATCGCACCCAAGGTGGGAGAAAAGACCATTGTGATCGGAGGTGGAAATGTCGCAATTGATGCGGCTCGTACAGCATTAAGATTGGGTGCTAAAGAGGTCAGTATTCTCTATCGTCGATCTCGGGATGAAATGCCTGCCAATTCATGGGAAATTGAAGAGGCTGAGAAAGAAGGAATTGAAATCAAAATCCTTACCGCGCCTGTTGAGGTGGTAGTAAAGGATAGCCATGTTTCAGGCGTTCGATGTGTCAAGATAGAACTGGGTGAGCCCGATGCTTCAGGCAGAAGAAGACCTATTCCCATCAAAGGTTCTGAGTTTGTGGTTCCCGCCGATACCATGATTGCATCAGTTGCCCAGGCTCCTGAAATCTCATTCCTCGATGAATCCCATGGCATTGAAGTGACATCCAAGGGGACATTTGCTGTGGATCCGCATACCTTGACTACCAACCGGCCAGGGGTCTTCGCAGGAGGCGATGTGGCAAGAGGGCCTTGGATATTGATCCAAGCTATTGCCGATGGCCGAAGAGGAGCCCTCTCCATTGATCGATATCTGAGAGGCGTTGATCTCCTCACCCCACGAGAGCAGATTCCCCTTCCAGTGGTTGACCTTTCTAAAGAAGAAATCAATCAGATGTTTGAAGAAGGAAAAGTGAACCTTGCTCCAAGGACCGTAGTTCCTATGCTACCCAAGGAGGAGAGGATTAGAGATTTTCGAGAAGTGGAGCTGGCTCTCACCGAAGAGCAGGCAAAACAGGAAGCAGCGCGCTGCCTTTCCTGCGGCATCTGTTCGGAATGCCATCTCTGCGTCCAGGTATGTAAAAGAGAAGCAATCGATCATCAGCAGGCCGATGTAGAGGAAGAATTAGAAGTAGGCTCCGTTATCCTTTCACCGGGATATTCTCTCTACCGAGCAGAACTTTCCCCTGAACTGGGCTATGGTCGTTATCCTAATGTGGTGACAAGCATGGAGTTTGAGAGAATGCTCAGTGCTTCGGGTCCTTGGGGAGGCCATGTCACTCGTCGATCATCAGATCATCAAGAGCCGAAGAAGATTGCATTTCTCCAGTGCGTCGGCTCCAGAGAGAAGGAGAGAGATTTCTGCAGTTCGGTCTGCTGTATGTATGCCACCAAAGAGGCGATGCTCGCCATGGAGCATATCCCAGGGGTGGAGATTAAAATCTTCCAGATGGATATGAGGGCCTTTGGAAAAGGATTTGATGCCTACTTTGAAAGAGGGAAGGAGAAAGGGATTCAGTATATTCGCTGCCGCATTTCTGGATTGGAAGAGGATCCTGAGACAAAAGATATTCTCATCCAGTATGAAGGTTCAAATGGAAGTCATTCCGTGAAAGAGGACCGAGTCGACCTGGTGATATTGAGCATTGGAATGTCTGCCCTTCCAAATGCTCAAATGCTGGCAAAGGCTTCCGGTATTGAGCTCGATCCTCATCAGTTCTGTTTCACCCGGGACTTCCAACCGGTTGAGACAAGCCGTTCCGGTGTTTTTGCCTGTGGCGCTTTTACAGAACCCAAGGATATTCCTGATAGTGTGATCCAGGCCAGCGGTGCAGCGGCCAAGGCGCTTTCAGTAATTGGAGAGGCCCGCGGAACACTTGTCAGGAAGAAAGAGTATCCTCCAGAACGGGAGGTTTCTCCTGATGAAGAGCCGCGTATCGGAGCCTTCATCTGTAGTTGTGGAACGAATATTGCTGGAACGGTGGACGTAAAGGAAGTTGTTGAATTTGCGAAATCCCTTCCTGGTGTCGTCCATGCTGAAAATACAATCTACACCTGTTCTGCAGACTCCTTAAAATTAATCCAGGAGAGGGTGAAGGAACTCAACCTGAATCGTGTTGTAGTGGCTTCCTGTACACCGAGAACGCACGAGCCGCTCTTTCGAGACACGATTCGTGAAGTAGGTCTTAATCCTTACCTCTTTGAGATGGCCAATATCCGTGACCAATGCTCCTGGGTCCATATGAACCTTAAGGAAGAGGCGACGGAGAAGGCGAAGAACCTCGTCCGGATGGCGATTGCCTGCTCCAAAAATTTAGAGCCACTCCATCAAATCCCAAGGAGTTTAATCCACAGCTGCCTCGTTGTCGGTGGTGGTCTGGCTGGGATGGTAGCAGCCCTGAGTATGGCAGAGCAAGGATATACAGTTTACTTAATTGAAAGAGAAAAGGAGTTGGGTGGGAGACTTCGACAAATCTTTTATAGCGGGAATGGCGGAGACCCGCAGGCTTATTTAAGAGAATTGATAAGGAGGGTCGAGAGCCATCCAAAGATAGAATTTCTAAAGGGCTATCAAGTTGTGGAACATGAAGGAGCAGTGGGGAATTTTAAGACGAAGGTTGCCCAATTGGATGGTTCTACGCAGAGAGTCTTAGACCATGGAACCACGATCATTGCCACGGGTGGAAAAGAGTATCGAGGCAAAGCCTATTTCTTAGGTGAAGATTCAAGGGCGATCACCCAGGAGGAATTAGAGAAACGGATCTTCCTTTCTGACCCCTCCCTTTCAAAAGCCAAATCCATTGTGATGATTCAATGTGTAGGGCCGTGGGATGAAGATCCTTCCAAAACTTTCTACTGCAGTCGAATCTGTTGCAATGTAGCAGTCAAAAATGCAATCAGGATCAAGGAGCTTTATCCCGAAGCTTCAGTCGCCATCCTTTATAAAGACATGAGGACTTATGGTTTCAAAGAAACCTTCTATACTCAGGCCAGGGAGAAGGGAGTTCTGTTCGTTCGATTTGATGAAAAGAAAAAACCTTCTGTCTCACTATCCAATGGCCAATTGTCTGTTCAAATAGAAGATCCTATGCTTAACCTTCCTCTTACACTTCATCCAGATCTTCTGGTTCTCTCCGAAGCGGTTATTCCAAATGAAGGAAGCAAGGAACTGGCGAATTTCTTTAAGTTCCCTCTGACCTTAGATGGTTTTTTCTTAGAAGCCCATGTCAAGTTGAGGCCAGTCGATTTTGCAACGGAGGGCCTCTATCTCTGTGGAATAGCCCACTATCCAAAGTCAATCAATGAAACAATTTCTCAAGCAGAAGCTGCCTCAGCCCGGGCTGCTACAATCCTTTCTCAAGAAGCGCTTCAGGTAGGTGGAGTCGTTGCAGTCGTGGAGGGTGAGCGGTGTGCGGCTTGTTTGACGTGTGTGAGAGTGTGTCCCTATGAGGTGCCGGTGATCAATGCGAAGGGGGAGGCGGAGATTGACATGGCGAAGTGCAAAGGGTGTGGCAGTTGCGCTGCCGAGTGCCCGGCCAGAGCCATTGAGCTGATGCACTTCAGGGATTCTCAATTGTGGGCGAAGTGTCAAGCCCTCATGTTTAGCATAGAGCAAAGGGCATAGCGCATAGCGTATAATCCCCCCTCGCCCCCCTTTAGTAAAGGGGGGTTGGGGGGGATTTAAGAAGAGGGTTTACGCTATGCCCTATGCGCCATGCTCTATGCCCTATGCGGTAGAGATAGGGTGATAGCCTGCCTGCCGGCAGGCAGGGGAGATTGGGAGAATGACAGAATTAGCTCCGAAGACAGAAAACATAGCAGGGGTAAAAGAGAGCGGGCACGAGACACAGACACGTGTCACGGGTTTTGAGCCCGAGATCCTTGCCTTTTGTTGTGAGCATTGAGCCTATAGTGCAGCGGACCTGGCAGGTTCGATGAGGCTCAACTATCCTACGAATGTGAAGATTGTGAAGCTACCCTGTACAGGGAGAG
>Ga0210049_1001030_pt1 | contig 25402 bp, 18 predicted proteins | sample CryGeyCG2014_300_2_FD_183964 | JGI IMG/M metagenome (GOLD analysis project Ga0210049, IMG submission 183964) | Groundwater microbial communities from aquifer - Crystal Geyser CG06_land_8/20/14_3.00 (SPAdes) (version 2) | ecosystem: Environmental > Aquatic > Deep subsurface > Groundwater | place... | reverse complement strand
CCGGGCGCAGGAGATCGCCGACGAGTGGGCGCAGGAATGGCTCTCTCGTGAGGAGTACCAGCGCATCAGCGGATCCCCGTGGATTCCCGCCGGACTTACGGTCTTCAAAGTGGCGTGGCTAGCGCGTCACGCGCCAGAGGCACACCGCGCATGGAAGTTTCTCTGCCTCCCCGACTACCTCATCTACCGTCTGACCGGAGAGACAGCGACCGACCACGTGACTGCCCGTATGAGCGGATTTTTTAACTTGCAGACCAACGACTGGGAACCACGGCTGGTCGCGGCGGGCGGAATTACGCGCGAGCAGCTTCCTACCGTGCTTGCTCCGGGTGAGATTGCCGGATACGTGCATACCCGTGCATCACAGGAACTGGGAATTCCCGTGGGGATTCCCGTTTGCGTCGGAGCCAATGACCAGTTAGTGAGCGCCATCGGCGCGAACAATGTGAAGGCAAGTATCATTACCGAAACCACCGGTACCGCGTTGGCTGTGATCGCTACCACGAACAACTTGTTGGATGACAACCGTATCTGTGTCGGTCGGCACGCTGTTCCTGACAAGTTCTATGCTATGACCTTCGCCATCACATCAGCGATTGTGCTCAAGTGGTTTCGCGATCTGTGCGCGCCGGGTGAGAGGTACGACTCCTTCATCAAGGGCGTGGGAAACATTCCCCCCGGGTGTGACGGCTTGACTGTGCTGCCTCACTTCGCCGGGACTGGCTCCCCCACCTTCAACCCGAATGCCCGCGGCGCATTTGTTGGGTTGAGTCTGCAACACACGCGGTCGCATATCTCAAGGGCGATCATGGAATCCTGCGCTTGTATGTTGCAGGAGTGCCTCGACCCGATCCGCGAGCACGGGGTTGAAGCGGATTGCGTGCGGTCTCTCGGTGGTGCCGCGCGGAGCGACGTGTGGCTGCAGATGAAGGCGGACCTGCTGGGCCTTCCCGTCGAGCGCCCGCGCTGTTCTGACGCGGCCTCGCTGGGGGCAGCGATGCTGGCTGCAACGGGAACGGGACAGTTCCCGAGCATCGTGCATGTTTCCGAGACATGGTATCGGCCTTCACAGTGGTTCGAGCCTGATCCGCAGAAGTACCCCGTCTATCGCGAAGTCTACGCACGATACCGGGAATGCTACAGCAAGCTGTATGGGATTGACCCCTGAGAACATTTCCATGGAAGGAAGGATTACGTGGAGACATTAGGCGTTGGCGTCATCGGTTTTGGTTTCATCGGAAAGGTCCATGCTTACGGGTATCAGAACATCCCGCTCTTCTATGACCCCCCGCCAGTGAAGACGAAGCTGGTTGGGGTTGCGACTTCTCGCGAGGCGACTGCCCGAAAAGCGGTTGAGCAGGGAGGCTTTGGGTTCGGGACGTCAGACTGGCGGGAGTTGATTGAACGGGACGACATTCACATCATCAACATCTGCTCCCCCAACAGCCAACATGCGGAGCAATTGCTGGCGGCGATGGCGGCCGGGAAACACATCTACTGCGATAAGCCTCTGGTCGTTGGCGAAGAAGACGCGGCACGCGTGGAGGAGGCATTGCGCACTTATACAGGCATCGGTCAGATGACGCTTCAGTACCGCTTCTATCCCGCCACGCTGCGTGCGAAGCAACTTCTGGAAGAAGGCTTCGTTAGCAACGTTATCAGTTTTCGCGCGGCTTATCTGCACTCGGGCAGTGTGGATCCGGACAAGCCGATGGGGTGGAAGCAGCTCAAGTCGGAGGGCGGCGGCGTGCTGCAAGACCTTGGCTCGCACATCGTTGACCTGATGGATCACCTCATCGGGCCTTTCGAGAGCGCGCTCGCTGAAACGCGAATCCTGTACCCGACGCGGCCCAACTCGCAGGGAGACATCGTTCCCGTCGCGGCCGACGATCACGCTCTCATGTTCATGAAACTGACTAACGGCGCCGTCGGCACCATCGAAGCCTCCAAGATCGCCACCGGCGCGGAGGACGAACTGCGCTTCGAGATTCACGGCGACCGAGGCGCGCTGCGATTCAACCTGATGGACCCCAGCTATCTGGAAGCCTACGACCTTCGAGATGCGGAGACGCCCATCGGGGGACAACGCGGCTGGAAAAGAGTTGCGACCGTGCACCGATACGACAAACCCGGCGGCTTCCCCGGGCCGAAGTTCACCCCCGGCTGGATTCGCGGCCACATGCACTGCCTGTATTGTTTCCTCAATGCGGTGGCCACGAACCGCCCCGCCGCACCATCTCTGCAACGGGGGCTCGAAATCCAGCGATTGTTGGCCGTGGCGGCAAAGTCGGCAGCAACGCGAACGTGGGAGAAATTCCCGGAGAGGAACTGAAATGAGTTACCTGTTTCGCGACCAATCCTGGCCCCAGATCCAGGAGCACATCGAGAAGAACTCTCTTCTCATCCTTCCCGTCGGCACCACCGAGGAACACGGCCCGCATCTGCCGGTGGACACCGACGCGCGCATCGCCGAAGCCTACGGGCAACGTCTAACCGAGGCATTGCTGCCGGAGATACCCGTATTGCTGATGGACACGATCCGCTACGGCTATTCCATGAAAATCATGCGCCAGTGGCCAGGCACGATTGTGGTGCGGAGCAGGGTGTTCATGGACATGGTGTTCGACATCTGCCGGTCGGTGCTCGACATGGGTTTTGGCAAGCTGGTGATGCTGGGCTGCCACGGCCACCACAGCGGCCCCCTGAACACAGTTTCCCGCGAGTTGTGCGACGCCTGCGACAAGGCCGTGGCCATCATCAGCCCGGCCAAGCTGTCGGCAGACGCGTTCAACGCCGTGCGCAAGTCTCCACAAGGAGGGGCAATCCACGCGTGCGAATGGGAAACCTCGTTGCTCCTGGAACTTAGTCCTGAGGTGGTGAACATGTCGCAGGCCACCGACGTGGACACCATGCGGTATCACTCCGACTTCGTGGCGGGTGACGGTTTCCTCGGTCGGCAGCAAGTTACCTGGTCGACCTGGTACGTACAAGCCAGTAAAACGGGAACCTACGGAACCCCCACCGTCGCAACCGCAGCAACCGGCAAGGTCATCATGGACGCCGCAGTCGCGAACGGAGCGCGGTTCCTGGTGGAATACTGGAATGGGTGAGGGGCAGAGACGACTGAAGGCGTGGACGGTTCGGGGAATGAAGCTGCCACATTGCCGGAAGAAGGTGAAGCCGATGGAATGCCCTAACGGGTGTGACTCCTCTATGACTGAAGAGAAGCAGGACAGGATCTACTACCGCCACGGAGAACCGGTGGTCGTATCCACTTTCCATTTGCACATGTCCGCAGTGCGGACAGGAGTCGATGCCCGTCTCATCCGCACGGGCTGTCGAGAGCGTTCTCAATGGCGCAGTGAAAGCATCGGGGGATTTTACTGCCAACCTCTTCCGAGTGGGGGAAATGACGGAGGCGTGAGAGCGCGAGATGCTCGCCAATTATAGTTCCCCTTCCTCCAAGAAGCTGAAGTAACCGTTTCGGTTGAAGATAATGTGATCCAGCAACTCGATGCCCACAATGGACCCCGCAGCCTTGAGTTGGGCGGTGATCGCGAAATCGCTCGGGGACGGCTCGAGACCTCCGCTGGGGTAGTTGTGGGCAACGATGACGGCGGAGGCGCGATCCGATAGCGCGTCGGCGAAAACCTCGCGCGGATGAACCGGGCTGCGGTCGATCAGTCCGATCGAAACCACCCGAATATTCAGAATCTCGTTCGCGCCGTTGATGGTGGCGCAGAGAAAGTGTTCCTGTTTGCGGTCGGCGTAATGTCGGAAGAGCGGCAATACGTCCGCGGGTGTCTCGATCTTCATCCCCTCGGGTTTGATCCTCCGACGCGCGAACTCGATGGCACCGAGGAGCAGCGACGCCTTCGCGTCGCCGATGCCCTCGAATTGCGTCAGATCTTCGTAGCGCACATCGAGGCCCTTTTCGTCCATCACCCGCGCCAGCTTTCCGGCCAGAGTCATCACGTCCATGCCCGGCGTGCCTTTACCCAGCAGCACCGCCAGCAGTTCCTGATCGGTGAGCGCGCTCGCGCCCTTGGCGAGGAGCTTCTCACGCGGACGATCTTCTCTGGGAATCTCTTTGATGGTCTTGCTCATTGCACTCAGGCCGCGACTGCGTATTGAAGATTATGTTGGATCACCGTAACGGCCATGATGTCGAAGATGCCGCCGGTGTCCGTGTATTTGGGGTCCGCCAATTCATCGTAGCGTGCGAGTCCGGTATAGGTGACCTTTATCTCGCTGTTCACCTGACCTCGGTACGCGCCTTCCGGATAGATCACATCGTCGCGGTGGGCATGGACGGTGCCGCGAATGACGGGATCCGCGGTCTTCTCCTCAGTAACCTGCTTGATGTAGAGCGCCTCCTCATCAGTGATGGCGAACTTGGCTTGGATCGCCGCGATCATGTCCTGAACGGACACCTTCTTCGGGGGCGGGCCAGTGCCCTTTTTCCCCGTGCCCGGTTTGAGTTTGACCGTTCCTCCGCCGCTCTCTACGCCCTGATACTCAACAGCGGCCTTGATGACTTCCGTTTGGCGGATCTGCTTCATCAAGTCGGACACGCTGCCTGCCTTGATGAGTTGCGGGCCGACGTATTCGGCGAACATGGCGAATTGCTTGATCTCCGGCGCAAAGGTGAAGAAGCAAGTGAGAAAGTGGAAGCTCTTCACGAAACGAACGAGCAGATAAACGAAATCCTTGCGCTCGTCCAGGCCGGTGAGCTTCGCCTGAAAGCGCGTCCGCAGCGCGTTGACGGAGAACTGCACTTGGGCATCCGTGCCCCTCGCGAGCAGCTTTGCGAGATCGGCGGCATCCTTCCGCGTGAACGCCCCCGCAGCCAGAATCTCGGCGTGCAATCTCGGGCATAGGTCCTGGTCCGGCTCGTCCGGCTCGAAGGGCGTGCCTTTCCGGTACTTGACGAACGCCTTGAGGATCTCCTTGGCGTTGTTGGTGAAGTCCACGACGACGACACGATCCTTGCCTTCGTGGCAGCGGTTCAGCCGCGACAGCGTCTGCACGGCATTGCGGTCCACAACCGGCTTGTCGAGGAACATACCGGCCAGTAGAGGCTGGTCGAATCCTGTCTGGAACTTGTTGGCCACGATCATCAGGCGATAGTCATCGCCCTCGAACCGTTGCTCGATCAACTCACCGTCCTTCAATTCGTTGACCGCGTGCTCGCTGATCGCCGCGTTGGTCTTCGGATGAACGAAATCCGAGAAGGCATAGAGCGCCTTGTAGGCTGCGCCGCGCTCCTTGAGCTTCTCCTGGATGATCTGGAAATAGCGCAGCCCTGCGACACGGGAGGTGGTCACGATCATTGCCTTGGCGCGTCCGCCGATGAGCGGCATCACGTCTTTCTCGAAGATGCGCAACATCACCTCCGCCTTGTACTGTATCAGGCCGTCGTCTTGAAACGCGACGTTCTTCAGCGCCTTGGCTACCACACCCACCGGATAAAGCTTCTCCTCCTCCGACTTCGGCACAACCGGGCAATGCAGATTGTAGAGCGTCTTGTAGGAAATGATGCTGGACGCCACATCCACGATGTAGCCTTCGTGAATGGCCTCGGCCTCGCTGTAGGTGTCGAACGGCTCGCCGAAGAGGGTGACAGTGGCCGGGGCAGGCGTGGCGGTGAACGCGACGATCATCTGATTGAGGTCATGCTCGCGGATGATCTTGGCGAGTTGCTCTTGCGGGTCTGGATCAGGAGCATCGGCGTCGGGTTCATCCGCCTTGCGGAAAGGCAATCGAATGGCCGCGCCCATCTGGCCTTCCTGCGAGCGGTGGGCTTCATCAATCAGGAAGGCGACCCGGAGTTTCTTCAGTTCGGCGTTCTTCTCGATCTCCTCCAGCACCCAGGCGAACTTTTGCTGTGTGGTGACGATGATCGGCTTGCGCTCTTTGAGGAACCGCGGCAAGTCGTCGGCCTTGTGGGCCAGTCCCACCACGTCCTTCAGATGCGTGAACTTATCGATGTCCTCGCGAATGTTGGTGTCGAGCGACTTACGGTCGGTGAGGATGAAGACCACGTTTACGAGTTTGTCGCTGGTTCCGGGCTTGAACAGGCTGTGGAGACGGTCGGCCAGCCAGCAGATGGAGAGGGTCTTGCCGCTGCCCGCGGAGTGGTGGATGAGATATTTCCGCCCGATGTCGCCGGTCTCAGCGTAGTGCGTCGCTGCATCGTCCGCCACCTTGCGCACCATGCGGCTCTGGTGATAGCGCGGCAGGATCGTAGAGGTCGGGCGGGCCGGCTTGTCTTCCTCAGCCTCGCGCTGGGGCACGTGGACGAGAAAGAACGACAGCGCCTCCAGCAAATGGTCCTTGGACAGGACCTCGCGGTAGAGGAACTCAACCGGGTACTCGCCGGCAGTTTGTGGCTCGTTGGTCAGGCCGGTGTTGTGCCAGCGGAAGTTCTCGACGCGGCGCGGGTCGGTCGCGGCCATCGCGTCGCTGGTGTCGGCAGCCAGGTAGAGGAAGGGGTGCTGGAAGATCTTGCGGGCGTGGTCGCGGGCCGCGTACTGTGCCACCGCGTCATGCACGTTCTGGTTCCGCTCGTGCTTGACCTCCAGCGCGGCGATGGGCAGGCCGTTGAGGAAGAGGACGAAGTCAATCTCCTGGTTCGTCTCCCCGAAGTAGAAGTGCGGGCGGAAGGTGATGCGGTTCTCGCCGTGCTTCTTGGCGGCGGCGCTCGCGGCGGAGCGGGGCTTGGGGTAGAAAAGCCGAAATTCCAGCCCGCGCACCGGCAGCCCGTGGCGCTGGATCATCCAGAGCGGCGTGCGCTCAAGCTCCTTTCGCAGCGCGCGGAACACTTCGTCCCGCGCATCCGTGCCGTAGTCGTCCGCCAGTTTCTTGAGCGTGTCGGCTTGCGTGGCTCCAAGAAACGCCCAGAGCAGGTCTTCAGCAATGAAGTGCTCGGTGTCGGTGATGTCGCTCTGTTCGAGCACACAATAACCGTGCTCGCGGACGAGGTAATCCGCGATGTGTTGCTGAAAGGTAAGCTCTGGGGCTTTGCGTTTGGCCATGAATCTACTCTGTCGTCCTCGGCGTGTGCTTCACCCTATCGGTACACCTCGTCATGGCTGCCGATGTCCAGCAGGATGATCTCTTTATCCGTAACCTCAATCGTGAGGATGATACGGTAGTCGTAGGTGATGCTGACGGCCTGGACATCCTTCAGCTTGCCGCCGAGAGGGTGGTAGGCAAGGTGAGGGGCGAACGGGTCCTCCTTCAGATCATCCACGACCTGAGCGAAGCGCTCCCGTAAATCGGGATGTTTCCGCAAGAACTTGCGCGCGCGGCGAAGGAAGTACTCGGTCGTGACGATGGTGAACACGATGCTTAACCCTCAAGATCGAGCGCCCGGATCAGCTCTTCCGCCGACGCAAAGCGGCGCACACGCCCCGTCTTGAGGTCCTCCAGCGACGCGCGGATGCGCGCTTCGCAGGCTTCCTCTTGCGCTTCGAGCAGGTCCTCGTAGCGTTTCTGCGAGAGCACGACGTACTGTGGCTGATTGTTGCGGATGACGTGGAGATCTCCCTTGATAATCAGCTCGTCCACCGCGGCGATGCCGCGGCGCTTGATCTCCTGGGCGGGTATGGTGTTCATGGCCCAACTCCTCTTGGTACGCGATTCAGTACCAGGGATGATACCAGAAGGAGCATCTTCGGTCAAATTCGACCCGTTCACTACCGTCCGGCCCGCGCCACATCCTCTGCCGTGACGCGTCGCTGACCGGTGACGCACTCATGGATCAGCGATTTGCGGTAGGCGAGGAGGGTGGCTATTTGGGATTCGATACACGTAAATAAAGCGCGGAACTCTGCGCTCTTCTCCTCGACATGAGCAACGATATCGCGTTGCTCGTCGAGCGGAGGCAATGGAATGGCAAGGTAGTTGTATTTGGCAGCGCTAATGTTTTGGATCGTCGCCCGTGTGAAAATGAAGTTCTTCCAAGATTCGTATGCCGTGCTCTTGGTGAAAAGGTAGAGGAAAAGAGGATCAAGTTTCCAGGGCAGCGTTCGCGCGCGGATAAGGTAGCCGGCAAAGCAAGCCTCGCCGTCGTAATTTCGGAACATAAAGGTTTTTCCGACCGTTGCGCCGCTGCGCGCAAACAAGACATCATTCGGTTCGAGCAACGCCTCGCGGGCGATTTCGCGGGGCAGCGAACGGAATGTGTCCTCACGCAAGTTGCCATCGCCATCGAAATCGGTAATTCGCAAGTAGCGCGGCAAATCGCGTTCTTCCAGTTCAGCAGCTTCATTCAGGCCGTAGGCTAGTGCATCCTTTCGTAAATTCTTCGACATTAGACGCCGGATCGCTTCAGCGTCCGGTAGCTCACACAACTGACTACCGAGCGCCAAGAAAGGACATCTTTTCTCCCCTTTCAACCCGTGTTCGTGCCGAACACGGGTTGAAAGGGGAGAAAAGGAGGGTAGCCTCCATCGTGTAGCTGCCTGTGTGAGCTACCGGACGCTGAAGCGATCCGGCGTCCTTTTGTGGGGGAACTTCCAAAACGATGCACTAGCGGCTCCCGGAGCAGGCGTTTGAGGCATGGCGCTGACCCGTGTGCCGGAATCTCACCAAGCCAGTCCTCCCCAGCGGGTTTAGTTTGCGTGCTGGGGTTAAGCCCGCGTGTAATGGCGCGGGTGACTGTTTCTTTGCGTAATGCGTCGAGGGTTTCGAGCTGACCGCGTTTGGCGGCCGCCGCCGCATCAATTGCCGCACAACTCGCATCCAGATATGCCGCGATGCGCTGTTACTCGGGGAGCGGGGGAAGAGGGACAGAAAACGAATTGAAGTCCTTGTCGTCAACCGCCGGGTAGCCGACGCCCTTCGCCGTTGCCTCGAAATACTGACGACCCGCTTCCGAAATCAAAGCGTAGTAGGCGAACTTCGGCAAGAGCTTCGCCTCGCATGGCTGCACGACGTTGAATCCGGTAGAGCACACAAGATGATCGCGACCATCGGGCAGAAACGCCACAGCCTGCAGGTTCGGCCTGACCGAGGAGATTATGGTGCAGTTCTTGCCGACACGCCGACGCGCACGCGACGGGGCATCTTCGTAGCGCAGGCGCTCGATGGCATTGGGGTCAATCACCCCGTAGTAGTCCACGTTCGAAATCTCGAGGTAATCGAACTCGTAGTCCGGATCGGTATTGGCAGGCAGCGACGCTGCATTGATAGCGGCCACGTCCTTGAGACGGTCTCGGTTCCATTGTGCGGGAAAATGGGTCATCACTTCGCCAACCCTACTAACACCTTCTCCGCCTCCTTCTCCAGCTTCCAAAACTCCGCCAGCAAGTCCTTGGCAGGCGTGGGCGGCTGGTAGCGGTAGAAGTATTTGTTTGGGAGGATTTCGTAGCCAAGCTGCGGGCTGTTTTCCCATCTGATGATGGGCTTTGCAATCTCTCGTTTCAGGAACGCCGCGATGTCCTCGCCGTGCGGAATGTATTCGTCGTCCTGCACGTAGTGGCGGTGCGTCCACTCCACCGACAGGATCTCCGGCTTGTCTTCCGTCAGCGCCTTGAACTTCGTGGCGGCGTTGTCCTTGGGGCCGAGGGTGAGCGTCTCCGTCTTCTCGGTCTTTGCTGCCTTCACCCGGATACGGAAGGTCAGGTCGCTGGTGTAGAACACCTGCTCCTTTTTGAGGTTGGCGGCGGTGAAGGCCCTTTCGTAAGGCTCGGCGACGATGGCCGGCTGGTCGTGTTCGTCGGTCTGCCAGAAGACGACGCTGACCTTGTGGTAAGCGAAGTCGGTGGTGCGGAACAGTTTCACCCGCTCGTCTGCGTAACCCTTGGCCCAGCCATCGTGGTAACGCTCCTCAATCCATTCCCGGTGAGCGTCCGTCATCCGGTTGCGTTTATTGCCGAACGACTTCGGTTCTTTCTCGAACTGCTGGCGCGCGTCGATGAGCATTACGCGCCCGCGATGGCTGACGGGCTTCTCGTTTCGCAGCAGCCAGATATAGGTGAAGATGCCGGTGTTGTAGAAGAGCTGGTCGGGCAGCATGACGATGGCGTCGAGCCAGTCGTTCTCCAGAATCCAGCGGCGGATTTCGCTCTCGCCCGAACCACAGTCGCCATTGGAGAGCGGCGATCCGTTGAAGATGATGGCGATCCGACTGCCGCCTTTTTCCGGTTCCTTCATCTTGGCCAGCATGGTTTGCAGGAAGAGGAGCGCGCCGTCGTTCACGCGCGGCATGCCAGCCTGGTAGCGGGTCTTCTCCAGTTTGCGGGCTTCCTTCTCGTAGCCGTCCTTGCCGCCCCAGGTGACGCCGAAGGGCGGATTGCTCAGCATGAAGTCGAAGCGAAACGTGCTTTCCGGAAGCTGGTCGCCCGGCTCCTTGCTGTGCGGGTCGTGCGGGATGAGCGAATTGCCGAGGAATACCTTCGCCTGCTGGTCGTTCTTGATGAGCAGGTCGGCTTGGCAAATGGCGTAGTTCGTCGGGGAAAGCTCCTGCCCGTGGACGGTAACATATTTTTCGACGTTGGCTCGCTGTGCCGGTGTGGCGGCGCGATCGAGCAGGTGTTCCTTGGCTACGGACAACATGCCGCCCGTGCCGCATGCGGGGTCGTAGATGGAAACGTGCCGGTCGGGGATGGGTATTTCCAGCAACTCGACCATGAGCCGGATGACCTCACGCGGGGTGAAGTGCTCTCCGGCCTCCTCCCCGCTTTGTTCCGAGAAACGGCGGAGCAGTTCCTCGTAGATGTAGCCCATCTCCAGACCAGAGAGCTTGTCCGGGCCAAGTTCCAGTTCCTTGTATTGGTTCAGAAGCGGGGCGAGCCGGTTGTTCTTCACCATCAGGCCGATGGTGGCGCGGTAGTTGAAGTGCTCGATGATGTCGTCAACGTTCTTCGAGAAGCCATTGATATACTTCCGGAAGTTTTCTTCGAGGAGCGTGTGGTCTTCTTCGTAAACGCGGCGGAGCGTCAAGTCGGTCTTGTTAGAGAATGGAGCTGTGCCAGTTTCCAGGTCTTTCACCAGCTTGGCGAGTTCCTTCTCGTTGAGCTTGGGACGCTTGGCAAGTACCTCTGCCGCCTTGTCTTCCCGCCATTTGATCAGAACGCACTCCAGGCGGCGGATGACTATGATGGGCAGGATGACGCTCTGATACTCGTACGCTTTGAACTTGCCGCGCAGCCGCTCGGCGGATTTCCAGATGTCGCCGGCGAGGTTATCGAGCTTGGGTTTGTTGAGCGAGAGAGACATGGAAGAAGGTTCCCTATCAGCGAAGTTACTGCGAGCGTTGGCGAATCAGCTAACTGCTTTCAGAACTGTCAGCCCCACGATGCCCTTTTGCAGTTTCTGCACGTAGTCATCGTCATGTCGTCATGCGGTGCATTATACACACTGGGATATTCCTGTGCAACCACGCGCTATAGCGCACCGGGGATGTTGACCGGCGAGCATGACCGAGATGCTCCAGTGGGTTGACTCAACGCTCAGCGAGGCAAGCCACATGCGACTCACCCGGCTCCACCGCAATCGTTGACGACGATATCTCCGCCAACGCAAAGAACGGAGACAGTTCCAGGCGGACACCCACACGATCGTCCTTCGGGTTATGCACCTCCAACCTCCATTCCTCCTCCGCGATCTGCGCGAGATTCAGCACGATGTCTGCGTCTGATGCGGTGATCGGGTGGCCGATGAACACCTCCCAGCCCTGCGCGTTGGTGTCGAGGGTGGCGTAGGCGGTTCCGTCGTCGGTTACTCCGAGCGGTCGCCAGCGTTTGGCGGCGCGGTCGGTAAGAAATACGGGCCAGTTGGGGTTGAGATTTCTCACGACTATCGGCAGCGCCATCGGCAGTTCGGTCCGCGGGATGCGGAAGGCGACGCCGGATTGCTGCGCGTCCAGTGTCAGCAATATCTTCTGGGAGATCACCTCACCCGACTCCATATCCACGGAGTAGCCGGGTCGTCCAGTGAAGCCCATTGCGGCGAGATCCTTTTCGGCAATGTCGGGATCGGTATGGCGGTAAGTTCCGCCGATGCCGAGAAATTGGATGCGGGTAGTGCCCTCACCCCCAGCCCCTCTCCCAGAATGCTTACCATTACCCACATCTTGGTGGGGAGAGACACCCAATTCTTCAGAATTGGGTCCCTGACACGGTTACTACTCACGTACTTAGACAGGATTTACAGGATTGTCAGGACTGGAGCGGCGCACGGACGCCGTGCGTCCGCCGCCTTCGCGAAGCATGTAGTCCTGGAAGCATCGACGCCGCGACGGTTGCGCTCGGACTGTATGAGTCCACATCGGCCTTGGCGCGGCCTTCATCAAGCCGATTCATACGGACCGTCGTGGGTGTAAGACCCATGCCGAACTGTGGCAAGGCCCTTGATGGGTCGCCTCGAACTCGCAGAGTTCGCCTCGAACTCGCAGAGTTCGCCCTCATCCTGTGTATCCTGTAAATCCTGTCAAAAGGTTGTAAGTAAATCATCAATAATCTTGTCCACCGCAGAAGGCGCAAAGCGCGCGAAGATTTGCCTTCTTTTCTGTGTTCTCCGTGATCTCTGTGGTGAGGAAATGAGGACAGAATTTATGACGATCTACTTACCTGAGTAGTTACCTGACACGATTGGCTACGGAAAACGCCCTTTGCAGGGTTCTTTTGCACACCCGATTTTTCAAAATCGGGTTCCTGACACATCCGGCTGTGGCCGCAATAGCCACTTGTGTCAGGAACCTGACGTTGAAACGTCAGGTGTGTGGGATCTCGAAGAGCCGCAGCTCTGTAGCCACCTGTATCAGGAACCTGATTCTGAAGAATCAGGTGTGTTCTCTTCTCACTGGCCCACAAGATGTGGGTAATGGTAAGCCCAAGATGGGAGAAGGGGGTCTCACATGAGGTTGGTAGTGTCTCTCCCCTCTCGCATTTTGGGAGAGGGGCCGGGGGTGAGGGCAAACTCTCCACCGACAGATGAATCGTCAACCTGCCGTCATTCTTCTCTTTTGCAGGATCAACGATCCAGCTACCGGGCGTATCGTCCCGCACCAGTTCCACGTTGACACCTTCGTTGATGAAGATCGCGGGGCGGCGGCCGTCAAGCCACGAGACCACATACTCGCCCTTCCGCCACGGCATCCGTAGCGTCGGACTCTGCAAGTCCGCGCTGATTGTTCTTCCCGGGCAATTCGGTGGTCGTTCCGTCGGCGTGATGGAAGACATGCGTCGCTTCCGGGTTCAGCCAACCCACGGGAAGTGACTCGGTGAGACCCGGATACTGCTTCCACCTCAGGTCCCACGTGTAGAGCAGCGTCGTCAGCGACCAAGGCCGCGGGCGGAAGCAGATGCCGCGTCGTCTGAGCCACAGGTAGCGCGTCTCGTGAACGGGATACCAACTCCATCCCGTCTGTGCCTGCCCGAAGAACCACGGTCATTCCGCCGATGGCGACATCCGTAGAAATCATTTCCCGGTGTGGAGTCAGCATAAGACCGCGTTCGGGAGGGTTCAGGCAGGGCATCGTTACGAAGAAGTGCAGCCCGACCCCGCGGGCGTCACGCCGCCGTCGCAGGGGTTGATCTCGTCATTCACCGGATCGTGTGGCACGGGCAGCATCGCGTCACCGAAGTACCACCAGCGGCCGGTGGTGGGTGTGACTGAATGGTGTTCCGCACAACACAACTTCCCAGCCGACGCTCTCATCCATGCTCACCGGCTTCGTCCCCCAGTGGTAACCCCAGTAGGCGCAGTACCAGACTCCGTCCACGCCAGGCACGATGATGCTTCCAAGAGGGAAAGTGGTTGTTCAACAGCGAGATGGTGTTCGGCTTCTTGTGTGAGACGCCGCGGTAATCACCCAATCCGCTCCAGTTGCGCCAGGTTCACGGCCCCTTCCACCGGCCTGCCAGCGAAATGGTCTTCTAACGCCTGCAGAGCCAATTCGCCGATCTTGAGGTATCCGTATTTCCCGGCGCCGGAGAGGTGCGGGAGCAGCATGACGTTCGTCATCCGGCGGAAAGGGTGGTCGTCCACGGGAGGCTCCGGGTCAGTGACATCCAGGGCCGCGCGGATGCGCCCAGTTTTGAGTTCCGCAACCAGCGCCTTCTCGTCCAGAACAGAACCGCGGGAGGTATTCACCAGAACCGCTCCGTCCTTCATCTTCTTGAGATGCGCTCCGCGGATCATGTGATGCGTTTCGTCCGTCTGCGGAGCGTGGACGGTGATGTAGTCGCTCCGCTCGAAAACCTCATTGAGTGACGCCTTCTGGATTCCGAGCGCCCCTGCCTCGTAGTCGGAGAGATAAGGGTCGTACACAAGCACCGTGCAGTCAAACGGTTTCAGCAGCTTGAGCATTTCCCGCCCCACTTTGCTGGCGCCAACGACTCCCACCACCGCGCCGTGAAGTCCCTGCGGGTTGGTGCGCAGGGCATCGGTTCTCCAGCCGCCCGATTCGCGGCAGTGAATGGTGTATTCGGAGAAATCCCGCGCACACGCGATCATCAAACCGAGGGCGCTCTCCGCCACGTTATAGGCGATGGCGTGGTTCCCGCTGAACACGATGATGCCCCGCGGAATCAGCGTCTTCTGCACGATGTCGCCGGGAAAAAGGTACTTCACTGACCCCGCGGAGTGGGCAATGATCTGCAGTTTCTTCGCCTGCGCGAGGTGCGCCGCGTCAAAGGGCGCAGTGCCCCAGCCGGTGACAATGGCGTCTGCCGAGGCGATGCGCTTCTCGAGTTGACGATTCATCGCAGCGTCGGACACTGGCCGCAACCACACTTGGAACCTGTCCTGAAATCGCTCGAATGTTTCCGGACGGAAGACTTTGTCGGTATGGCCCTGCTGACAGAGATACAGTGCTCGTGGCTTTGCGCTCATCTACTTCACTCCTGCTTTGTTGATTGCTTTTCGCAGCTCATCTTTGGAGGACAACCCGGTAAAATCACCGGTAATCTTTCCTGTGCGGTCAATCAGAATCAGCCGCGGGATGCCCTTTACCTGATAGCTCTCGCGAGCATCTCCCTCTTCATCTACAAGAACAGGGAACGTCAATCCGTGTTGCTTCGCTGCGATGCGCGCGGTCTCAGCATCTTCGAGGTTGATTCCCAACACCACCAGCCCTTTCCCTGCAAGGGACTGGTAAATCTTCTCAATAATCGGGAGTTCCTTGATGCACGGCTCGCACCAGGATGCCCAGAAGTCGAGTAACACGACCTTCCCCCTGAATTCCTGCAGAGAGACTCTCTTTCCGTCCGTGCTTTTTAGCGTGAACGGACGCTCTTGCTCCCCGACGAGGTCGAAGTGGAACTCCTGAACCTCCTCGACCCCTTTCGACTTCTTGAACGTGAACCAATCATCCGGCATCTCCGCATTGATAGCCGTTCCCACAACGGTTTCGGTCGTGTGGATATTGAGCCCGGCCAAACGTTCGAGCAGCATCTGCGCTTGCTGCTCGTCAAGTGAGCGATCCTCGGTCTTCTTCTTGAAGTGTCTCTGCATATCTTCATCGGAAACAGCAACTTCGTTGCGATAGATGAGGGAATCGCGCTTGCCGATCCAGAGCGTCTGTTGGGCCCCGCTGGCAAGGGCCAGATTGAGAACGTAACACTGGATGCCGCGAGAGTGCGTCAGCTTGCGCGCGACCGTCGCGGTCCGGGGGCCGTCTTCCACATCGGAGCCGAGGAACCAGTTGATGCTGTCGACGGCGTTCAACTCACGACCCAGGTGGAACTTGGCGAGGTAGTTCTCATAGACCGACTGCAGACTGTGGGGAGGATCCATCCGTTTTGCCTGACCAATGCTCGACATATACAGATGCAGATCATCGGCATTGCAGATTAGGACGTTTCCATCCTTGCTGGAATGGATGCTGTCCGGTTTGCGGAAGTAGACCTCGAGTTCGGATTCCTGTTCCTCGACTTTGCCTGCCATCTTGGTCTTGATAGTGATGGTGGATTTCTCGTAGAGGTTCTCCGCACCGGCGTATTGTTCCCTACACTTCTCCAGAATCTCCTCCGCAGGCCGGGGCGCACATCCAGACAGAAAAATCAACAGGCAGAAACAAAGGCCCCCAGGGCGAATTAATCGGGCCGCGCGTATGCTCAAACTGGTAACTCCTTTAAGCGGGCGGTAGCTCTGGACGCGCTATTATATGCAGTCGTGGATGCCGGTGTCAAACGAAACGGGTAGCGTGGGTGTAAGTCAGATTTGTGAATGCTTATGCACTTAACTCCGAATCCCCCCGAACTCGCTTCGGGGAATTCGACGGTTGGTCGCCAGGAGTAGCGCAAACCTAACAATCCCCCGAAGCGAGTTCGGGGGGATTCCAATCCACAGTCTTCGGAGCTAAGTGCATAAGCAATTTGTGATAATCAGCCCTATCCAGCCCAGCCGGAACCATCGGCGCCTGTAGGCTGAAACCCGACCGTGATTGTGTAACGGAGTTCGCGGTTCGTCGGTGCTGAGTGAGTTCATGCAACAACCCCCATCCTCGAACCCAAAGGGTTCGCACCCAAAGGGTTCGCACCCAAAGGGTTCGCACAGGGGAAGGAACCCCCCCCTCTCATTTACGCCTGCGCGGCCCCAGGGGGCTGATTACCACCACGCGTCACAAATCTGACTTGCACCCGGGTAGCGTAAACCCAAATCTCCCCCGGAGCCAGTCGGGGGGATCGTTAGGTTCACGCTTCCTTTCTCGACGACCGTCGAATTCGAACTCGCGGAGATCACACCTCCCCACCTGCCCAGGATCAGTGCGCAATGTCTGAAGCGACCGGGTCGTAGTGCGGGTGTGGCGCGTTTGGTGTCCGCATGCCTCCGCACAGATAGACCGAGGGCGGACCGTCGCAGTCCAATCGCAGAACCGGGCAAACCGGATCCGGTGGTTCCTGCGGGAGACCGGTGAGGGTGACTTTGCCGTTGCTTTGCGAGAACTCGACTGGGGCATCGTCTCCGAGAAGTGTCACATTCCTCACCGCGCACTCGAGACCGGCCAGCGTCAGCGTATTCCCCACCCACTTCTCCACCAGCCAGAAGAGCGAGTTCCCTCGGGCCGTGAGCAGGCCAAAGGAGTTCCAGTCGTTGCGGTGGTCGCCCCTGTCTTGCAGTCCGTAGGTGAACAGATCGGTGCCAAACAGCGATTCTCCGTTCTTCTCCATCCACCCGCCGACTTCCTCAAGGATGCGCACCGACTCATCGGGAATGGATCCATCTCCCCGTGGGCCCACGTTGAGTAGCAGGTTTCCCTTCCCGGCCGCCAATTGGGACAACATGTGGATGACCTGCTTCGATGACTTCCAGTTGCGGTCGCCTCGGTGAAAGCCCCAGCTATTATTCAGCGTCATGCAAGCCTCCCACGGACGCCACGGGTTGGGAGGGGTCAGGTGTTGTTCGGGGGTGGCAAAATCGCCGGGCAGGCAGTTGCGACCGTTGAAGAGGATATGCGGCTGAATTTCGCGCACCATCGCGTTCATTTTCTCCGACTGCCAACCCTCCGCATTGAAGGGCCACCAGCCGTCGTACCACAGGGTGTCAATCGGGTTGAACCGGGTGACAAGCTCTCTGATACGGTCGTGAACGCTTTGGATAAATGCTTCGTACGCGTCCCTGCTCTCCAGAGCGGCGACCGCATCGGGGCTTGCCGTCCAGTGATTGAGGCTGTGGTACAGGCCGATCTTCAGATTTCGTGTCCGCGCGGCGCCGACAACTTCTGCGATCAGGTCGCGTCCGGCAGCAGTCCTGGCCGAGTTGAAATCGGTCAATTCCGTATCATACAGGCAAAAACCGTCGTGGTGCATGGTGGTGAAGACGATGTACTTCATCCCTGCTCGAACAGCGAGGTCGCAGATTGCATCTGCATCGAATTTTTCAGCGGTGAACCGGTTGGCAAGTTTCCGGTACTCATCTATCGGTATCTGCTCCCGATTGAGTACCCACTCACTTCTCTCCAGAAGACTGTAGAGTCCGTAGTGAACAAACAGGCCAAAACGTGCCTGTACAAACCATTCCCATCGATCCATGCTGGCGCCTTTCATGTTGTCAGGATGATTGATGCCTGAAACCAAACCGTGCAACGGAGAACGCAATCTGACTGATGTAAGTTGCGCTATGAGGCAGGCCCCACTCCCCTCGTCGCTGCGGCCATACGGGTCATGTAGTAGCAATAGTTTGCGAAAGAGATATCGGGAGGACAGGAGTGGTCGGTGTGAGGGATGAAACCGCCCTCCTCCATCAGCGGTCGCAGACGCTGAATCTCCACGTCGATGGCTGCGGGTCCCTGTGCAAGAGTCCGTTTGTCGAAACCGCCCCAGATGCGAAGCTCCTGGCCATACTTCTTGCGGACCTCTAGTACGTCCATGCCGGCCTGTGTCTCGAAGGGATAGATGAAATTCAGACCAGCGTCCAGCCACACGGGGATCAGCGAATCGATGAATCCATCACTGTCGATCCCGACGTACTGTACCCCGCGGCCGCGCAGGAACTCTGTCACACGCTGGTAGCGTGGCAGCATGAATTTCCGCGCCATGGCAGGGGAGACCAGAGGCGCCGTCTTGTACGCCATGTCCTCCCAGAAACCAAAGGCGTCCGGTACAGCGACATCGAGGATTTGATCCATCATGGCGATGATAAAACCCGCGTTCGCGTCCATCATCTCCTCAAGGAAAACGGGGTCGTCATAGAAAAGCTCGCATAGCCTCTCAACGCCCACCATGTTGCGCAGGGGACCGAAGAATCCTCCCCAGCGGTCCGAGATGATGATGAAAGGGTACGGTTGCGCCCGGATCTCCCGCAGCTTCTCCTGCCAGTCCTGCCCCATTCGCTGTGTTAGGTCGGGCTGCATCCGCTCCCTCCAAAACACACGGAACTCGTCCGGGGTTTCCACAGGGAACTTGATGAACTGCGGCATGGAGCTGTAAGGGTTGTCCTTCATCTCCAGCATCAGGATACCCTCGTGGTTGTAGTAGAGCAGATGCTTTTCATCTTCGCCCATGATCCGTTTCTCAAACGGAGGGTTCGGAAAGAACCATCCTCCATAGGCCAACCGCGTGTCCGCAAGGACGCTCAGGTCAAGCGTGTCGGGGTTGTAGCCCTCATTCTTCCACCGCTCGATGGTTTCCGGCCAACCACCCCACGGCCAGAAAGGGGCGCGGTCCATCGGTTCGTATTTCATGCAGGCGCGAAAACGTTCGAGGTCGTTCATATTGATCTCATCCAGTGGTCCTCAATTCGTTTGCCCCAAATCGCTCCGGTATTTGTTCCCATATCACTCAGATCTCTCGCGTAAGGAAGTCATCATGAATTCAGACTCATAGAGGAGAAAGGCTCTCTCTGCCGGGTGCATCCCGGAATTACGGAAAAGCGGATACATCGACTTTGTCGCCGTAGGATAAAGCTCCAGCTTTGTCAGTGGCAGACCTCTTTCCAGCAATTCCAATGTGCATCTGACAAAGCTGGAGCTTTATCCTACGGCAATCTCCGTAATTCCGGGATGCCCCCCTCTCTGCCTGAGAGCCTGACGGGCTGGTTGGATTTCACCGACTGCATCAGTGCCCGCTCGACAATTAGACGATTCAGTCCCTCTTCTCCGGATACAGGGACCGGCCGGCCGTCGCGTATCGCATCCACGAACGCGGTGACCGCAGCTTGCGTTGTGGACGGAAGGTCAAACCGGTCCAATATCAGCGAGGGAAGAAATAGGTCGGCTTCACGGTTTTCTCGGTACGTGGTAACTGGTCCCGCGATATCCGTCATATTGCAGCGTGCCTTGCTGCCGACGATGTCCACACGAACGGCGGGATGACCGACTCGCATGTAGTCGGAACTGATCAATGTGCCGATAGCGCCGCAGCGGAACTTTAGATGGATAGAGCGGCACTTGGACGCTGAGTACGCGAACTCCTGGTAAACCTCATACGGCACGGAGGTGTTGTCCGCAGGGCTGGTATTCAGGACACAATAGACCTCCTCCACATCGCCCAACAGGCAGCACAGGAGGTCGAGCGTGTGGTGGAGGCAGTAGCCGAAAGTGAGAGCCGTGCCGAAAGCGATATCCCCCAGCGCGCCCTGTTGCACGAGTTGTTTCAGTTTCAGCGCCGAGGGAGAGAACCGGTAATTGTAGCCGGTCATTAGCTGTTTGCCGGTACGTTTTGCCACCGCCACCATGCGTTCCGCTGCGGCTACACTATCGGCCAACATTTTCTCGCAATAGACGTGGCAACCGGCCGCCAGCGACAGTCTCGTCGCTGCCTCGTGGCCCGGTTCCTTGGTCGCGATGCTCACAATGTCGGGTTGCGTACGGTTGATCGCTTCCTCCAGTCCCAATAGCAACGGTACCTGCAATTCATGCGCAAGTCCGGTGTTTCTGTCGGAAGCGGTGCGTCCACAGATACCCATGAGTTCGGCGTCGGGATGTGACTGATAAGCGATGGCGTGGTTTCTGCCCCAGCCGCTGCCCACAACCAGTGTCTTCAATCGGTCGCTCATTTCTTGGGCACTCCTCGGTGAGCCAATTTCCGCTGTTCAGATGGAAATTCCGCATTGCCGTCGACGCGCCTCCATTTTTGTCGCACGGTTAGCAGCTCCCATCGTTCGATGACCCGCAGCCGGCCTGCGGGGTCACTCGGTTACTTGGAGGCTTGCCGTCATCCGAGAAATCCATTACCCTATCCTCATCACTTGAGTGACAGGTTCTGCACGATGAGGCATCCCGCCTTCGCAGCATAGACGGCACCACATTCTACTACAGAAGGTTAACATCGTAAACAGAACGTCTTGCCTCACTACCGGTGAGAACAGTTTCAAGGAGGTATCCAGCATGAAGGCTGCATTGAACGTCGGACCCCATCGCTTTGAGGTTCGGGAGGTTCCTGTGCCTGATCTTGCCGAGGGGGAGGTTCTGGTCCGCGTGAAGGCGACGGGAATCTGCGGCAGCGACAAACACGAGTTCAGTCAGGCTCGCCCGCCGCGCATCGCCGGACACGAATTTGCGGGTATCGTGGAGGCGTCCACGGGAACGTGCTTTCAGCCCGGCGACCGTGTGGTAGCGGATCCGATTACTCCGGCTGGAGTGATCGGTTACAGTCGGCCGGGTGGCTTTGCCGAGTATTGCGCTGTGCCTGCGGGAAGTCTCTTTTCGCTCCCCGAGAAGGTTTCGTTCGCCGAGGGTTCCCTCACCGAACCTGTTGCAGTGGGGCTACATGCGGCGTCGCGCCTGCCGCTCGACGACAGGAGCGTTTTGGTGCTCGGCGCGGGCTGTATCGGTTTACTGGTGGCACAAGCGTGCCGTGTCCACGGCGCGCGAGAAGTGTGGGTGGCGGACATTTCGGATACTCGGCTAAGTGTGGCCACCCAGTTAGGTTTTACACCCATCAACAGCCAGAGAGCCCCGGAGCTTTCCCCGCTCGGTGATGATGGAGTGGACGTCGTTTTCGAGTGTGTCGGTCATGTCAACGCCCTTCTGCAAACCGCACTGCGGGTGGTGAGAGTGCACGGTGAGATCGTGCTTCTCGGCTCAGGTCATTCCGCTGGGCTTGCCACTACTCCGATCGTTGACAAGCAACTGACTATTCGCGGTTCGACAACCACCAACAAGGACGAAATGCGTGAAGCGCTGGAGCGGCTGGTGTGTGGAGATATCGCGGTTGCGCCTCTCATTTCCGACCGGTTTCCCCTCGATCAGATGAACGCCGCGTTTGCAGCGTCTCTGCAAGCGCAAAAAATTGTGGTGCAACCGTGACGCGGTAAGAACTCGTCCAACAATAATTCCGCGTCAAGTTCAGCCGAACACCTCGGAGCGACGGCGATGCCTGCTACTAAAACGCGGAGTTATTGTTGGACGAGTTCTAAGTGAAACACTACCGCAGACGACGGCGTCGAATTCTCGTCGGCGTCATCGCCGATTCACTTCCACACGCACCGCGCACACTTTGAGTTCAGGGATCTTGGCGACCGGGTCGAAGGCATCGTTGGTTACGAGATTGGCGATGGCCTCACGGTAGTGAAAAGCCATGAAAAGCATTCCGGGACCGATGCGGTCGGTGATCTCCGCAGCGACCACCACCTCGCCGCGTCGTGAAACAACTCGCACAGGCTGATCTTCGACGATCCCAAGGCGCCCCGCATCCACCGGATTAATCTCAACAGTGGCTTTGCCGCGGTGCTGCTCGATGCCCGGGGAGCGCCGCGTCATCGTCCCTGAGTGGTACTGGAAAAGCTGCCGCCCCGTGGTGAATACCATCGGATAGTCCTCGTCAGGCAACTCGGCGGGAGGTTTGAAATCCACCGCGTGAAACTTGCCCAGACCACGCGTAAACTTCTCCCTGTGCAGGACCGGCGTACCGGGATGGTCGGGCGTCGGGCAAGGCCATTGGAGTGATTCGGTCTTCAGCCGCGCATGCGACATGCCTCCGAACTGAGGGGTGAGCGACGCCATCTCGGCAAACACCTCTGCTGGCGATGGGTATGACCAATCTGCGCCCAACCGGTTGGCCAGGTCACGCAGGATTTCCCAATCGGCCTTGGCGCCCGGCAAGGCTGGAATCCCGGCGCCAAAGAGCTGGACGCGTCGCTCGGTGTTGGTGAAGGTTCCTGCTTTCTCGGCGAAGCTGGCGGCCGGAAGGATGACATCGGCGTATTCGGTGGTATCGGTCTCGAACATCTCCGAGACGCAGACAAACTCCAGGTTGGCGAGGGCCTTCCGTACTTCGTTAGTGTTAGGGTCGGTGACAAGGGGATTCTCGCCCATGATCACCATGGCTTTGAGTTTCCCCTCGCGGGCAGCGTGCATCATTTCCACGAGAGTCAGCCCGGGCTTGCCCGGCAGAAGCGTTCCCCATCCCGCCTCGAACTTGGCGCGGGTTTCCTCGTTGGCGACCTTCTGGTAGCCGGGATAGTCGCCCGGAAGAGCGCCCATGTCACATGCGCCCTGAACGTTGTTCTGACCGCGCAGGGGATTGACGCCCACGCTCTCTGTGCCGAGGTTGCCGGTGGCGAGCGCCAGATTGGCCAACGCCAGCACGTTGTCTGTCCCCGTGGTATGCTGCGTGATCCCCATGGCGTACATGATGGCCGCTCGGTCCGCCGTGGCAAACGCAATGGCTGCGTCACGAATGGCTGGCGCGGGAACTCCCGTGATTCCTTCGCCCCATTCGAGAGTACAATCAGCAACGGTGTCGACAAGAACGTCGAATCCCTCAGTTCGCTCCTCGATGAACTTTCTGTCCACCAGTCCTTCGTCAATCATGACTTTCAACATGGCATTGACGAGGGCAACATCCGTTCCCGGTCGATGGCGCAACCAGTGGGCGGCGTAGCCGGTCAGCTCAATCTGGCGCGGGTCACACACGATCAGTTGCGCGCCCTTGTCGCGAACCGCGGCCTTGATCTGGACTGCGACGAGAGGATGGGTTTCCGAGGTGTTGGATCCGATGACGAGGAAGGCATCGGTATCGGCGAACTCATGGATGGAATTGGTCATCGCTCCGCTGCCGAAAGCCTGGGCGAGTCCGGCGACGGTGGACGCATGACACAAACGCGCGCAGTGGTCCACATTGTTCGTCCCCATCGCCCCACGGGCCAGCTTCTGCATGAGGTAATTCTCTTCATTGCTACACTTGGCGGAGGAGAGGAAGGCAATGGCGTCCGGTCCGTGTGCGTCCCGGATTTCCATCAGCCGCTTCGCTGTAAGGTCGAGAGCATCGTCCCATGAGACAGCGGTCGTGTGTGTCGCGAGATGCGGGGTGCCCATGCCGCCGTTACTGCCATTCGTGCGTTCCCTCCTGAGCGGGGTCACAAGACGATCATCGTGGTTAATAAAGTGAAACCCGAACCGCCCTTTGACGCAGAGCCATCCGCGATTGACGGGGTTTTCCTCGTCGCCTCGCACCCGGACGATCTGCCCGTCTTTGCTGACCAGCTCGAGTCCGCAACCACAACCACAATAGACACAGATGGATTTGACGCGTGTCATCTCCCATTCGCGGCCCTTCCCGACCCGATCATGTTCCACGAGCGCCCCGGTCGGACAGACCTGAATGCAGTTGCCGCAGAAGTTGCAGGACGTTTCGGAGAGGGACCAGTCGAAGGCTGTCGCCACACGGGTATCGAATCCTTTGTTGGAGAAGCTGATCGCGCCCATGCGGTGGACGTTGTTGCAGGCCGAGACGCACAACCCGCAGAGCACGCACTTCTGGTAGTTCCGCAGGAAGAAAGGATTGCTGTGGTCCACCGCATCCTCGTGCCGTTCTCCGGCGAAGGTGCTGCTCGTAACCCCCAGTTGATAGGCGTAGCGCTGCAGCTTGCAGACGCCCGCAGCCTCGCAAGTAAGGCAGTCGAGCGGGTGGTCAGAGAGAATCAGGTCCAGGACGAGGCGGCGCGCCGCCTGCACTCGCTCGGTATTCGTGCGGACCACCATGCCATCGACAACCGGCAACGCGCAGGAGGCTGCAAGTGTCTGTGCTCCTTCCACCTCGACCACACACAGCCGGCAGGCCGCATTCGGGGGCAGCGCAGGGTGATAGCAGAGGTGAGGGATATCAATTCCCAACGACCGAGCAGCCTGAATCACCGACGATCCGGCGGGAACAGAGATTTGCTTGTTATCAATCTGTAGGGTTACCTTATTCATAAGCCGATTATCCTGTGACCAATTGCTATACGGCGAGACGGAGCCGGGAGTGTTACGCCGACTTCCCTCCACGCCGCAGCGCAGACAGCGCCTTGCTTCCGCCCGCGCCTTTTCTTCGGTGAACCTTCCCTCATTCTCCGCAAAGGAGAATACTCGTGAGACAGGTTGGAATCCCCCCGAACTCGCTTCGGGGGATTGTTAGGTTCAGGCTACTTCTGGCGACCAACCGCCGAATTCCCCCGAAGCGAGTTCGGGGGGATTCGGAGTTAAGTGCATAAGCATTTTAGTTTATTGCTCTGGTAAGCGCCAACTGCGACGAAGACGGAGCGATAGCCTTCTCGCAGCAATTGGTCAAAGGGGGGTATCCACTTGAAGCAAGTGCCTACTATACTCGTTACGGGTGAAAACACCCCCTCACCCTGACCCTCTCCCCCGATGGGGGGAGGGCAGGGTGAGGGGGAAAGGTGGATTTTCATCCGTAACGAGTATACATGTAGTATGGGGTCATGGGAACGCTGTCCCGACCGGTTGCGGGCGTCGATTACCCGCGGGACTTTCAGGAATTCGACCGCTGGTTCGCGGATGAGGCCGCCTGCCGGACTTACCTCTTGCGCGTCCGGTGGCCGGAGGGCTACCGGTGTTTTCGTTGCGGATGCATGGAGCGGCCTTGGACAACCGCGCGAGGTTATCTGCATTGTCGAGGGTGTGGCGGAGAGGTCTCGGTTACGGCGGGCACCGTGTTCGAGGGCACGCGCAAGCCCTTGCGGTCCTGGTTTCAAGCGATGTGGCGGGTGACGAGTCAGAAGCATGGTG
>Ga0210049_1001029_pt1 | contig 25404 bp, 16 predicted proteins | sample CryGeyCG2014_300_2_FD_183964 | JGI IMG/M metagenome (GOLD analysis project Ga0210049, IMG submission 183964) | Groundwater microbial communities from aquifer - Crystal Geyser CG06_land_8/20/14_3.00 (SPAdes) (version 2) | ecosystem: Environmental > Aquatic > Deep subsurface > Groundwater | place... | reverse complement strand
AACTGGGGCACCATCTTCTATCTCTTTTAAAATCTCTATGATTTGCTTCTCGCTAAACTTACTTCTTCGCATGAATACTCCTGATTTATTTTATCAGAATTATTCCGTTCTAAGTGGTACTGTTTTTGGGGAGGCTTACAGAAGCTTACAAGGTGTAACAGCTGTAAACTCTAAAAACAATCCAAATGTATATATAGCAGGTAACTATACTTTCACTAAGTCAGGAGATGACCTTATAGTACTAGATGAGTCAATTAACGAAGGATTTGTTATTAAAAACTTTTTGTTAAATGGAAACAAAGATGATAGTAGTTATGAAGCTATTGGAATAATACTAGAAGATGTAGAACAAGAAGAAGATTTAATAACTGTTGCAGGTCTAAAATATATAGAAGTGAGTACACAAGAAGCATACGATACCTTGGCATGTGGAAATAAAAAACAAAAGATGAAAAGTATCAATAATCATTTCCACATGCCATGGCATGTGGAAACAGATATGAGAGAGGTAGCTTAAATGAAAAAGTTCAACACAATCATTACAGTTCTACTAACACTGAGTTCGCTTTTACAAGCCGATGCTTATTTGCTCATCATGAGTAAAGATGACAATTTGTGCCAAAACATCAACAGCATGTTCAATAAAGACCTCTTCGATTACAAAGAGTTACGGTTAGAAGAGCATAAAGAGTTCAATGCCGTGGTGTGGGATAAGGAGTTTGAGTTTTATGGGATAGATGGTACATCTATGGATATGTGTAATGCAAAGCGAGAACAAGAATGTAAAAGTGGCATTTTTGATATCAATAATGATGGTAAAGATGAATTAGTAACTCATTTTAAAGCAAGTTGGAATGGAACCCCATTTCGTATGACGATGCGTTTTGTAGCACGAGATGCTAATAATTCTTTGAGATTTCAATACGGAAAAGGTATATCAGTAGGCTTTAAAGGATCAAGCTCTCACAAATACAAAGAGCTCCCAGTTCAAAAAATTCATAATGATGGATTCAAACAGTATATTTTATCAGGTGAGCACGTCCTACTTTACCCTTTTAAAATAGCCTATACCTTTTATATCGCTACATTTTTCAATACCCATGGGCGTGATAATTGGGATGGTCTTGGTTATCGAAGCCAAGACCTAAACGATAATAACATGGTCTCCATAAGCAAGTACGACGCAAACAATGAACAACACGACATCTGCTACATGATACGTGTTTTTACTAGTCCAATATTTCAAAAAACAACCAAAAAGGATAACTAATGGCACTCTCAGATTTACACACAAACTACACAGACAGTTATAAGGATGATTTGAAAAATCTAACAAAAAGTCGTGAGAATCCAGAATTAAAAGGGGGTGATCTTGATAATCTTAACGCCCACGCCGATGAAACCGCCAACAGCATCGCTATGGGCTACGGTTACGACCTTTTCCAAAACTACTCTACAATTACAACTGATTTGTCAGGATTGGCTACATCTGTCGATAGTGATTTTACAAATGCTCAGGCACTCCAAGCCGTGGCAGACCTAATCAATACCCATAAAGTAAAAGTAGGCAATAACTGGCAGTTTCAAGCGGGTGGAGATATCGATTCTCTTACGACATTGCGTAATAAAATCAACTCCTACATCACCCTCTCCACTGAAGCCAATGCCGAAACACTCATGCTCAAAAAGCTCAATTCTCTTGAAACCCAAGTGAAAAATAAAACAGGACTAACTGAATCAAATGAGCTTATAGCCCTTGTAGATATGGCATATAACGGTGGTATGGGACTCATAGGCGATAACCTAACCAATGCTATAAAAAATGACAACCGAGCAGCGGCATGGTACGAGATACGCTATGCCTCAAATGCACCTAAAAAAGATGCAAAAGATGAATACATACTAAGTGCAGATGGTACTAAAATTAGAAGCTACGGACTCCAAAACCGCCGCGAAGAACAATCAAATATGTTTGGTCTTTACAGCTCTAGTGATGGAAAAACACCCCAAAGCGACAATGAAGCCAAACAAGCGATACGTTTCCTTGAAGAAAAAAGAGAAGCCATTAAAACCTACCTAAGTCAAGTGAAAAACGATAAAGGAGTGGTTAAAGGTGATATAGAAGATTTGAATAATTCCTTAGCTCCCGCTAAAACTCTCCTCATCACAAACTACGCCCAAGATGTAACAATAGACGGCGACATCATCGTAGGACAAGGAATAGGAACCATTCCAGAAAATTATGCAGATGGCGTGGGTGTTGATTCAGACAAAAACCTCAAAGGTACCGATAAAAACGACCTAATCTTCGGAGAAAGAGGCGATGATGTTATAAGTGGCGGAGCAGGCAGTGATGTTCTTTACGGCGGTTCAGACAATGACACCTTAAACGGCGGTTCAGATTCCGCAGTAGAAGATAATGCTACAGATATTCTTCAAGGTGGAGAGGGTGATGATACTTACTATGCAGGAAACGGTGATATTATAGAAGATAGTGATGCAACAGGAAAGATATACTTTAATACGAGAAGCTTACAAGGTGTAACAGCTGTAAACTCTAAAAACAATCCAAATGTATATATAGCAGGTAACTATACTTTCACTAAGTCAGGAGATGACCTTATAGTACTAGATGAGTCAATTAACGAAGGATTTGTTATTAAAAACTTTTTGTTAAATGGAAACAAAGATGATAGTAGTTATGAAGCTATTGGAATAATACTAGAAGATGTAGAACAAGAAGAAGATTTAATAACTGTTGCAGGTCTAAAATATATAGAAGTGAGTACACAAGAAGCATACGATACCTACATAGCTTTAGGCGGTTATGTAGTTAAATGGGTAGGTGACAATATATTTATCGGGACTCAAGGTAATGATGCTATCAATGCTGGTTTTGGGGTAGACACTATAGATGGAGGTGTTGGAGATGACTTTTTTACTTCCTCAGATGGAAACGATACTTTTTATGGAGGAGTTGGTAAAGATACTATCAATGCTGCAGGTGATAATAACTATATAGATGGTGGAACACATAGCGATACTATATCAACAGGAAATCAAGCAACTGTATTTGGTGGTAGTGGTAGTGACTCTATAACTGTTGGAAATAACTCAATAGTAGATTCAGGAAATGGTGCTGATATTGTAGTTGCAGGTAATGATACAAAGATACTATCAGGTGCACATATGGATAATATTAGAGCTGGAGATAATGCTGATATTAATTCGGGAAGTGGTTCTGATGTTGTAGTAGCAGGGAATAATGCGATAGTAGATTTAGATAGTGGTGATGATAGAGCTAGTGTTGGTGATAACGCAACAGTAAACTCAAAAAGTGGCGCGAATAATGTGACAGCAGGTGATAGTGCAACTATAACACTAGGATATGGTTCTGACAGCGTAAATATAAAAAATAATGGAGATGTAAATACTGGTGATGGTTCAGATAGTGTAGTTGCTATGAGTAATAACACTATTAGTACCGAAGGTGGAGATGATAGTGTAACTGGAGAATATGATAATACTATTATTTCAGGAGCTGGAAATGATAGTGTTTCGGCAATAGATAATAATACTATTACAACTGCATCTGGAAATGATACACTAAATGTCAACAGTAACAATACTATAAACACGGGTGCTGATATAGATCGTGTTACTGCAAAAGACAACAATACAATCTTAACGGAATCAGGAAACGATACTGTTTTTGCAGGTAGCAGTAATGATATCAACACGGGTACAGACAGCGATAGTATAAACGTCATTGATAGAAATACTGTTTTTGCAGAGTCTGGGGATGACAGCATCACTGCAGGGAGTGAAAACAGTATAGACACTGCTGAAGGAAATGACAGCGTCAATGCAAAAGACGGTAATGATATAAATACAGGTAACGGAGATGATACGGTTAATGCTTTAAACAATAATAACATCTTGACTTTATCGGGCGTAGATAAAGTAACGGCACAATCTTACAATACAATAAATACAGGAACTGAGAGTGATAGTATCACTGTGGTTAACAATAATACTATTTTTACAGAGTCTGGGGATGATAGTGTTCATGCAAGGGATAATAACAGTATAGATACGAGCAGTGGCGTTGACAGTGTCACTGCAGGAAGTAATAATAATATAAACACAGGTAGCGATAATGACACGGTTAGCGTTCAAAATAACAATACAATCGTAACGGAATCAGGAGATGATATCGTATATGCAGGCAATACTAATAGCATTTTTACAAATAATGGAAATGACACTGTATATGCAGGAAGTAATAATAGCATAAGCACTGGTAGCGAGAATGATATAGTTAATGTGATTGATGGCAATACAATCGATACTGCTTCCGGAGATGATAGTGTAAACATAGGTAATAGCAATACAATTTATACGCAAGATGGTAATGACTCAGTAATAATAGATGGTGATTCAAATACGGTATTTACACAAAGTGGCGATGACAATATCACGGGTAGAGGTCAATCAAATCATATAGAAACTGCTGATGGTGATGATGTAGTGAACTTTAAGTTCAGAAACTCTGTTTTAAATCCAGCAAATTCTTTTAACTACATAGATACTGGAACTGGAAACGATACTCTAAACTTCGATGGTCTTTACAATGCTAATAATAAGGTTTATCAATCATCTGGGAATAGCATAAGTATGGGTGATGGAAATGATACTGCTACTGTATCTAACTTAGATACATCTACGTTAAATACAGGTAACGGAGATGATATGGTTACATTAACATTTGTGGAAACTTCAGAAATAGATACGGGTAGTGGAGCTGACAGTGTAAATCTTAATGGATATTTTCAATTCAACAGTATAAACACTGATGAAGGTAATGATAATATTTATAGTAACGGTTATACGGTCCGTAATAACACAATAAGCACAGGAATAGGGAATGATATTATAGAATCTAATAGTAATATGTATAACAATACTATCAACTTAGGAGATGGAGACAACACTTTAGATAGTACTCAGTACTTTGCAATGAATGCTGTCACTGCTGGTAATGGTAATGATGTTGTATACTTGAATGATAGATTTGGGGCGTATGGAAATATTTTTGATTTAGGTGATGGTGATAATATCATTGAGAATAATGAACGAAACGATTATGACAATACAGATTATATTACCAGTTATGATTCCATGGAAGGTGATGTATATATAACAGGTTCAGGGAACGATACCCTAAGAGCAGGTTATGGTGATGATGAGATAATCTCAGGAGATGGTAACGATATTATCGATGGATATTATGGTAATAATATTCTAGATGGTGGAAATGGAGATGATACTTATGTAATAAGTGTAGATAATGAATTTTCACATGTAAATAGGAATACACTTGTACTTAATGAAGCTCATGATGAAATAATGGATGCGTCTGGGAAAGACACAGTAGTCTTTGACAGTAACATCGCAAAAGAAGATATCATCTTTACTATTGACAATGGAGAAAACGGAACTTATGACTTATATGTAGATTATGGTGTCAAATTACAACATTCTTTGGTTGTGTTTGATAATACTGTTGAGACTTTTATTATGAATGATGGTACACAAATAAGCAGTGCAGAGATAGTGTCTGTTTTACAAAACATAGCTACTCGGCTGGGAGTAGATGTTACTGCCATTAGTACTGAAGATATAGTAAATGATACTGAACTGAAATCGATGATGTATCATGCTTGGAGTAATGAATATACAGCTATATCGGTAGGTGAAACAGCTGACAATAATAACAATATTATAGTAGGTACAGATAGTAGTGACAAGTTAGAAGGATTTAGCGGAGATGATGTCTTAGAAGGAAAAAAAGGTGATGACTGGCTAAATGGAGGAAATGGAGATGATACTTACCTCTATAAACGTGGAGATAATAATGATGTCATCACAGATCTTTCCAATCAGACAACCGTTGAATCAGTTAATTTTGACGGAGAAGCAGATATTTACGTTACATGGAAATATAACCCAAATGAAGCATCTAGTAACGATACTTTGATTTTGAAAGATGATATTAGAACCAAAGATTTGGAGTTCTACTGGGATTCAGGAAGTTCTAACGATCTGATTTTAAAGATAAATCCAGTAAACGGTGCAGAGTTGAACTCTAGAGAAGGCAATATTGAAAAAATCATCAATAACTATACTGACAAAGGATTGACTGAACAGATATATGATGAAAATTTACAAACATATGTTGAACTGAGCCGTAACTTAGTTGCTAAGGATCTTGAAGCGTACAGTGATAAAGCTTTACGTAATATGGTATATTTGATAGATAATAATTCATCGGTTGCTTCATATACTGACTATACGGCTGTTATTGAAGAACTTCAAAGTCTCACTGACAGTGCTTATTATAACGAAGAATATAGCGCACAAGCAGATACGATTCGTTTAGAAAATTATTATGACCAACGCTCTACAATAGAAAATATTGTAGTAGATGTAGAAAGTAAAATTTTAACCAATCAAGATATCCTTGATATCATGAGCACAGACAATTCAGAAACTATCCGCGGTGTTGATTGGGAAAATAATGTCATTCGTGCGAAAGCCGGTAATGATGCAATCATTGGCGGAAATCTTAATGATGATATTACAGGTCAAACAGGAAATGATTTTATTAATGGTCGCTCAGGTGATGATGTCTACCATTTTAATGTCGGTGATGGACGTGATGTACTTGAAGATACGGCTGAGAGCTATACTCAAGTATCGGCAGCATCGGAAGATTATAACGGAAATAGTTCTCAAGCGATAGCGACAACAGAAAGTTATTATGGCGGCGAAGGTTCATTGTACAATAATTTTTTTGATCTGCCGAAAGAACCTTCTATGGGACTTAGTGGTGGTTATGACAAAGTTATTTTTGGAGATGGGATTACCATAGAAAATATCGGTTTTTCTGTCTTAACGTATATAGATGGCTTATATGTTGGTTACGGAGAACAAGCGGTCGTTGATTTTCGTGATTACATTTGGCAGGTAGTTGACCTAGGCAATTCAAATGATTTTAATTATGTGACAGGCACAAACGGGCATTACAATAATGAACCGTTAATCGCGTATAAAGACAACATCGTCTTAGATCGTCAGTTTCAAGATGATGCGGCGATTGAAGAGTTTGTTTTAAATGACGGTACAAAGATGATGAATGAAGATCTTCAAACAGCTATTTTAGAGAGTGCAGACTATATTGCTGAAAATAGTGATTATCTGCAAGCGATTCAGGATGAAGGACGCGATGCACAAGGATATGTCAATCAATTCATACTAAATGCATGGCAGCGAGTAGATAAAACATTAACAGGAACAGATGAGAGTGAATTGCTTAGTTCTGGAGAAGGAAATGATGTAATTATCGCAGGAGGAGGTGATGATACGTTAGATGGTGGTTTTGGAACGGATACACTTCAAGGTGGAAATGGAAATGACACATATATTTATAATAGATGGGATGGTAGTGATGTTATTACAGAAACTTCAGGTTCTGATACATTAAAGTTTGGAACTGATATTTGTCTGTCGGATCTCGTTGCAAATTTAGATATAGACACAGGAACATTGACTCTTGCATTGGTTGATGAAGTTCAAAAGCGTAAAGCCGAGGCTAACGGAGAGGTATATAGTCCGGATATTAATACACTGAGTGAACGAATAACTTTGGAATCATGGGTATCACAAGAGGGTCGAATAGAGAACTTTACATTTAGTGATGGGACTGTACTAAGCGCGATGGATTTGTATAATCATTTCTTCTCAACAGAGGGAGATAATGTAGAATATGGGATAGAAGGTGATAATGTCATTAATTCATTAGCTGGAGACGATGTAGTTACAACAGGCAATGGTAATGACTATATAGATGCCGGAGTAGGAAACGATGTACTAGATGGTGGAATGGGTAATGATACTCTTATCGGAGGAATGGGTGATGACATTCTTGTAGGCGGCTTAGGAAATGACACTCTGCAAGGAGAAAGTGGAAATGACTATTACATTTATAGTAGAGGCGATGGACAAGATATAATTATGGACTTGTTGGGGGAAGATACTCTTGCCTTTGGCAAAGGTATCACACGAAAAGACATCTTAGCAAAGATAGTCGGAGAAGATCTTATCTTAGGTATCAAAGAAGATGGTAAAAACTTTGATGAACTAAATGATACCATCATAATAAAAAACTGGAATCAATCCGGATTTGAAATAGAACATACTGTTTTCAGCGATGGCTCAAGTTGTAGTGTAAACAATTTGATGAATCAAGTACCTACATTAAAAGATGAAATACAAGCCATTACTCTCCAAGATGTAAGGGAACAAACGGGAGAAGTTACAGCAACAGATGCAGATGGAGACACTCTTTCATATACAGTATCAACAGCTGCAGGACATGGAATACTTAGCGTAGATGAGAATGGCATGTGGACATATAATGTTGAAGGTACTTATATAGGAACAGACTCAGCAATTATTACAGTAGATGATGGAAATGGAGGAAGTGTAACTAAGACTTTAAACTTTGAGAGTAAAGTTTCAGAACCTAGCATAGATACTATCTCTTACGCTCTACAAGAAGATAATATATCTACAGAAACTTTAAATGTTAACAACCCAGTTGGTGGAAGACTTACATATGAAGTATTGACACCAAGCTCAAATGGAGGATTCACTGTAGATGCAAATGGTGCATACAGTTATAACCCAAGCCAAGATTATAACGGTACAGATTCTGTAGTGATTAAAGTCACAAATGAATATGGACTAAGTGCAACAAGTACATTAACATTTAATATTGAAGCTATAAATGACGCACCGACAGTAGATGTTATAGAAACAGTCAATCTATTAGAAGACAGCACAGTAGTAACAGGACAAGTAAACGCGAATGATGTAGATAATAATTCAGTACTAAGCTATAGCGCAGCAACAGTAGCAGGATTTACACTTAGTAGTGATGGAAGTTATAGCTTCAATGCAGGTGACAGTGCTTACCAACATTTAGAAGAAGGTGTTACGCAAACAGTAACTATCCCAGTGACAATAGCAGATGAACATAATGCATCAGTGACAACAGATATTACCTTCATCGTTACAGGCACAAACGATAAACCAATCATAGAGAATATCACACCTGTAAACACAAACGAAGATGATTTAATAGTGAGAGGAAATATCACATCAACAGATGTAGATGATAATGCAACAGCTACTTACTCTACTGAACAAACAGTAGCAGGATTTACACTTGGTAGTGACGGAAGTTACAGCTTTAACCCAGCAGATGATGCATACCAATCATTAGCAGAAGGTGAAGTTCAAGAGATTACAATTGCTGTAACAGTTACAGATGATAAAGGTGCAATCGACACAAAAGATTTAGTTATAAGTGTAACAGGTACGAATGATGTACCAACAGTACTAAATGTAAGTGAGTCATTTATGCTCCAAAACATCCGTAATATAGATGGTAAGGTAGAAGCTAATGATATTGATGGGGATATACTAAGCTATAGTGTATCAACACAAGCCAATAACGGAGTAGTAACTGTAGATGAAAATGGTAACTGGCACTATAAAGCAGAAGGTTCCTTTAATGGTAATGATAGTGCTACTATTTTAGTTGATGATGGTCATGGAGGTACTGTTACAAGTATATTAAACTTCAAAGTCGATGGTTATATTTATGAAGGCGTAGATTTAATTATTGATGAAGCAAGTGGCAATGATACTTTAACAATGAACAATGTTAGTAAAGATGAGCTAAGTTTCAAGCGTAATCTAGATGATTTAGAAATAAGTGTTAAAAATGGCGGAGTCATCACTCTGAAAAATTACTTCAATGATATAAATGCTGGTGTTGAAACGCTTCATACAGCTCAAGGTGATATGAACCTTTCAAGAGATGTCATAAAGAATTTAATAAACAAAGAGAATGATGAGGATTATCAACTAGTAGGTAATCAAGATACTCTTATCTACGGAACTACCTCTAGTGATTATATAAAAGGTAATGCTGGAGATGATATCGTATTTGGGGATGGCAGATCTGATTATATAGAAGGTAAAGATGGTAACGATTTACTTATTGGTGGAGATTATAAAGATAAATTGTATGGTGGTAAAGGAGATGACAACCTCTATGGCGATGCTGGAGATGATAAGCTCTACGGCGATGAAGGAAATGATTCTTTAATTGGAGCTATCGGTAACGACCGACTCTACGGTGGTCAAGGTGATGATTTACTGTTTGGTGGAACTGGAAATGATATCTTAGAAGGTAATACAGGAAGTGATACTTACTACTTCAATAAAGGTGATGGACAAGATACTATCTCTGAGTACTCAAAAAGTCAAAGCAGTGATGTAGATAAAATAGTCTTTGGCAGTGAGATAACACAAGAGAGTCTAGGTATTACAAGAGACGATAGAGACTTAGTATTAAAGGTAAATGCAAACGATTCTATTAGAATAGAGTCTTGGTTCTCTGATGATAAGTACAAAGTTGAGAATATAGAGTTTGCAGATAACAGATCACTATCTATTAATGATATTAACTCTATGGTAGTACTAGAAGGAACAGATTATAGAGATACTCTTATAGGTTTAAACAACTTAGATGATAAGATTTATGCATTCGCAGGAGATGATAGACTTTATGGCTATGAAGGAGATGACTTCTTAGATGCTGGAACTGGGAATGATAGAGTATATGGTGGTGAAGGGAATGATACACTTGTCGGTGGAGTGGGAGATGATAGACTAGAAGGTTACAATGGAAATGACACTTATAAGTTCAATAAAGGAGATGGTAATGACACTATAGATGAATACTCTCAAAACTATAGTGATGATATAGACAAGATAGTATTTGGCGAAGAGGTAACTAAAGATGATATTAGCTTTACTATGAACAGAGGCGATCTTCTCATTCAATATGGTGATAATGATACTATAAAAGTTCGAAGTCAGGATAGTAAAAAACATCAGATAGAACTCATAGAACTATCTGATGGCAACTATCTCACAAGTGATGATGTAGATTTAGTAATCCAGCAGATTAACTCTTATGGACATGATAACGGTATGCACCATATAAGCAACAACGATATTCAAAACAACACCAATCTAATGAATATAGTTAGCACCGCGTGGAATGCGTAAATTGTTAAAAGCTTTGAGACAATCTTTCATAACAATTTTTATATTACTTAGCCCAACCCTATGGGCTGAGAGTATAGGGTTGCAAGAGATTTTAGCTTATGCTACTAAGAATGCAGTAACCCTAAAAATAAAGCAAACAGATGTTCTAATTGAATCAAAGAATGTTCAAAGTGCTGAGTCTGCTTATTATCCAAGTTTAAATGTTGTCTATACCGGTGAGTACAATCAAGCACAAGATGGTGTTCCTTTTGGTACTGAGTCTGTTGGGGGTGTTACTATTTCAAATGGAACAAGATATCAAAGCTCTTTAGCACTTCAACTAAATTATGATCTTTATCACTTTGGGGCTACTGACAAACGAGTTGAAGTTGCCTCAACAGAGTTAGATATAAAAAAAATGGAGTGGTGTTCGCAAGAAAAGCAACTTCATCAACAAATTCTGCAGCATTATGCCGGTGCATGTAAAGGCACTATCGAAATAGACTATAGAACACAAATGCTTGAACTGCGTAGAAAGTTATATGACATGAAAATCAGATTATACAAAGCCGGCAAATACTCTAAAGTTGACTTAGGGGATGAGGCAATATATGTCATCTCTCTTCAAAGAGATATTGAAAATATATCAATGCAGTACCAAGAAGATATTATAAAGCTATCTCAGTTAAGTCATAAAGATATTCCAAAGAGTGTGGTACTTCTTCCTCTTAAAACAAATATAGAGGATAGCTCTACTCAAGGATATGATGAGACCACAGAGGGTATTATTATAAATAAGAAAATACTACAAAAAAAAGATGAGATATCTCTGCAATTTCGTGAACAACTACCATCATTCGGGCTCTATAGTAGTTACTACTATTATGGCACAGATCCAAAGGATTATGATTATACGATTTCACGTATTAATAAAAAGAGTTGGAATGTAGGAATATCCTTGAAGTACAATATTTTTGAAGGCTTTAAACACTCTTCTAATGAAGGACGCTTAAAATTAGAACTCTATCGTCTCGAGCAGGAACTAGAAGAAGCTAAACATAACTATGCCTATGAAGCAAAATCTAAAATAACGAGAATAGAAGAACTAAAGGCTTTAAAAGAGCATGAGCAGAATTTGTTGGATGAAAATTATAAAAAGAGAGATATGTTGAATAGATTATATGAGCTTAAAAGGATAGACAGCATCACTAAAATAAATGCAGAGTATGAACTTTTAGAAAGAGCATTAAATATTGAGATTAGAGATATAGATGCTGCATTTGAGAGCGCTTTACTTAATATATTACATCGAGGAACTAATCAATGCAGTCCGCATTAACAGCTTTAGAAATTGCTGGCAAACTAAATCGTATTCCAATAGATAGCCGAAGTATAGTTAAAGAGTATGCTTTAAGTGAAAATGAGCCATCTATCGAAGAGTTGACTCGTATCGCAAAACATCAAGGATTTCGAAGTAGTATCAAAAAACTATCGATTGAAAAAATAGTAAAAAACTATCCGCTACCTGCTATTGTTTTAAAAAAAGATGGCTCTTATATGAGTATTATACAAGTTAATGAAGAGAAGCAAGAGCTCTTGGTGTTTGATACAAGTTCAAAAGAACCCTATGTTATGAATTATATAGATTGTGAAAATATCAGTAGTGGTAAGACAATAGTTCTAAGACATAAAATGCTCTCTCAGCAGGTAAAGTTTGGGTTTGGATGGTTTTATGCGCAGATGCTTAATTATAAAAAGATAATTGGTGAAGTACTCCTTGCCTCACTTATTTTACAACTTTTTGGTTTAGTAACTCCACTCTTTACGCAAGTTATTTTAGATAAAGTCTTAGTTCATCGTTCTATGACTACTTTGGATGTATTGGCTATTGCATTTGTGGCAGTAGCACTCTTTGACTTTATAATTAATCTGGTACGAAATTATATATTTGTACATACTACTTCTAAAATAGATGCAAAGTTAGGAGCAAAACTTTTTTATCATCTTTTAGCTCTTCCTATTGCCTATTTTGAAAAAAGAAAAGTTGGTAATATCATAGCCAGAGTTCGTGAACTCGATACTATTCGTGAATTTATAGCAAATAAATCAATCAGTGTTATTTTAGATGTACTTTTTTCAGGTGTATTTGTAGCTGTAATGCTTATGTATAGTGTTAAACTAACGATGCTTGTTGTTGCCTTTGTATCGGTAATAGGAATCCTTTATTTTTTTATTACACCACAACTTCGTAAGCGCCTTGAAGAGAAATTTCAAATGGGTGCACAATCTAACGCTTATTTAGTGGAGTCTGTTACTGGTGTGCAAACAGTTAAGTCTTTAGCATTGGAAGGCTCTATGCAACGTAAGTGGGAAGACTATTTAGCGAAGTATATAAACTCTAGTTTTCATCTAAGTAATCTCTCTAATGTTCTTGGCGGTTTATCTGGAATGTTACAAAAACTCATGACTATCTCTATGCTTTATGTTGGGGTAACTTTAGTCCTTGAGGGCAAGCTAAGTGTTGGCCAGTTAATAGCTTTTCAAATGTTCGCTAATCAATTTAGTGGACCTGTACTGCGTTTGGTAAATCTTTGGAATGAATTTCAACAAACTCTGCTTTCAGTTGATAGAATAGGTGATATATTAAATACTCCAACAGAACAAAAAAATGATAAAGCTATTACATTACCAAGAATTGAGGGAAGTGTTAAGTTTGATAATATTGGCTTCTCCTATACACCAGAGATGCCAAACGTCCTTAATGGTATTAGTGCTGAGTTTAAAGCAGGACAAAGTGTGGGTTTAGTTGGTAGAAGCGGCAGTGGAAAGAGTACGATAACCAAACTTATTCAGCGTCTGTACGTACCAAATAGTGGAACTATATATATTGATAGTGTTGATATAAGACATATGAATCCTAAATGGTTACGTAATAATATAGGGGTAGTCTTACAAGAGAACTTTCTCTTTAGTGGTACGATTAAAGATAATATTTCTCTCTCTCGTCCGGATGCACCAATCGAAGATATTATTCATGTATCTAAAATGGCTGGAGCTCATGAATTTATTTCAGAACTGCCAGAAGGGTATGATTCACAAGTAGGTGAGCGTGGTGGTTCACTCTCCGGTGGGCAGAAACAGAGAATCGCTATTGCGAGAGCACTTATTATCAACCCTCGTATTTTAATATTTGATGAAGCAACATCAGCACTAGACTATGAATCTGAAAAAATCATCCAAAATAATATGGATACAATCAAAAATGGAAGAACGATGTTCATAGTAGCTCACAGGCTTACAACAGTTAAGCACTGTGACGTTATTTTAGTTATGGACAAAGGGAATATAGTCGAAAGTGGAACACACGATGAACTCATAAAACTTCATGGGTATTACCATAAACTCTATACACAACAGGATTAGAAATGGGACTTTTTCATACTAAAGACAGACATGAGTTTAAACCACTGCTTGTTGAGATAGAAGATCGTCCGTTAAATCCATTAGGTCGCATGCTACTTTGGACGATTGTCGCATTTATGGTTCTTGGTGGTTTATGGCTTTTCTTTGCCAAGATTGATATTGTAGTAAGTGCAAGAGGAAAGATTATCCCTTATGGTGAGATTAAAGTTCTTCAGCCAATTGAGACAGGTGTCATAAGCAAGCTTTTAGTAAAAGAGGGTGAATTAGTTCATAAGGGACAAGTTCTAATGGAGATAGATCCTTCTGTAACTGAAACAAATTTAGAATCTAAAGAGAAGAATTTAGAACTATTAGAAATCGAAATAATACGCCTAATGGCTTTGATTGAAAATAAAGATTTTATTTCTCCTGCTTTCTGTAAAGATACGGTAGTATTAGCTACACAAGTACTTATCTTTAAAACAAGTAAATTAGGGTATGAGCAACAGCATTTATTGATTGAAAAACAGGTTTTACAAGTGCAAGAACAAATAGGGTCAATGAATGTAGATAAAAGTCGTTTAACACAGCATTTAGAGAATGCTCAAAAGAAAGAGGAAAGGTTACAAGAGGTTATAGATATTATTGCAAGAAGTGAGTACGATGAAATTCACAAGGAAGTAATAGAGTACGAAGAACAGATTCGGATGAAAGAACATGAGGTGATTCAGTTAAATGAAAAACTAAATGAGTTGACTGAGCAGAAGCTCTTAATAACTCAAGAGTATCAGAACAAGTTACTTGAAGAACTAACTCAAAAAAGAAAAGAAGCTACACTCCTAAAAGTTGAAATAGAATCAATAGAGTTTCAAAAATCTAAACAAAGCATGACATCACCAGTGGATGGTTATATATCTAAACTTATGGTTCATACAATAGGGGGAGTTGTGACTCCTGCTGAAAAGCTAATATTCATAGTTCCAAATAATGTTCCATTAGTCATTAAAGCAACTGTACAGAATCAAGATATAGGCTTTATTAAAGAGGGAATGGAATCAGCTGTCAAAGTAGATACCTTTGATTTTCAAAAGTATGGGTTAATACCTGCAGAAGTTAGTCACATATCAAATGATGCGATAGAGGATGAAAAGCTCGGTCCAATATATGAAGTTTATTTGAAACCAACAAAAAACTTTCTTATAGTGAATGGTGAAAAAGTATATTTAAACTCTGGGATGAGTGTAACAGCAGAACTTAAAGTAGGAAAACGACGTGTAATAGAGTTCTTCATATATCCATTAATTAAGTATTTGGATGAAGGGATGAGTGTACGATGATTAAAAACAGAATTATCACACTTATTGTCCTGTTATTCTTTGCTTGTACAAGCTTCTTAGTTGCATCTGAGGATGGAGTAAAGGTTAAAGCGAGACAAGCTGGTGAATATGTTATTGTAGATGGAATAAATAAAAATCCATTTAGCATTACAGTCTCATATGGGGCAAGCTATGTAAATTTAACTAGCAACATAGAACTGCCTTTATTATTTGTATTAAAGCCATTTAGTAAAAAAGAGATATTAAAACTTCATATAGACAAGAATAAGTTCTCTTTTAAAGCAGATTATGATTGGACGATAGGCTCTAAAGATGCTGAACATGACAAGAATTATGTCTACAGATTTCCTTATAAGCTAGGCACAAAAGAGATGGTGTCTCAGGGTTTTAATGGGAAGTTTAGCCATTATGGTAAAAGTCAGTATGCGGTTGATTTTAATATGAAAGAGGGTACTGGAGTTTATGCTGCAAGAGAAGGTGTAGTTGTACAAACAAAATCTGATTCTAATATTGGTGGAGTAAACCGCTCTTTCGAAAAACATGCAAACTATGTCACTATAGAACACAGCGATGGAACCCTGGCAACTTACTCTCATTTAAAACAAAAAGGAGTAGTTGTAAAAGTTGGTGATAAAGTTCAGAAAGGAGAGCTCTTAGGCTACAGCGGTAAAACAGGCTATTCACAAGGACCTCATTTGCACTTTATCGTTTATAAAGCTACAGATGGAAAAGGTAGAGAATCTATTCCTGTTAAGTTTATGAGTGTGAAGGGTGTTGTGGTAAAGGTTATTAAGAATCAATGGTATATAGCAAAATAAAAGAATTTACACCATTTCTAATTATAGGTAGAGTAATATGATATGTTCAAAATGTAATACAAAAAATAGGGAAGATGCAAAGATTTGTAGCAAGTGTGGAGTAGACTTAATTGTAGAAGTAAAATCATTTTGGAGACATTTATTTAATTGGAAATATTATATTTTCCCAATAGTTATAGGTTTACTATTTGGAGTGGATTATAGTCAAACAGGGACATACTCACTCTCAAATATAAAGCTAGTTGGCTTGATAATGGGAATTGTAATGGCTGTACAATTTAAGGCTAATTTCTTAAGCAAGTTAGGAATGTTTTTTATAGGTGAATTTGCAACAAATTTTTTATCAGTTGTAGTTCATTTTTCGTTTATATCTCTTTATGGCTTATTTGGAAACAATGCACAAGAGTTGATAGTACAAAAATTACTAGAACAAAATAAAATATATCCAAGAATGCCAAATGAAGAAGTACAAGTACTAAAATATACTAGTGATAGTGGTAATAGTGTGAAATTACATTTAAAATTTATTAACTATACAAAAAATGAAATTTTATTAGACTATGATAATCGCAGTGATAATTTTGAAAAAGAGAAGCTAAATAGAGAGTTAAAGGTATCCTGCAAGGGGAAAGGTGTAGAAAAAATATTAGCAGATGGATTAATATACTGGCTAGCATATTATGATAAAAGTAATTATTTAATAGGTCAGATATATCTAAATGATGAGCGATGCAAATCCTACTATAAACAATTATAGTAGGGAAAATATAATTTTACCCGAGGTGGGTTTACACAGTTTATTTTACGGTCTCAAAACATATCAAAGATCTTATATTAAAAGGTCAGTATGAAAAAAATATTTTATTAAAGATATTAGATAAAGGAGGTCTATGCTTAATTTGTAAAAACAATTTATTTATAACTATTTATCCTTGTAAATAGTAATAAAAGTTTGTCACTATTATGCAACAAAGAGCGGTTATCTGCGGTTACACTAAAATTTAAAGTCCCTATTTATAGGGATTTTTAGCGATATTTAAGGCTCTCATAACGGAGTGGTCGAGTGTTCGAGTCACTCAGGACCCACCACTTTTAAACTCCCTATACAACGAACTTTCAAAGCAAAAATTCTAATATCAAGCACAATTTCCACTTATTTCACTAAAAGACTTTTTAAAATTTTATGTGTTGCACTTTAAACTTGAATTGGCGATTGAAACTAATCCTCAGTGCAAAATGTTGTGGACTAATACAATATATTTACAAATCATTTAAAATATGTTAATATATATTTACATTTCATAATATAAGGCATTAATATGAATTTACAAATACTCTTTGAAGAGCAAACAAAACTCCTCCATAAAGTCAACTTGGACAAAAAAAGATATCTTTATTCCAAAATAAACTGGAGTTTAAAATCGATAGGAATTTTAGGGCAAAGAGGGCTTGGAAAAACAACTATGATGCTACAGCACATCAAAGAAAATTTTACTAAAGTAAATTCAGCACTTTATGTAAGTTTGGACAATCCATATATGCAGTCAGTTTCCCTTTTCGAATTTGCCAAATTTTTTGAACAGCATGGCGGTGAAGTGCTTTTTGTAGATGAAGTGCATAAATATGAAGATTGGTCAACTCACATAAAAAACATCTACGATACACTAGAACTCAAAGTGGTTTTTTCAGGCTCTTCCATACTTCAAATCTCACAGCAAAACAGCGACCTCTCAAGAAGAAGCATCGTCTATACTTTAGAAAATCTCTCTTTTAGAGAATACCTTGAACTACTTGATATTTATAAGTTTGAGAGCTTTACACTTGAAAATATTTTAGAAAATCATATACCTATAGCACAAACTGTAGTAGAGCATATCAAACCGCTTATGCACTTCAAAGAGTATCTTCAATATGGAGCTTACCCATTTATCCTAGAAGACAAAGAAGTATATCACCAAAAAATAATCCAGATGATAAACCTCATACTTGAAACGGACTTGCCACATATAAACCACATAGACATCTCACAAATAGCAAAACTAAAAAAGCTGCTCTATCTGCTTGCCACCAATGTGCCTTTTATTCCAAATATCACAGATATTGCAAAAGCTACCAATATCTCACGACCAAAAGTGTATGACTACTTAGAATATTTAGAGCGAGCTAAAGTAATAAACAGTATAAAAAGCAAAGAAAAAGGCTACAACATTATGGCAAAACCTGAAAAACTTTTTATGCAAAACACCAATATCTCTTATGCTATCACAGCTTCACTTGACACAGGAAGTGCGAGAGAGGCTTTTTTTGTAAATCAGATAAAAAATGCACTATTTTCACAAACCAGACTTATAGATGATAGGATTTTTAGTTCAAAAAAAGGCGACTTTTTAGTGAATGATAAATACACCTTTGAAGTGGGTGGCAAAAATAAAGATTTTTCTCAAATCAAAGATATAAAAAACAGCTATCTCGTTTTGGACGATATAGAAGTTGGATATGGTGCGAAGATTCCTCTTTGGCTTTTTGGCTTTTTGTATTAAAATTTTTAAGTTAAACCAGTAGTTTGAGTGTTAAATCTAGTTTGAGATTTATCCTCAACTTTGTATATTTTTCAGTGAAATTATGTCAAAATATACGAAGTGATTTAAGGATAAGAGGTGGGTTTACACAGTTTATTTTACGGTCTCTCATATCTGATATTTCTTCCTTGAGTACCTTCAATCTGATGTAAACAACCCAATTTCACAAGCTCTTGTATATCTCTTTTTGCTGTTGCCAAAGATGTTTTGGTCATTGCAACATATTTTTTTGTAGTAAGCCCGCCTTGAAATTCTCCTTCGTTATACTCTAATAACTTGCTCAGCACTTTTAATTGGCGCTGATTTAAAGTAATTTGACGCACCTTATCCCAAAACTTTGTTTTTTGTATAACTCTGTTGATTGCATCAAGTGTCTCTTGAAGTGAGTCGTTAAATCTATCTAAATACCATGATACCCAAGCTGTACAATCTAAATCTGGATTGTCTATCAAGTTTTGAGACATCTCTAGTTTGTCATAATAATTTTTACGATCCTTTGCTATTGCACTAGAGATAGAAAAATATTTATATTCTATCCCAAAATCTTTTGAGATTATGTAATCACTTATGATTCTTGCCATTCTCCCATTGCCATCATCATAAGGGTGAGTAGTTACAAACCATAAATGTGCTATCGCACTTTTAATATAGATATCGTCATCGCTTGTATTAATATACTTCAACAAAGCATCCATATCATTATCTATTCTCTTAGCAGGCACCCCTACAAAATGTACTTTTTCTTTTCCAATTACGCCTGAAACAATTTGCAAGTCATCATAATCACGAAACACTCCCAGTTTGATTTTAGTAAAACGGCTTGGAATCTGGGAAAGAAGTGAAATATGCCATTTATGTAAACGCTCTAATTCTAGTGGCGCTGTGTTGAGTATGGTATCCATCAAAATATCCGCGAGAGCGTCAGTGTGATGGGTAGACTTGTCATATAGTTTGTCAAATGTTGCATCTAGTTTTTTTCTTATTGAAGATCTTACACTCTCTCTTTGAAGATGTTCCCCCTCTATTGCAGAAGTGGAAACAATCTCGCTTGTAAAAAGATCTATCTTAATGTTGGTTTGAGTATCTTTATCAAGAAGCGTGCTTAATGCTTTTACTTGACCGACACTCTGAGATATTTGTGTGATTTTAGGAAGAAGTTCACGAAGGTTGTAATTAAATTTTGGATAATTGGGATGTTGCCAAATCCATAGTTGTTTCTTTTGCATTTTTACCTCATGAGCTGATTAATTTCCTAATCGTATCATTATATGAGCTGCTTGTCAATTATAAATAGCTCATATTTTAGATAGTTCCAAATGTTACTATTTAAGGGACATTTTGTCCTTTTAATGGATTATTTAACAAATAACGGAACACTTATAGCCAATACTTTTATCTATGTTTCCCTTAAGCTTTTACAGTAGCCACTTCGCTCACTTTGGCATGTGGAAATAAAAAATAGTTTCCACATGCCGTAAATATAAACACACATTACGCAATAAAACATTAGAGTTAAGGTCTATAAACCCTAACATTCATACTTTTTTTGGCATCCCTTAGATACTGTGCATGGAGTTGACTCATGATGCCTTTTTCGCAGTAGAGCAGGTACTCTTTATCTTGTGGAAGTTTATCGAACTCGGTTTTAAGTTTATGAAAGGGTATCTTTATACACTCACAAGATGTCTCTATGCATACATCCTCAGCTCTAATATCTATAATTGTAAAATTCCCCTCTGTTAAGTCGCTTACAACTTCTATGGGCGCTTGTTTGCTAATGTCGTCTACTATCTCATCTACATAGATATGCTGTGCATCTTCTACTGCCTTGTTTAATACTTCATAGTTGAACTTTTTAGCTTCTCTCTCCATACGCTTGAAAGAGCCATGAGTGATAGGATTTTGAGAGATTACACCGCAGTACTCAGGCATACTTTCTGCAAAGTGGCGTGTTCCGATGTCACCTGCTATAGAGATAATCTCGGGTTTATTCATGGTAGAGAGTGGACGTAGTATGAGCTTGTTACTTACTTGGTCTATGAGTGCAAGGTTTCTAAGTGTCTGCGATGATACTTGTGCAACACTCTCCCCCGTAAGCAGTGCATCTATCTCAAGTGAATCGGCTACCTTCTCAGATGCCATAAGCATAAGACGTTTAAGTGTAACCCCCATATATGTCGGTGCAGTAGAGCGAAAGATTTCAGTAAGGACATCATCAAAAGGTACAGATATAAACTTCACTCTATGCGACGCGCCAAACTTAGACCAGAGGTAAAGGGCTACTTGCTTGACTCCTATCTCATGTGCCATACCGCCAAGGTTGAAAAAGATGAAGTGTGTTTTTATCCCTCTTTTCATTGTGAGGTAGGATGCCACAGTCGAGTCAAACCCTCCTGACATCAAAGATAAAATATCACCTTGCGTACCGATAGGAAAACCGCTTAAACCTTTGTACTTTGTAGTAATAATATTGAGCTGACTCTCAATGAGTTCAAGTCTTACAGTTACCTCAGGGTTACTCAGATCCACTCTTGAAGCATCTGAGTGTGCCAGCAGATAACCGCCTACAGTACTTTCGAGTTCCGTAGATTTAAAGCTATGTGTCCCTGAACGCTTTGCTCTAACTACAAAACTCTTCTCTTTTAAACTCTCAGCTACTATCTCACCAACTTTGACTTTTATTTTATCAAGAGTATCCATGTCGTCAAACTGTAAGACTTCAAGAATCTGCTCGATTCCAGAAGTATTTATAAGAGTGATTCTCACTTCAGGCAGAACACTCAGAGGTGTGAGGATTTCAATCTTGTCGGAGTACTTTCGTACTTTTATATCTACATCTATGCGTCCTAGTAAAGTGACCAAGTTTGTATAGAGTTGTCCTACCATTTGTCGTTTTGCCGAAGAGCCTTTAATCATAATCTCTGGAAAAAATTTAAGGATGAATTTTTGTGTATCTTTTGATGGGTTTTGCACGCTGTTACCTTATTTTATATAGATTGCATTATAGCATACGAGATGGATGTAGTTTTAGTAAAATTTTCAAAAATTTTTACAAAATGTTATTTTATTATGCAATAATAAAAATATATTAAAGCTAAGAAGGAAGTAAAGTTTGCAAGAGATTAAAAACCATTTTTACCACGCGATATTGATTTCTATATTTACCGTAGTGGCGGGTTTTTCTTTTAAAATATTTTTAGCCAGAATCATAGAAAAAGATGTACTCACTCTCTACTATACAGCTATAGATATCTTCTCCTTCTCACTTTTGATACTTATAGGATTTCGCTCATCGATGGTTGTAGCCTACGCAAAGAGTAAAAAAGATGAAAACATCATCAACATCTTTCGATACTTCATCATAGCTCTTGTCATTATATCTTGGGGGATTATACTTCCCTACTTAAAACATAGAGTTGGTGTAGAGATACACTACTGGTATTTAGTTTTTACCATTCTTACTATGAGTTCTTATGCTTACTTGAGTAACCAGTTAGCGATGTATAGACTCTACTCCATAATGAAGCAGAGTACCTTTTTAGAACCTATTCTTGGGGCTATTTGGTTTTTGATAGCATTTTACGTAGCCAATACAAATGGACTTAAGTCCCTTTTTATCATGACTATTATGAGTTATATGGGACTCTCAATCTTCATCTGGCTAAAAAAACGTCGTGAAATGCGTGAAGCACGCTTGGCTCAAGTCGAACTCGACGCAGATACAAAAACATTTCTTAAAAATGCTGTACTCTCGGCTGTAGAATTTGGTTCTGGAATCATTATGATATATACCGCCGTATTTTTTCTTATGCACTACTATAGCATCGAAGAGTTGGGAGACTTTCAAGTAGTTACGAAACCTATTTTGATGTATATGATTACGCTGTTTGTATTTCCCGTATTTCGGTTTTTGCTTCCAGAACTCTCAAAACTTCACGCTCAAAACGCTTACAAAGAGATAGTAGCGTTACAGAGGTGGTTTTACAAATTTTCTTTTTTAGTAAGTGGCTCTTTTGTGCTTCTGATGATTTTTTATTCTGGAGAGTTTGTAAGTTTTGTGTTTAAACCTGAGTATCATGGAGCATATCTCTACTTAACACACTTGAGCTTTTTCTTTATATTTATCATGTTAAACGCTTTTCAAATCGCTCTCATTAAAGCTTCTGGAGGTTTCGCGAAAGCTCTGTTTGTGAGAGTAAGCGGCATAGCGCTTTTTATAGTCGCATTTTATCTTACAAGGCTTTACTCAGAGAACTCAGTCTCTGTAGTGTTTGGTTTAGCGCTTGCATATATGGGAATGTACGTACTCTCTTTTGTGGAAGTGAGAAAGATTATGAAGCGTATGAGAGTGGAACTTGTTTAATTCCACATGCCAAACATCATAGTCTAATAACGTGAACTCATTCCTGTCGGTTAACGTTCGTCTCATGCAGAAAACACTTAGCGTGGATGAAATGCAATAGCTAGTTTCTAAGAAATTATGTTCGCCTTAGCTTTAAGTATAAGTCATATAAAATGTATTGACGACATTAACAAATCCAAATAAGGGGGATACTATGGCAAAAGGTCAGGATGCAAAAAAAACAGTTAAGAAAACTGCAACAAAAAGTTTGAAAGAAAAACGCAATGATAAAAAAACGAAAAAAGCGCAAGACTAAAACTCTCTCCTCTAACTAAAAATTGAGTATATGGAAAAGAAAAAGTAAGGCAAGGGTGGCTATTTAAACTTCTTATCATGAAACTTGTACCATTTACAGCGCTTTTTATTTTTGATGGAGTAGATGTTGTAGGTAAACTTTCTGCCACAATCTTGGCATCTAAAAGTAGCACGGTTTTTAAATTTGTTGTAGTTTACAAAGAGGAAGTTTCCAACCTGATCACCCTCTTTATAGGTAATCTTCTCATTTTTTGCATACGCCTTCTCGGCGAGGAGGGCATCTTCTCTCTGTTTAGTGAGCCAAGTAGGTTCTACATCCTCTTCAAATGCATAACTCACTGTTTCACTTTTGTAGGAGTTCGCATTTATCTGCTCGAATGAACAAAGCACCTTTAAAAAAGGTATCGCCACTAATACTCCAATCACTTTTGCTTGAGACTGAATATTTTTCAGAAGGAGTAGAACACTGAAGCTCTTTGTTCTTTTTAAAGAGTTTGAGATTGGTCTTTATACTGCTCTTTGTCATTGCAGAAAACCCAAAGGGAGCAATTAGTGCGGCGATGACTAGCACAAGAGTAAATTTACTGACTGATATGGATAAATCATCACGCTCTTTTTTAAAAGCATCGAAACCGTAACGCACGGCGATAATCGAGATAATAACTGCGCTTAGGATGACATCCCCCATGTTTATATATTCAAACATTTTTATAATCCTCCCTTGCTTCGTATAATTCTGTATAATATGAAAAAAGAAGAAAAGAAGCAAGTGCTTTCAACCAAATACATCCATCTGTAGCACCTATTGTAAGCATGTAGAAAACTACTGTTACAAAATGTATCGTAATATAGCAGAATTAAATAATTTAATTTCGTGTGCTTGAATATTGGGTCTATTATAGATATTGTCTGTGCAGGTTATTATATAAACAAGGAATTGAGTGAATAAGAAATCTACTAAATATATCCCTATAGATAAGAGTGTTATTCAAGAGGGTATGGCATGTGACTTTACTCTCTTTAGCGCTTCTAACTCAAATGCAGAGATGCACTCTTTTAAAGAGAGTGGAGTCTCTGTTACAAGTGAAGACATACTCTTTATAGCAACACAAAAACATCTCTATGTCGCAGAATCAGAACATGAAAAATATGAACAATATAGAAAGAACATTATAGAGGCTCAAAAGCAAAAAATCATAAAACATATAAGTTTTGAAGAACAGGCATTGGCTATCTATAGCAACGCCGCTGAAATCCTAAATAGGCTCTTTAGTGACCCTGAAACTTTAGGGCATTATATAATACCCCAAGAAAACAACACAAGAAAAATCAATTTCTAATTCCAAAAGAGTTAAGATACATAGATTATTTTAAGGGGTAGATGATGAGTCGAAAGATGACTAAATATAGCACTGAATTGAAAA
>Ga0210049_1001025_pt1 | contig 25451 bp, 20 predicted proteins | sample CryGeyCG2014_300_2_FD_183964 | JGI IMG/M metagenome (GOLD analysis project Ga0210049, IMG submission 183964) | Groundwater microbial communities from aquifer - Crystal Geyser CG06_land_8/20/14_3.00 (SPAdes) (version 2) | ecosystem: Environmental > Aquatic > Deep subsurface > Groundwater | place... | reverse complement strand
ATTCCACAAAAAAATTGTCAGCCACAGCATTATGAATCCAGCCGATTTTTCTTTTATCCACTTTATAATATTTCATTATTTCATCTGCGGTAAATCTGGAAACCCCGATTATTTTATCCGCTCTCCGCAAACTCAAAGGAATCAAGGTCTGCAAAAAAAACAAATCCGTCTTTTCAACCAGCTCAGGAAATACCTTAAAAGAAATATCATGCACAATCGTAATAATTTTGATTTTTCGTGGCACGAAAAACGGCGTGATATATTGCACTTGTAAAATATCAGCTGGATTTTCCCGGAGATATTTTGGCAACATCCATGCGTTCCACCAAAACTTATTCGCACCCCTTTCGCAAAGACTGATGACTTTGAAGTTTGGCGCCAAACACAAGGATGTAATGGATTTTTGCAATTCCTGATCTGTCTCCGGATTCCTATCGGTCAACAAAAAATATTCATTTTCTTTATCCAAAATAGAAAACTGTTTCACTAGATTAAAAAACACCACTTCATCGCCGGTTCTTTTTTTCCCGATATTTCTAATGTCGATAGCAATCTTCTTTATTGACATTTACTAATTGGTATGTTATAATGAATAACTGGTGTAATATTAGCATTTTATCTATAAAAAGACAACGGAGGAAGTGATAATGTTTATAGCACCGGAAAGTTATTTAAATATCCCACCTCCCATAGGAGATCCCTGGCAACCAAAACACTTAGTAAGAGCAGTATCTCCGGTTGCGGACATTGAACCAACTAAAAAATATGGATCAAAAGATCCGGTGAAGGGAGGTAACATAGACATCATCGTATAGCAGATCCCCCTTCCCGGATCTGCTTTTTTATAAGCAAAATCTATACTTTCGTTTTTATCTTTTCAGGATTGATTCCGGCAACTGCCAGAAACAACCAAAGAAATCCCAATAAAATTCCGGAGTTGAACATATTGGGAATCAGGAGAGCGAAAAAACCTAGGAGTATAAATAGGCCAGCAGTTTTTGTGTCCGTGTCTTTGCGCAGAAAATTTTTGAGCGCCGCAGCTATGACAAACGCCCAGATAGCTATAAAACTCAAGAGTCCCAACAATCCGGCGCCTAGCCAAACTTCTAAAAAGATATTGCTGGCATTAAGTCCCGCGCCTCGTTCATCGGTTCCCAGAAAGTCACTGATGGTCCCCCAGCCAATTCCCAGCACTGGATGCTCTTTAATCAGTCTCCAGGACTTTCCATACACCACGCTTCGTATGTTGACATTCGGATCCTTACGATAAATTTCACTCACGATATTTCCAATTTTTTTCTCCTGATCAATTTCTTCCAGATTGATATGACGGCAACCATAACGAACATATTCATCCTCACTGTTTACAGTTTGAGGTATGGCCATGTCTAAACCACCTGGACAAGCGATGGTAATTTTTTGCAATCCTGTCCCAGTGCTCCGCACGCGATTAAATAGTTGAAAGTTTGTCAGACTGAAAATATAAACAATGGCAAGGCTAATTATAAAAGCAGATATAATCTTAATTTTTAGCCTGATTGTTTCTTTCCACTGCCACTGTTGAAAATTCCATTTTAAATCTGTAAAAGCAACAAACAGAAAAATAGCAGTCACTCCCAGCGCCCCCAGCCAAGCACTACGAGAAACAGTCAAAATCAAAGAAATAAAAACCAATGTCAAAAATAAATATAACGCCGTTTTAAAAATTTGATATTTAGAAATTGAAAATTGTTTGAAAATTGGAAATTGAAAATTGGAAATTACAGACACAGCGTTATCACGATCTCTATCAAAAAAATAAATCACTGAATACATTGCGGCCAGCAAAAGAACCAAAAAAATTCCCAGCCAATCCGCTTCCGCAAAACTTGCATTTGGCCGTCCCGGCATAACTTCAAAACTCGAAAGATTGTGCAAAAACCTGACATTCTGCCAGATGCCATAGAACATCACTACCACGGAAGAACTGAGAAAAAAAGGAATTATTTTTTTGAGATCATCTGTCGTCTGGACATAATTACGCGCCAAAAAATACAGGAAGATAAACGACACGACAATAACCGACTGTTTCAAGCTAACGCCTTTGGTTTGCGAACCGGCCACACTCAAAAAACTAGCCACGCCCATTATTATAATCAAAAAATCATACCAAATTAATTTTGTAAGTTTAAAATTAAGCCTGTTAGTGGATAGACGGATTATGATTGCCAAGATCGTCAGGCCGCCAAAAAATTGATAGGGACGGATAGCGATTCCCAACTCCGCTGGCGCCAAATTGATATTTTCCAGCATTACTGTGCCCGCAAAAAAAAGAAAAACCCACCCTGGCCGATATAGAGCGAGGGCGAGAGTCAAAATTGCAAAGAAAATAAAATCCCCTAGTTGCAACGGCAGAACTTTCATATTGGAAAGCAAAATTAAAAAGAAAATCAAAAAAACATTGACCATGAGTAATATTATTTGGTTTTTATTTTTTATAAACATTTGCGTTGTCATTCCAGCGTAGGCGGGAATCTAGTATAAAAACTTAAAGATTCGCGACTGGATTCCCGCCTGCCTACCTGCCTACCGGACAGGCAGGCCGGACAGGCAGGTTTTCACGGGAATGACTATAAGCTCTTTATTATATTTAAAACTTTGGTCACAAATTTTTCCCAAGAAAAATATTGAGCGCGCTCACGACCGCGCGCCTCAAGTGTCGCACGCAGTTCCGGATTGATCAAAACATTTCTCATCACCATCGCAATATCTTTCGGATCATCCGGATTGCAATATAAAATACTATCCAGTCCCACTTCCGGCAAAGATGATTTCTTCGAAGCAATGACCGCTGTGCCTACATTCATCGCTTCCAGAACCGGAATGCCAAAACCTTCGTAGTGTGACGGATAGACAAAAAATAACGCCTGTTCAAATAGCGCTGGCATATCCGCCTGCGGAGTTCTGTTTAATAATTTAACATGTTGAGTTAAATTTAGTTCTCTCAATAATTTTTCCGCATCCACGGCCAACGGCGCCAATTGAGGCAAGAGCTTTCCATACACAACCAACTCCGGCATTTCTTTAATAAAATGCAAGGTTTTATTGGATTCCACTAAATATTTATACGCACGGATAACGCCCTCCACATTTTTCCGAATTTCCATTCCCCCGCCGGCCAAAATATAGCCGGGTTTTAATTTGTATTTCAGCAGCAGAGACAAGACATGCCTCGTGTCTACAGTTTTTTTGTAAATCTCATCACAATCAATATAATTAACCGCAATCTTTTCAGCTTCGATTCCCAGCTGCTGAATCAAATCTTTTTCCGTCCGCGATGACACGGTCAAAATTTTATCCGCCCTGCGAATAGCTTTTTCCGTCAGGTTCCAATACTTCTTTTTTCTGGAATTATTCAAATATTCCGGAAACAGTTTCGGCACAATATCATGCACCACCATTATATGCGCCACATCAATCGTCGTGATGGTTGGGCATTGATAGAGAGACAGTAAAACATCACAACTGTCTTTTTTAACCATTCTCGGCAAGAAATATTTTTCCCACAAAATCTTGCGCGCCAAATCATCTCGTTTCCAAAACGGCAAAAAAATCCGCTTTGTAAAGTTCTTTGGCAATTTTATATCTTTCGGAAGTTCTTCTTCCAAATATAAAATGAATTCTACATCACCTCGAAATTCGAAATTCGAAATTCGAAATTCCGTCAACTTCTTTAAAAAGTTGACGGTAACCTGTCCGATGCCAGTGGAGGCTTTTCTGGCAAATGAAGCGTTGATTCCAATTCGCATAATACATTTATTTTACCCTAAATTTGAGAAAAAGAAAACCGCCTGCTGGCAAACGAAGTGCCAGCAGGCGGTATGAATCAAACAGTGGTTATTTTTTATGAAAAATAGTTCACGCTGTTGGATTTTCATTTTCATTCTCATCCATTCTTCTTTCGGACCAAGCCTTCAACAATACAACCGCCAAATAACCCAGAATAGCCACCCCTACGCCAACTGCAGCTTCCTCAATTCGTGACAAATGCAGTAAATTATATTTGATCATTACGAAGAAAACAATACAGTAGCCCATAAAAGAAACTGCAGCCAGACCGTCAAAAAATACTTTTTCCAGATCATCAACTCGGTGTCTCGTTTCAATAGCCACAAAAAATAAACAGCTAAAAAAGAGACAGAAGACTACCGAAAACACCGCGCCACTAGCTTGCCAAATCCAATTGTTCATCATCTCCAACCTCCAAGTCGATATTCTTTTTTAAAAAAGCCACCCCTTGCCGATACGCCTATGATTGCACATAAAAACAACATTGGTCAAGCACTTAACTATTTTTTAGAGGCCTCTATAGAAGCTTCTACATCACGATTGGAAACGAGTTTGATTTGCCATCAAACTAGATTTAAATTAGGATGGAAACAGGGATGACTAGTTAAAAATTTAAATGCCGAGGAGCAAGGGAGGATGTGATTATGGAGATCATTTATTGCTGTGGGATTTGTGGCGCCAATCATGGCACTGCCGAAAAAGCCTTGGAATGCGAGGCGCTAGGATTCCACCCGCTGTATAAAATTACGGACAAAGCGCTCTATCAGGGTGATGTAGCCACAATCACCGATCGCAGCATTGTCCCGAGAATGCACACCTTTATCTACCGTTTCCGGATGCTGCCAGAGGATAATCCCGGCGCAATAATTTTTATCTGTGGCTTCAGACGCGAAGATGAGTTATCTCCACTGCCCCACCTGCAGGTGTGTGCGTAGAAAATCGCAAAACATCCGCCAGCAATGACAAAAAGGCTTGGAATCTTCCCGGCCTTTTCTTTTTTATAGAAGTCTGCTTGATTTGACTAACCACCCTCTTCATCTATATAATGATACTTAGTTACCTAAATAATTTCTATAAACAGAAGAGGTTAAAAATTTAATCGAAAAAAAATATGTCAGAACAAAAAAAAGGAAAAGTTTGTGTTGTTGGCTTGGGCTATGTCGGCTTGCCACTGGCAGTGCGTTGTGTGGAAAAAGGTTATGAAACTTATGGACTTGAGCGAGATGAAAATAAAGTTGGTTTGATCAATGCCGGCAAGAGTCCGATTGAGGAAAAATTTTTGGAAGAAAATTTGCCAAAATTCCATCCCACCGCAACCACTGACGAAAAAATCATCAAGAAATGCGACATCATTCTGATTTGCGTTCCCACTCCGGTGGACAGCCTGTATGTGCCGGATCTTTCTCCAGTCATAAGCGCTACTGAAGCGGTCGTAAGAAATCTCAAAAAAGGCGCGTTGGTGGTTTTGGAATCAACTGTCAATCCTGGCGTCAGCGAAGAAGTTGTGAAGCCGATTTTTGAAGCGGCTGGATATAAAGTTGGAACGGATGTTTTCATCGCGCATTGTCCTGAGCGAATTAATCCAGGCGATGCCAAATGGAATGTCACCAACATTCCGCGCGTGGTTGGATCCTTTAACGCCAAAGGCTTGGCCACAGCCGTGGCTTTTTATGAAAGCATCGTTGACGGCGGAATTCGTCCAATGAAATCAATTCGCGAAGCGGAGGCAGTTAAAATTGTGGAAAATTCATTTCGCGATATCAACATTGCCTTTGTAAATGAATTGGCCAAATCTTTTGATAAGCTTAATATTGATGTGAAAGATGTGATTCTGGGCGCTGCCACTAAACCCTTTGCTTTTATGGCACACTTTCCTTCCTGCGGCGTGGGCGGACATTGCATTCCCGTAGATCCATATTATCTGATTGAACGCGCCAAAAAATCCGGCTTTGACCATAAATTTTTGAAAATAGCGAGAGAAATAAATAATTCCATGCCAGCCTATACGGTTGAACTTATGCATCACGCGCTAAATAGCTTGAGCATCGCAATGAAAGGCACAAAGATTGGCGTGCTCGGAATTTCCTATAAGGCCAATGTGGATGATGTGCGCGAATCGCCGACTTTCAAGATTCTAGCTCTGCTTGATGAGCATGGCGCAAAATATGAAACCTTTGACCCGCATATCTTGAAAAAATCCAGTATTAAAAATCTTGAATCATTATTAAAAAAAGTTGACGCACTTATCATTGCCACTGATCACAAAGAGTTTAAAGAAATTGATCCAAAAATATTCAAAAAAAATAAAATCAAAGTTATCATTGACGGAAAAAATTGTCTTGATAAAGATGCCATTAAAAAACTTGGGATTATCTATAAGGGCATCGGTCGATAAAATCAAGCTGCGCTAGGAGCTAAGCTCCAGCAAAGCCATAACCTATCAGGAGCTTAGTTCCTTTCAAGCTCCTTTCAACTTCCAATGCCGGTAAATACGCAAACTGCCAAGCTCCGAAAAAATCGGAGCTTGGCTTGCTAAAGAGCTGGATTTCTGCGATAATAGAGATAGAAAATAAACACTATAATAAATTAAGAATATACGCTATGTTTAGTCTTTTAAAGTTGGTTATCTGGATTGTCGGCCTGGTTGTTGTGGTCTATTTTGCCTTGCCACATTTCGGCTATGAAGTTAATTTAAATTATTTTGATGAAAGCAAAGAAAAATGCCAAGCCAGAATAAATGATTGCACCAAGGAACTGATCCAACAAGGCACCAAAAATGCCCAGTGTGATTTTAATTGCGTTGACCCACAACTAATATTTAAAAAGAAATAATGAAACTTATCATAAACATTCCAGCTTATAATGAAGATGAGCTCGTTGGAAAAACTATCAAAAAAATCAAAGAAAGTTTCGGCGCTGATTTTTATTCTAAAAAGGGAGCTGCTATCACTGAAAAGCTGATTCAAGTTATTGATGACGGCTCAACCGATGACACGGCGCAAAAAGCCAAGGATTTCGGAGCGGATATCGTAATTTCCTACAAACCCAATCGCCGTCTAGCCTATTCCTTCAAACAAGCTGTTGAAAACTCATTGCTGGAAGGTGCTGATTTGATGGTTAATATTGATGCTGACGGACAATTTAATCCCAATGACATCCCTAAATTATTATCACCCATACTGGACGGCAAGGCGGACATGGTCATTGCCAACAGATTCGGAGAGATGAAGGCAAAAAACATTCCTTGGCTGCGAAAAAATTTGAATAAATTTGCGGCTGGTGTCATCGGTTTTTTTCTTAACTATAAAACTAACGATCTGACTTGCGGATTTCGCGCCCACAATCGAGAAGCATTATTGAAATTAAACCTGACTAATATCAACTTCACCTACACCCAAGAAACTATCATTGATGCCATCGGAAAAAACCTGAAACTTTTTTGGGTTCCAATTGAAGTGACCTATTTTGACAATCGCGAAGCTAAAATAACCAAATCCATTTGGAAATTTGTCAACAATTCCACCAAAATCATCTTGAAAGCTGTGCGTGATGTGCGTCCGATGAAATTTTTCGGCGTTCCGGGATTGTTTTTGATTTTTATGTCTTTCATTTCTCTGGCTATTTTTTTGTACAATTATTTATTGGATTTCAAAATAACACCCTATCGAAATTATCTGATTTTCGGCATTACGATCTTCCTAATCGGCCTTCAATTTGTTGTTTTCGCCCTGATTGCCGATATGATCAAGTCATCCAGACAATTAACTGAGGAACTCTTGTACCAGTGGAAAAAAGATAAGTATAAAAAATAGACACGCTCATGAAAATTCTTTTTATTTCCAGAGCCCATCCGCCGACAGTTGGAGGCATTGAAAATCAAAATTATGAACTTTCAGCTTGGCTGGCTAAAATTGCGGATGTTACAGTTATAGCCAATAAGCGCGGTCGGAAATTCTTATCTGTTTTTGCCCCTTATGCTCTTCTACGAGCTCTTTTTGCCCTGCATTCATACGATGTTATATTATTAGGCGATGGCAATCTAGCTATTATCGCTTGGTTTCTCAAACTTTTTTCGAGTAAGCCCATAATTTGTGTTATTCACGGATTAGATATAAATTATAAATCTAATTCTTTGGGAGTTTGGTATGAAAAAATGCTCATTTTATTGCATCAGAAATTTTGGGTTGGAATTTTTTTGAAAAAAATAGACAAGTTAATTGCAGTCAGTAACGAAACAATTCGCGTCGCTCAAGAGAAGGGCATTGCCACGGATAAATTAGTTTTTATTCCCAATGGCATTGATATAAATAAATTTGGCGGGGATTTTTCCCGGACCGATTTGGAAAAACTTTTTGGAAAAAAACTAGATCAGAAAAAGATTCTTTTGACTTCCGGACGCCTCGCTCGCAGAAAAGGCGTGGCTTGGTTTGTGCGCAATGTGATGCCGAAATTAGATAAAAATATTCTGTATGTCGTGGCAGGCGATGGTGCTGATCGAGAAAATATTGCACAAGCCATTGCTGAAAATAATTTAGTTGATCGAGTTAGGACATTGGGATATGTAACTGATCCGGTCCGTGATATGCTCTTCCACACTTGCGACCTGTTTATCCAACCCAACATTAAAATTCCGGGTGATATGGAAGGCTTTGGCATTTCAGTTATTGAGGCTGCCTATTGTGGCATTCCGGTCATCGCTGCCAACCTAGAGGGATTAAAAGATGCCATTAAGGACGGTCGAGATGGATTTCTGATTGAACCGGAAAATATCGATGGTTATGTCGCAAAAATAAACGAGCTACTGTCAAACGATTCCGGCCGAAAAGCCTTTGGACAAAAAGCCCGCCAATATATTATTGATAATTATAGTTGGGATAAAATAGCTAAGATTTATTTGGAAGAAATAAACAAAACAATATCAAATTATAAAAACATTTAGACATTTATTAATTTAGATTTCATTTAAAATTTGAAATTTATAATTTAAAATTAAAAACAAATCAATAATGTTGCAATACATGTTTAACCAAATAACTTTCTACATAGCACTCGGTTTGGTGTTATTTGTGCCTGGCTACGCCTTGCTTTTGGCTATTTTTGGTCAAAGAAAAATTCTCAGCAATCTGGAACGCTTTATTATTTCCTTCGGCCTCAGCCTTATTAGTGTAGATTTTATTTATTTCTCCTTTTCTGGTCTGCATATTTCCATCACTCGCCTCTCAACTTTTTTAGGCATTCTTTTTTTCAGCTTCATCTGTTTTGCTATTTACAAATTCCGTACATCTTCCAATGTCGAAAAAGAAAACTCGCTCTTTGATTTTTCCAAAAATCAATTTGTCCTGATTCTGCTTTTGCTTTTTCTGACAATTTTTATTAAAACCGCCTATCTTTCCGATACAGTTTTCCCGACCGCCACTGATATGGGACATCATATGTATTGGGCCAAATGGATGGTGGAAAACCATCAATTGCCGACCTATGAAAGCATGCCGGATTTCATCATCGGCGAGCATTTGATTTTTGGCGCCATCGCGCTTCTGAGCGGAGCAGATTTCTTCAGCGCCTTTCCAGTTATAATTTTACTTCTGATAAACCTGCTAGGCATCCTCACGGTTTTTATCTTCACTTTGCGCATTTTCAAAAATAAGACTATTGCAACTTTGACACTTTTGTTTTTAGGCGTGCTCTACGCCATCGCTTCTCCGCAAGCCAAATTTGTCAGTGGCGGCGTCATCGGAAACATTATGGGCAATTTCTTAATGCCTTTGGCCTTTTATTTCTACTATCGAGCCTTTGAGTTTTTGGAAAGCGCTTCAATGCCAGATAAAAATTCCAAAACTTTTTTGGCTCTGGCAATTTTCACAACCTTCGGCTTGTTCTACACGCATCATCTGACGGCTTTTATCTTTTTATTTATTTTTGCGCTTTTAGTTATTATTTTTTTAGCCGTCAATTTTAAAAATTTCAAAGAAATATTAACTAAAATATTTCACATTGCATTTTCCCCGCAAGTTTTGAGCGTGTTTGTTATTGGATTGATCTTTTTCTTTTTCATCTTCACACCTAACTATTTCAAAACTAGCGCTGTTGACACTGCCGTAGGCGCACCCAGCAAAGACACGCGCGTCGGCCTAACAATCGCCAATTTGCGATCCTCTATTGGCGAAGCTCGCTTGGCTCTCGGCTTCATCGGCCTCCTAATTCTATCTTCCAGATTTAAAAAAAGAAGTTTTGGCTACACGATTATTTTTGCTTGGACCGCAATGATTTTTATTATGTCCACTCTTCCTAATGTACTATTTATAAATCTGCCCAGTAATCGCATTGGGAATTATCTTTCCTATCCCGTTGCCATCCTCAGTGCCTACGCACTCTATTTTGTTTTTCGCTCAAAATCAAAAACACAGGAAGAAAGTTTTATCGTTTCAAGCAATCTCCTTAAAATCGGATTTACAATTATCCTGGCTTTTGTTTTGGTAGATGGAATTTCCGATTCGACTCTGGCTTTCAAAAATCAATCTGATTTGCGGCCACTTGCGCAAACTTTCAATGCTTCAGAATACCTGGGGAAAAACCTAACTGATTCTGATATGGTTCTCAAGGATCATAATTACATCACCGCTGATTCCTGGATAAAATTATTTTTTATGCGAGGCTACAAATATCCTCTTTCACGCGGATATTTCAAGCGCTATGAAGACACGACCAAGCCGCGCGAAATGTGCACTCTCACAATGATTTCTGCTCCCAACAGCAATGATGCCCGAGCCTGCTTTGCGCAAACAAGCACAAATTTCATCATAGTCAATCCGCAATTTGACAGCGCTCAGTTTAAAAAATCCAAAGACTTTAATCAGATTTATTCCAATCCGGAAATTAATATTTATTATCGCACCAATTAATATGCAACAGAAAAAAATCATTATTTTCATAATCATCCTGTTTCTGGCAAGTTCCATCTATCTTTTTGCCCGCGGCGATGATTACAAAGCCGCTCCCGATTGGTGGGCATTGTCTTTTGTTGATCCTAAATCAAATAATTTGAATTTTGTAATTGAGAATTTTGACAATAATACGAATTTTCACTATGAATTATTGCAAGATACAAACAAGCTTTCCGAAGGCGATGTTCAAATCAAAGCGGGAGAAAAAAAGGAACTAATCCTCAAAAATTCCGAGATTAGTTCTCAAAACAACAACAAATATACCATCCGAGTTTCACTAAAAAATGAAACTAAAGAAATTTATAAAAATATAAAAAATTAAATTAATGTGCCTAGAGCTAAGCTCTTGGAATTTCCAAGAGCTTAGCTCTAGGATTCCCAATAAAATGGATACTCCTAAAAAAATATTGTTGGTCACGCGGCCTATCGCTCCCCCATGGGATGAGGCTTCCAAAAATTTTGCCTATACCCTGGCAAAGGATTTGAGCTCAAACAAAAATTTAGAACTTCATTTGATGACCAAAGGGAATGTTTCTGAGTTACCCAGAGAAATAATTCAAGAGCATGTTTATACCCATTCAGAGAACGACTTTGGATTTTTCCAAAAAATCCGCTCCCTGATATTCCAAATCATAACTCGCAACAAATTTAATATCGCTCATTTTGTTTTCACTCCTACCAAACTAAACTCTTTTGTTATAAAAAATTTCATCCAAAACAACCGGGCTAAGACAATCCAAACCATCGCCACCTTGCGTGAAGATATGTTTTCTGATGAAGAAATAAAAAAACTGATATTTGCGGATTTAATCATCACCTATTCCGATTATGCCAAGGAGAAGCTGGAAAAACTGGGAATAAAAAATGTCAAAAGAATTTACCCCGGCATTGATTTGGAAAAATATCACGCTCGGGAAACGCGAAGTCTCTATAAAAAATATGCTCCAGAAGACTTCGTAATAAATTTTACCGGTGAATATACTCGGCTTGGGGCTATGGATGATGTGATAGAGGCCTTCATAGAAGCTTCTATAAAAATTCCCACTGCCAAACTTTCTTTAGCGGTGCGAGTTAAAAATGAAAAGGATGCCCAGAAGAAAAAAGAAGTTATCCAAAAATTAGAACAAAATAATCTACTAAAAAGAGTAGTTTTTCACGATGATGGAAAATTTAACATGGCCGATATATATAATCTTTGCGACATCAGTCTTTTTCCAGTCCAAAATATGCACGGAAAATTTGATGTCCCCTTAGTGGTTGTGGAAGCTATGGCCTGTGAAAAACCCGCGATTGTTTCCAACATTTCCATTCTCAAAGAGTTTGCGCGAGATGAAAATTCTGTTACAATTGAGTGTGGCAATGTGCAGCAACTAGTCGATGCAATTCTCGATCTTTATGCCAATAGAGAAAAACGAAGCACTCTCGGCAAAGCCGGCCGCAAATTTTGTGAAGAAAATTTTGATATTAAAAAAGTTTCCGAAACCTATGCGCAAATTTACGCCAAACTTTAATCTTTAAATCTGTCTTATCTGTCCTATTATGTCGTACTCCATAAAAACCCTATCCAAACACAAAAAAGAAATGTTCGGAGCGGAAATGAAAATTCCGGCTATTTTGCATGTTTCTAATGATTTGATGCCCAATGACGCCACTTTGGAAGAAATTGCCAATGTTGCCTCAAATCCACATATTTTTCACCATGTAGCGGCTATGAGCGATGTCCACAGCAAAAAGGGTCGCAAGAACCCCACGGGCACTGTGGTGGCCTCAGAGCACCATTTATTGCCCCAAATCAACGATACAGCGCCCGATTGCGGCATGCGCTTCCTGAAAACCAGTCTCACTGACGCTGATTTGACGCCCGACAATATTGACCGAATTTTTCAAGAATTAATCCATACTATTCCCGCTAAGACCTATGTCGGCACTAAAGTCCCGCTTTCTTTGATTATGGACATTTGCCGCAAAGGTGTCGCACCGGTGCGTGAATTTTTCAAAACTCGCACCAAAAATGAAATTGAAAACACCTTTGAAGGAGGCAACTTTTTTTCTGAAGTTCCCACTGAAAAAGACATTCTCAACGCTATTCCAAAATTGTTTTTGCGCATCGGTCAATATCGCCTTGGCATCCTGGGCGCCGCTGGCAATCATTTTTTGGATCTGATGAAAATCACAGAAATTCAAGATTCAGAAATCGCTAAAAAATTCGGACTTGTTGAAGGGCAATATATTTTTCTTTTACATACCGGCTCTGGCCTTCTCGGTCAATATGCCTCCTATTTATACACCCCCAAAAGAAAAGAGCACTTAAGTCAAAAAGTTATTCTGGAAATCGGCAAATTTCTTTTTAAAACTGATTACAGAAAAGAATTAAAAGAGCTTTGGAAAAAAATTGAAGCTTTCAAAGACCGCCAAGAATTTTTTGCCTATGACGACGCTTCAGTGGAAGGCAAGCTTTTTATTACTTCCCACAATGCCGCCGCTAATCAAGGCTATGCGAATCGCTCCATCCTCACGCATCAATTAGACATGTCTATTGAAAAGGCGCTTGGAAAAAATCCGGAGCTTGATATGCTCTATGATATGCCGCATGTTTTCGTGCATCGTGAAAAAAATCATTTCGGCAAAGATGTGTGGGCGCACAGAAACGGCACGGTGCGCGCTAACGGCCCAGCCCGCATGAATCACCCGCTTTTCTCCCAGACTGGCGAGCCGGTTTTTATTCCCTCCTCTATGAGCACCCCAGCCTATATCTGCGCCGCCACAGACGAAAATTCATCGACTTTCTTTTCCGCCAGCCACGGCACTGGTCGTCGAAAAAATCCAGAAACTGATATTCCGGAAGACAAAGATGGGCTTTTTGATAAAATGAAAGCAAGGCAAGTTAAACTTTTCAACGCCAAATCTAAAGGCGTCGTCATGCAAGACAGCGCCTACTACAAAGATGTGGAAGAAGTGATTACTGGCATGGAGGAAAACAAAATTGTGAAAGCTGTCGCCAAAATGCAGCCGGTGGCCGTTTTAATGTATTAAACCTAAACCCAGAACCTTAACAACAAGGAGGCTGATCATGATTTCTTTTGTTCAAGACATCATCAATATGACTAAAGCAATGCGGCATGATTGGCCCGTGGGAAGGATTAATTGCATTTCACTTTTAGTTATGACGGTCTTGATAGTAATTTTCTGGTGGATATTATTCCGCACTTCCCGATTTTACTCAGAAAAAGAAGAATTTCTATGTAGGATAATTGACAAGAAAATTAAATCTGTCTTTGCTCAAACAGGTTTAATATGTATTGAAATAAGTGACCAAGAGTATGAAGTGATCGTCAGCAAAAAAGATTTTGACTTACTCCCGGAAAAAGGATATGTCTTTGCTACCTGTGTATGCGGAAAAATATTTCATCGCATCCGACACATTAAGAGCCTTTCCCCCATCTAACATCTACCGTTCTTTCGCCTGCCCAAAGGTCACCACTCTCATTCCGAGAGTTTCCGTGGCCTTTTTTGTTTAATCAATACAAATATAATCAAGAAATCAAAAAATAGATCTTTCTAGCTTACCTTACTCATGTAATAATCTACTGGGACATAGTCGTCAGTTAGAATTGGTACATCTGTACTAATTTTTTTTCTCCATAAGTGTTGTAAAAATTCATTTAATTCTTGATCAACACTGATAACGCTTGGGTCTTTTTTAGATTTTATGGCGACTAGTATTAAATTTTGCACCCTGCTTGCATCTTTTTTATCCGTCACTGGAAACAAATAGACTTCTGGAAATATATTTTTGTATGTCGCATATTCTGCTCTCAAAAATTTGCCTTTCTCTCCCTCAATTGCCGAAATGATGTTCAAAATAACAACCCCACCGTTATTGAGTATGTCATATTTTTTTTGAACAGCCTCCCTTGTTGTTAGCTGATATGGCAAAGAATAACGGGAACTGAAAGCATCGCCGAAAATTACATCATATCTTTCTTGTGTTTTGTTCAAATAGACCCTGCCATCTTCATGATAGATAGTCAACCTAGAATCATCTGTCAGTTTGAAATATTTTTTTGCAAGCTCAGTCACCATTGGATCAATTTCAACTATGTCCATTTTCGCTTCAGGATATTTAAGCAAAAAATTTTTGGGATATGAATATCCAGCGCCGCCTAGCATCAGTGTTTTTTAAACTCGGGGTTAAAATGTTTCGCCAAATGATAGTATTTAGTATAATCATTAACCAGTTCATCACTATCTAAAAACATTGATGAATGGTTTTCATTATTAATTCCCATCAGCCTAACTATCTTATTTGTCTTTGGATCGATATGACTATAAATCCAGACGCGATTATAGGCCGTATCAATATCAACCACTCCATTTTTTTCATTTGAATAAGTCAGTCTATTGAGTACAAGCCAACTAAGTATCATGGCTACAAAAATTGATAGCCTGATTTTAACAAGCTGCTTTGCAGAAATTAATAACGAAATAACGATCAATGTCGTTGCTAGAATAATCAACAACTTATTCGTGCCATAGCTCGGAATAAGATAAAATCCAGACAAAAATGTGCCGAATATGCTGCCAGCCGTTGAAACCGCATAAAGATTACCAACTATTGATCCTGAGGTATTCAAACTGCTCAATCTAAGCTTCACAGCATAAGGAGAAACTATGCCCAATAAAATACTTGCTGGTGAAAATAATATCAAACAAGCAAGAATAGATGACATTCGTATATCTGAAATGTTAGTTTGTAAAAAAATAAGTAAAAAATCTTTGATGAAGAGTGTTAGTCCGATAGAAACAGCGGATAAGAAAATAATTACGGCCAGCAGATTAGCGTTCGCTTTTTTATCTGCCATTTTACCGCCAAGATAATAGCCCAGACTGAGACTTCCTAGAATAACGCCAATCAGGCCCGTCCAAACAAAGATGGATGTTCCAAAGTATGGCCCCAATACTCTTGAGCCAACAAGCTCAAAGACCATAACAACCGCACCGCATATAAATAAAAAACACCTTATTACCCCTATATAAAAAGAAGGAATTTTATTTCACAATGTGCAGCTATGCGATGCCCTCGCAGCGATGGTTTGGTCCGCCGCGGCGGATGTATGGCCTGTATTTGTATATTATGCCGATTTTTGGTATTCTATAGAGGTGATTATTTACTCTAATTATAACAAGTTTTCAAGAATCTAACAACGACTAATATCATTTATGAAACTAATCACCATTTCCGGAGTTGACGGCTCAGGCAAGTCAACTCAGGTTAAACTATTACAGAAATATTTGGAATCGCAAGGAAAGCGGGTTTTTTATTTTCACGCCATTGAGTTTGGACTAGCTGCTAAGCTGATGGGCTTTAAGAAGAAATATTGCTTGATTTGCAAAATCAAAGGGCTGTGCCATATCAAATCTGCTCCAAAAAGCAAAAATGCCGGAGTAACCCAAGCCAATTGTTTGCAAATCATCCTGCGCCGAATTTTTCTACTGATTGACATTTGGCGTTTTAAGTTGTTACGCGGCAAGTTAAGTAACACTGGCTATGACTATATTTTATCGGACCGCTATTTCTATGATTCGATTATAAATATAAAATATTTATCTCACAAAAACGAAACTCTGCCTTGTGAAAAATTTATCATCCATCCAGATATCGCTTTTTTTATGGATATCAGGCCGAGGCAAATTATGGAAAGAGAAAGAAAACCAGAACAAGGCTTGGATTATTTACGAACTAAAACCAATCTCTTTAGAGATAATATTGAAAAGTGGGGTATGCAAACAATCAATGCTGATCAAGATAAGAACATTGTCTTTGAAGAAATTAGATATGTAGTAACTAGTAATCAGTAACTCGCCTGCCTGCCGGTAGGCAGGTAACTAATAATCATGAAATCAAATATTGCTAAATCCGCTCTTTGGGTGACCGTCTCGGAAATATTTTTCAATCTCTCCGGATTTATTATTCACTCGATTTTGGGTCGCATCCTTGGACCGGCTGATTATGGCCGCTATGGCCTGGTGGTAACGCTGACAACTATGGTTATCGTGCTCATCGGCAATGGAATACCGACAGCTATGGCCAAATATATCAGCGAAGTTTTTGAAACCAATCCCAGAATGGTTTTAAAGATAAAAAACCAAGCTATAACCCTGCAAACAGCAATAATCGGAGTTATTACTCTAATTTTCTATTTTTCATCCGGACTGATATCCAGAGCCTTAGGTGATCCAACGCTTGCGCCTCTTTTCCGTTTTTCCACTTTAATTATACCTGCTTTCGCCGCCGCTTCTTTCTATTTTTCATATTACACTGGACTGCATAACTTCAACACGCAAGCTACCCTGAAAACTGTTCGATCAATCCTGCGCATTGGCTTTGTCGTCGGTCTGGCCTTAATTTTCGGCCTCAAGGGCTCAATTTCCGGCTATGTTATCGCTCCGTTTTCTGTTTTTGTAATTGCGTACCTGATCGATAAATTAAAGATTGACAAGGAGCTTCGCCATTCAATTCAAAGAGCCGATAAGTCACTTGAATTTAATTTTGACTGGCGAAAATTAGTTAATTACGGCTGGCAAGTTGTTGTTTTCTTCTTGGCATATGAGTTGCTCATTAGCATTGATTTATATATGGTCAAAGCACTTTTACATGATGATGTTTTAACAGGAGTTTATAATGCCTCTCTGACCGTCGGACGCATCCCCTACTATATTTTTTATTCGATGACAATTTTTCTCTTGCCAATGGTTTCCAAGGCTAGCACCAATAACAAGCTCAAAAATGCCAAAAGCATCATCGATAACGCCTTGCGCATTATGCTCATACTTTTGGTGCCAATGATTGTTTTGATGTCGGCATATTCCCAGCAAATACTTCAATTGCTATATGGCAAAAAATATTTAGCCGGCGCAGTCCCAATGTCAGTCTTAGTTTATGGCGTTGGATTCCTGACAATTTTTTATGTCCTGAGTTTCGCGATGAACGGCGCCGCTAAAACCAAAACGGCCATGGCAATTTCCGCTTTGGGGCTCGGTATTAATACGGTTTTAAATTATTTTTTTATCCAAAAAATGGGCATCCTAGGCTCTGCTTATGCCACAACCATAACTTCTTTCATCATCATGCTGGCAATGTTATATTTTATTAAAAAAGACTTCAATGCCGGTATTCGAATCGTTGAATTTCTTAAAGTATTTTTCGCGGGCATAATCGCCTATCTGTTGACAATCATTTTGCCATCCGGAAAATATATGTTCATTGTGACCGCCCTTATAGTTTTTGCAATCTATATTCTTATTCTTTATGCCACAAAAGGACTTACCAAAGAGGATGTTGGATATTTCATGTCCATGGTGAAAAAGAGAAAAAAAGAAGAAGTGGCCGAAGAACTTTCCGGCAATGAGCCCGGCGCCTAATTGCCCCAGCGATACACACTGATGCTGCCGCGCACGGCAATCACATTCAGCTTCTCTAAATTTTGTTCGACATATTTCTGCACAGCTTCAGAAATATAATCCTTGTCATTATCTGAATAAATAAACCAGCCGGACGGATTTTTCTGCATAATTTCTTGCAACTCTTCCAAACTAAATTTATTCTTTGACAACTCACCGCCGAAGTCATAGGTCTTCACTTTTTCTCCGCTCCAATAATAGTTGCGAAAATCGCGGGTGATTAAAACATCCTTTGATGCTTTGTGCTTTTTGAAATAAACAAAGACGCTGCGATAATTCGGATTTTCTGAGCGAGATGTTTGGCGGTAAATATTGTTCTCTTCGAAGAAATAGCCATAATTCGGCAATACCAGCATAGCGAGAATAATCGTGATGTAAAACGGTTTCTTTTTATATTTCAACAGACTGTCCTGAAAAAAGATCGCCACTGAATAAATTCCGGTTGCAATCAAAATCATTTCGAAAGATTGGATGAAATATATATATTGTTCACCCACATTTCTGCGCCACATAAAAATCGCGAAAAATAACGGCAACATAAACGAAAATGAAAGCCACAAGGCCTCCTTGCCTAAAAAGCGCGTTTTGGCTAGATAATATATGCCTAGCAGTATAAAGGCGGCAGCAATAAAAACATTGCTATAATCGCGCAAAACTATGTCCAGATAGCTGGTATGAGTCGTGAAAAAAGTCAGGGTTCCCAAGAATTGATCCATGAATTGCTTTGCAAAAATTTCAGCCAAAACAAAACCTGCCGCAGCCGACGCCAATATGGCAGAATATTTGTTCCAAAAAGACTTTCTTTTTCGATATGTGCTCACCGCCCTCACTGTTACATACGCCAGCACGATGATAGCGATGTTGGCTGTCAGTTGATGCAGATGGAAACTCAACAGACCCAGCGCAGCCATCGGAATAACATACACAGGATTCAAACCATATTGAATATTAGTTTTCTTTATCCAGGCGATATTGCTCTCATATTTGCCTTCTAAAAATTTAAATACCGACCAAGAAAAAAGCAGGAAGATTGGAAAAAACATCGCATACATCCTGACATGGCGATCCATAATAATTCCGGAAATGCTCAAAGCAAATAAAATCGCGCTCAAAAGGCCGACAGCGCGTTTTTTAGTAAAACTAGTTGCCACCAAATATATCGCACCCATTGATACTATTCCCCAAAATACGCTCACAGCGCGCGCAGTGGTTTCGGTCGGCGAAAAAAATCTAAACAGCTGAGCTATTTGCCAACGATAGCCCCACGCCCGCTCATCACTTGGATCATTTATTCTCTCAACCGGAGTTCCAAGATTAAAATCCCAAGCGTGCCAAACTCCGGTCTTAAAATATCCATAACTTGCGTTCACATCCAAAAATTCATCGGCCACGAAAGAAACTTCGCCCAATCTGTATATGCGCAAGAAACTACCCAATAAAACAATTAAAAATAGGATGGCAAAAAAGTTTTTTTTATTTAACATCTTTTTTAAAAAAATAATTATTATTCTCCTTCTTCCGGCTCATCCGGATTGCATTCGGAAAAAATTTCATTCCAGCGGCAGCGCACTGGCACGCCAAACGCACTTTGGTCTTTTTTTTCAGATCCAAATTTCTGTTCCCGAGCATTTATAGCAGACCCTTTCGGTGTTAGGCGAATAGCAACAAGAGTGCCAAAAGACCTTTGTTCCACTATTTGATAATTTTCCAAATATTTCTCAGTTCTCGAATTTAAATTGGAATTTATTGGATGAATCAGAAAATAGTTTCCATTATTATACACCATCTTGCTAATCTGATTATTGCGAAAATCATCACTCGGAATATTCCGCTGCTTCAAGTGATATATGAATGCTCGACGATAAAAAGATTCGCTATTTACATAGACAGGATAATTATTTTCTTGATATATAGTTTCCATATAGTCCGTGATGATATATTGCTGTTCAAGCGTTATGCGATAATCTTCTTTGAGAATCGGGTCTGATTCTGCTTCAATATTTTGATACGGGGCTCGGCTCATTTGATAAAATCTGTCTTTGACGGCTGACAAGTTAGACCATGCAATAGCAAAAAGTAATATGCTAAAAAATATCCAAAGAACTTTTTTATTGGTTATTAGATTTTCCACTAAATTAAATACAAATCCCAGAAAAATAAAAGGTAAGGCAGCTATAATTAGAAAGAATCTTGGCGCAAAATCATATGCAATTGGCGTAAAAACGACGAAAGACACGCCAAACCACAAAGATACCAGCATAATGAAATCTTTTTTTCTGCAGGCCTTGGTTTTTAAAAAGACCGCCAGATTCAACACTAGCATTAAAATGCCTAATGTAAAAAATGCTAGCGCCACAGTCCCAAGATAGGCATTTTCTTTGCATTCCTTGTTGCATTTAAACTCAAAAGATCTTCCTTTCTGATCAAGTTTGGGTAATTCCGCCTTTTGGCTGCTGGTTGCAATCAAGAAATAGCCCACAGCATTCTCAGTATAATTTCGTATTATTTTCTCCACTAGGCTATTGCCATCTGGGTCAGATTTCTCAATAAAGGCCTTTTTAAATTCTTTGATATTTGCCCCGCCAGTCTTGATGTCATTGATGATAGGCGGGATATAGAAAAAAATGAATATCAATATTGCCGCCATCCAGTGGATAAATTTCAATTTCTGGCGTTTCAGCAAAAGAAAAATTATCACAACAATCGGGATCGCTAAAAAAGCCACGAAATGCAACTGCGTGGTGATTGCCAGCGCAGCAGAGGCAACGATGACCCATCTGCCTTTTTTATTTTCTCCCGCATCAACCATGCGCAGGAGCGCATAGAAAGTGAGCAAGATGAAAAATGGCAAACTATTCGGATTCCAGGCGAAACGAGAATATAATATCAAAAAGAGTGATATGGAAAAAATAGAAAGCAACGCCACGGAAATTCTTCTGCTAAAAAATCTGCGGACAAATAGATAGAAAAGCGGGATTGCTAAGATAGAAAAAATCAAATTGAAACTGGCCATCGCTGCCGGCGTGCCTCCAAAAATTTTTGCGCCGAGATATTCAAAATAATAGAAAATTGGTCCAAGCCGCAAGAATGAGCCGGCAGCCTTGGGACCCAGGAGAGGCAGATTGCCGATGCCATAATCAACGGCCAAATCAATAACCTTAGCGTCGCGCGATTGATCAAGCTCGAAATGCAGCCAATCGGAAAAATGATAAGCTCTCAGAAAAGCCCCCGCGACAAAAATCAGCACGATCAGGTAGATAAATCCATATTTTTTGAGATGATTAAACACTTTATTTTTTATTCAATTTATAGTAAACTATCTGTACTAGAAGTTTTTTCTATTATATTGCATAATCAATAAGAAATCAACCGGCATGACTAATCTACTAAGAAGTTTTTTAGGCAATAAAATAAACCTGCTAATGCTGTTCCTATCGGCTATATTAGCACTCAACTCTCTTTTGTTTTTGTCCGCGCAAGAAAACATTTTTCAACTTTTCAACAATTCAGTTGATTGCAACCTTTTCTATTTTATTTATTTGTCGATATCAGTCATTGGAATTGGATCTTATTTATTGCAGCAAAACAAATTTAATTTTACAGAACTTCTGAAAAAAATCCTAATCCTATATATCCCGACCGAAATAATTTTTATCTATGGCCTGCAAGAAACAACCGGGCTCACGCCATACATCGGCATAGCCAGCGCGCTCTATCTCCTATGTCTGATAATATTCACCGTTATCACAGGACTAAAAAGCGACGAATCAATCGTTGAGATTGACAAGAAAAAAGAAGGCGGAAAAACATTTGCCATCATATTGGCAATTTTTGCCATAATGTCCGTATCGCTATGGTTTGGCAATTACAATCTAGGCAAAATAGCTGTCGTTGATGAGCCACTTTGGACTTTCGACAGAATACCGGATTTCTGGAAAAATGTAGGTGAAAAAGATTGGTATAATGCTAGAGTGAGCGATAAGCCTGGACTCACAATAGCAGTCATATCCGGTGCTGGACTTCTATCTGAAGAAAATCCGAAAAGTTTCAAAAATATGCCTTGGGTCAATAATAAAATCCTTTCGGAAAATGCCATCGTAAAATTCAATTACGCCTTCCGTTTCCCCATCTGGCTTTTCGTTGTTTTGATGCTACCGATCATATTTATCCTTCTCAAAAAACTAATCGGGCAAGTCAGCGCGCTTTTAGCAATCGCTTTTATTGGTCTTTCTCCGATCATAATCGGCAATGCTCGCATAATAAACCCCGATTCAATTCTATGGATTTTTGTGTCACTAGCCATCACATCCTATCTGCTCTATCTGAAAAATCTTCGCAAATCAACATTATTTTTAACTGCTCTCTTTCTGGGCCTTGGAATTCTCACCAAATACACCGCCAATATATTATATCTATTTTTCCTGATGTTGATTTTTGCCGAATATATTTTCAATTACGAGAAATATTCCAAAGAAACTTTCTACGCCTATTTTAAAAAGCATCTGATTGATTATGGCTTGCTAATTGTGCTTTCTTTTGCAATTTTCTATACCTTTTATCCGGCAGTTTGGGAAAAACCTGACCGCATCCTGCTTGGAACCATTTATAGCCAAGCTTTTGAACCGATCTGGCCGTTTTTTGCAGGGCTGCTAAGCTTTATTGTTGCTGATATGCTGATTTTCAAAAGCTTCCTAATGAGTGCGGTGGCTAATTTTTTTGTAAAATTCAGACGAGCTATTTTTCTTATCATAACCAGTCTTTTCATTCTGTCTGTCCTGGCGACCATACTCAATGTCTATCTAAATATGCGCTATTTCGATTTCGAAAGCATCCTGGCTTCCCCAAAATCATCTTTTTCCAGCAGCACTGTCCTAGGTTTTTTTCTGACTAATCTTTACCCGATGGTTTTCGGAATTTCAATTATAGCTATCTCTTCTATCATCATCTTTCTATCATTGAGTCTGAAAAAGAAATCTGTCCTCCCTCGACAAAATATCTTAACGGCCTTCTATCTGATGCTTTTCATTCTAGCCTACTATTTGGGATCGGTAGCCTCGCATGTCGCCTCCATAATCCGCTACCAAATAGTCATCTTTCCAATCGCATTCATAATTGCCGGAATTGCGTGCAATGAATTGTTTAAACTTCTGATTCTGCACAAAAACGATTCTGAGCAAAAAACATTCATCAAGCAAGCACTATTTTTCTCAGGCTTCATAATTATCCTAATCGCCTCCCTTTGGCAGACTAAGCCGTTCTATATGGGCTATGCCTCAGCTTTGCTTCCGGAAAAATATTATCTAGACATCAAAGATATGGGCGAAGGCAGCTATGAGGCTGCGGAATATTTAAATTCCCTGCCCAATGCTGAGAAATTAACTATCTGGACCGACAAGCAAGGCGTGTGCGTATTTTTTGTCGGGAATTGCAGAACCAATCTTTCTCAAAAAACTTTTACTGCAAACAACATCGATTATTTAGTCATATCTTCCGGTCGCCAGAGCCGCACTACTAAAATTGGAGGTAAGATAGAATTGACCGGACTGACCATTGAAGAAACATATCTTAGCGATGATTTTGCCAAAAAGATCGAAATAGCCGGAAGATCCAATAATTATGTGAAAATTATCAAGCTACAAAAATAACTTATGCATTCAACTAAAAAGGAGGAAACTCTTATTGTAAAATTGTTACTCGTCGCGACAGTCGCCCTATTTTTTATTTTCGGTTCGATTCATCTGACAAAATTTATCACCGCTGACGAGCATTATTGGACAGATGAAAGAGTGCCGCAATATTGGAACGCTATTGAAAATTTCAAACTGAAGAAAACACTTATCAATGATAAGCCCGGCATAACCATTGCTATGATTTCCGGCATCGGCCTGCTATTTGAAAAAAATCCGGCTGACCGGATGATTCGGATTGATGCTGATCTCAAAACATTCGACACTTCCAAGACTGAAAGAATAAATCTGGCCTTCCGCCTTCCTATTCTGATTTTCAACGGACTGCTTCTTTTCTACCTATTCTGGATCATTAAAAAAGTTGCGGGAAACGAATGGATTGCCATTTGGAGCACCATCCTCATCGCGCTTTCCCCCATTTTGATTGGCATCTCGCAAATCGTCAATCCTGACGCGTTGCTTTGGTCATTCAGCTTAGCGGCAATCTTGTCATATTTGGCACTGCTGAAACATCCGGAGCGCAAATACATATTTCTTTCCAGTTTTTTTCTGGCGATGTCCCTTCTGGCAAAATATGTTTCCAGCATCCTGATTCCTTTTTTTATTCTCACGCTTACGCTTTGGATTGTCTTTAAAGTAATCCCTGCGCATAACCGCATCACAGCTCTAAAAATAATCCGAAAAAATCTATATTCACTGAGTTATATTATTTTTATTACAATCATTTTCCTTTCCATTTTCCTGCCAGCCATTTGGCTCAATCCCTCCATTTTGCAAGTCATTTTTTCCGGAGGAGGCAGCGAACCGCTCTGTCTAATTTCAGTTCTGGCACTAATTTTTATTTTCACAGATATTCTGTTATTAAAAGGCAAGGTTCTATTCCTGATCCAATCATTCTCAAACAAAGGGAGATATCTTGAATTCGCAAAAAAAATAATTTCTTTTTTCATTCTTATCCTATTTACCACATTAATGCTAGGTAGATTTTTTTATCCCGATTGGAATCTTTTTGAAAGGATACCCTTCGACTTGAAAGATCCGACAAGTAATCCCGACCTCTACGGACCCTACCCGACATTATTGGAAATGTTTTTACTGCAGGCCAATCCTCTTGTTTTTTCTCTGACACCCATAACACTTCTTCTATTTCTAATATTATTAGGTCAACAGCTTTTTATGAAAGAAAGTCGGCGTGAATGGGAATTTGAAATTCTATCACTACTAACTCTCATATTATTATATCTATCCGCTTTGATCTTTTTTGATGTCCTTGCTATTCCGCGCTATCTCATTATGCTCTATCCAACAATTGCATTTCTGGCGGCCATCGGACTTTGGAGAAGCAAATCTTTTTTGAAAGAAAAATTATCTTTCATCAAGAGCGATCTCATCTTCAATATAATCATAACTTCCATCATCATTACTTTTTCCCTAATCAGTCTGTTTCTAATCCGTCCTTTCTATTTTAATTACACCAATTTTGTTCTCCCTAAGAATAATCTCATTAGCAGTGCTTGGGGCTATGGCGGTT
>Ga0210049_1001024_pt1 | contig 25461 bp, 23 predicted proteins | sample CryGeyCG2014_300_2_FD_183964 | JGI IMG/M metagenome (GOLD analysis project Ga0210049, IMG submission 183964) | Groundwater microbial communities from aquifer - Crystal Geyser CG06_land_8/20/14_3.00 (SPAdes) (version 2) | ecosystem: Environmental > Aquatic > Deep subsurface > Groundwater | place... | reverse complement strand
CGGAGAAAGAGCTGGAAGAATAGAACAAAAAATAAAAAGCAGCGGGATGGCATCCTTAACCAGGGGCGAAAAGATAACGGCATGGAATTTAAGGAGAAAGGGAAGGGGAGATCTTTCTGCAGGGGTAGCCTTGACCAAAGCGACCGCGGGAGAGGCACAAAGAAGATTGATTAACGAACAAAAACGTAAACTCTCAGCTAAAACCAAGGGGCTAGACGAAGAGGGGCAAAAAGCTTTCTATCAAAAAGAGGTTTTGAAGACAAGTATGTCTCCGAAAACGCTAAGGAATGCACACGCAAGAACCGCCTTAATGGAACTTGCGGCAGATGCTGATGCTATTGACGGGGATGACAATCGCATTAAAGCACTCGCGGATGAAGCTGTTCAAATCGGAGGGAAAACTACCGCAAAGAAAGTATATAGCAGAAATCCTCATTGGGCGCCTGACGGAGATGCCAGCGAAGAGGGAACTTTTCAAAATATAATAGCAACGATAAACCCATCAGATATAGATAAATTAAACAAAGCTGCAAAATTAAACGAAAGAGTTATCAGAGAGATTGTCAACACTAAACAAGAAAATCTCATTAACCGACTTGGCGGCCAAAGTAAAATGGCCCGTGACAAAGTTCAAATAGAAATAGATAAAACTACAGGGGAAGATGGCTGGGAGGACAAAGTGAATAGCCTCATCAGCAAAGGCGAGATACAAGAAGCAAAGAAAGTACTCCATCTTCTCCGAAATTTTCATACTTCCCAAGCAGCTACAAATATAGGGTGGAAACAATATGGAACAGTTGAAGAAATAGACAATAAAGATAGGGAGATTAGCGCAAAGAGCACACCGCTTAAAAGAAAAGTAACTCTCCCCGGGGAAGAAGGATTTAAAGAGACTGAGAAAAAAATAAGGGAAGATTTAGAAAAATAGCAAATCGTTAAATTACATTATGCCGGAAGAAAATATTCAACAACACATTTGGCAACTTTTAGAAAAGCTCCCCCCAGAGTTAAAAGATGCTTTCTTCTCTACAGATAACTCCGACTTTATCTACAGCACCTGCCGGAAATACGAATGCTTAGACAAAGTTTCAAAGATAGCCGAATATAGCGGGCATGTCCTGCTCGGGCTTCTACCCCCGGAAGATTTTCAGGCGGCTTTGGAAGGAGAATTGAAATTGGAAAAGGAAACCGCGGAAAAAATGGCAAGAGAAATTCATCGTTTTATCTTTTATCCAGTAAAACCAGCCCTGGAACAGCTTTATAAAACAGGGGCTGTTTCTGTAGAAGAGGGAGCAGAAAAACCATCTGCGGAGAAGCCTGAAAGAAAACCAGCAGGCGAAGACAGATACCGAGAAGTTATCGAGTAAAGTATATTTGTATTTTATCTAAAAGAAAAAGGTTAGAAAAATAAAAAGAGGAGGCTATACAGCCTCCTTTCCGGGAACTTTTCTCTTCCTGACTTTTCCCAAACAGCGTAGCTCAATCCATCCAAGCTTTGGCAAGAGCATTAGCCAATTTCTCCTCAGTAATGTTTTTGAGAGGGATAGTTATGGGGTATCTAGAAAAATCAGTCCTAGGAAATGCTTTTTGTATTTGAATATAAAGATTCTTCTCGGTGACAGCCTCAAGAGGAATCCGAAGATATGTCTGCCTCACGGTGATATAATGGTCACTATGTTCAGGGACCCTCTTGAGGCAAATGTGAACCGCAATTCTACAATTGGGTCCAAAGGTACCGATATCTGACTCTACGTAGAAAGACAATCCGTCATCCCCTTCTCTCCAACTTGTCCCAGGAGGAAGAACCTTCACAAAAGCTTTAAGGACTCCCTTAAAGTTAATGCAAGAGCTAGCACTTTTCATCTTCTGAATAACTTCTTCTTGCTCCTTTGCTCTTCTCTCTTTTTCTTCTTTCTCCTTTTGTAATTTTTCTTCTATTTTACGAAACGGCCTTCCCCAATTTTCCATTGTCGTTACCTCCTATTATTTATTTTTTAAAGAAATCTTTGCTGAAAACTCCTCTATTCTTCAGTATTTTAATTTTAACACAAAATATTATTTTGTCAAATCTCGGCGTTAAGCTCCGTCCTATTAACTTGTTTGTTGCTTTTTGGTGTTTATGATAAAATTAAGGAAAAGTAAAATATGCGGTTTAACGTTCCACAATTTATTGAGCATGAGGCGAAAGTTGTCGGTCCCTTAACTTTCAAACAGTTTATTTTTATTGGGGGAGCCGGAGTCCTTTGTTTTATTCTTTATTATTCGGTGCCTTTTCCGATTTTTTTGGCAACCAGCGTTATTTTGGGAGGAGCAGGAGCTGCCCTGGCTTTTTTGAAAATTGGAGGAATGTCTTTGCCTTCAATCTTGGCCAACTTTTTTAAATTCAGCGTTGCGCCAAAAATCTATATTTGGAAAAAAAGAGAGCAGCCGGGAATAAGGATTTACAAAAGAGAGGAAAAAACCTCCCCCGCTAAAGCTGCGGGGGACGGAGAAGAATTGCCGTTGAAGATTGCAGAGAAAAGCCGGCTTAAAAGATTACACACCCAAATAGAAACCAAAACAAAATAATCTATGGCTGAGGTATCTGCGCAACAATTTTTAGAAATTGACCAAATAAGAGAAGGAGTTTTGCTCCTGAAAAACAAATCTCTCAGAGCCGTTTTAATGGTCTCTTCTTTAAATTTTGCCTTAAAGTCAGAGGATGAACAGCAGGCGATTATCTATCAATTTCAGAATTTTTTAAACTCTCTGGATTTTTCTATTGAAATTGTTGTCCAGTCCAGGATTCTAAACATCGCCGGGTATCTGGATAAATTAAAGGAGATGGAAACGGCCCAGAAAAATGAATTAATGAAAATCCAAACAGCTGAATATAGAAAGTTTATCAGCGACTTGATCGCCGGCCGCCAAATTCTTTCCAAAACTTTTTTTGTGGTAATACCTTTTACTTTGGTGGAAATGCCAAAAATAGGGACAAAAAAAGAAATCGGTTTTAACGAAGAAGATTTCCAAAGAGCTAAATCCCAATTATGGCAAAGAATGGACTTCTGCGCTTTGGGATTAAGAAGGGCCGGACTCCAATGCACTCCCCTTAATGCTCTGGAGCTAATTGAGCTTTTTTGGAGTTTATATCACCCGGAAGAAGCTGAGGTCGGCTATTACCCCGAAATTCCACCCGAAATAATAAAATGAAATTCCCTTTTTTAAAAAAGAAAAAAACTATTGAAATGCCGGAAGAAATTTTTGAGGCTCCGGCAATAGAAGCAAAAGACATTATTGCCCCATCTTCAATTGAAATAAAGCCCGACCACATAAAACTGGGCGAGAGATTCGTCAAGTCGTTTTTCATTTTTTCCTATCCAAGATATTTAAACGCTGCCTGGCTGTCCCCCATAATCAACCTTGACCAGCCCATGGATATCAGCTTCCATATCCACCCGATTGACACCGGCACAGTTTTGAAACAATTAAGAAGAAAAGTAACGGAAGTCCAGGCTGAAATTATGGAGAAAGAAGAAAAGGGCCTAATAAGAGATCCTGCTTTAGAAACGGCTTATCAGGACATAGAGAGCTTAAGGGATAGATTACAAACCGCTCAAGAAAAAATGTTCAAATTCGGCCTTTATTTAACCGTTTACGGAAACACTCTTGAGCAGATAAAAAAAGTGGAGACAACTCTAAGGTCAATTCTGGAATCAAGACTGATTTACGTTAAGCCCAGCCTTTATCAGCAAAGGGAAGGGTTTAATTCAACTTCGCCTTACGGTTTGGACCAAATCCAAGTCCACACCTCAATGAATACAGAACCCTTATCTTCCACTTTCCCTTTTACTTCTTCTGATTTGAGTTCTAATGACGGAATTTTATACGGAATAAACCTGCATAATAATTCTTTGATATTGTTTGACCGTTTCAGTTTGGAGAATGCGAACTCGGTAATCTTCGCTAAGTCCGGTTCGGGAAAAAGCATATTGAGCTCTGAACCAGTTTTAATAAGAAACAAAGGTGAAATTCAATTAACAAAAATTGGCCCCGTAATTGAAAAACTAATTGAAGAACGCGGAGCTGCTCAAATTGACGAAGAGTTAGAGGGAGTAATAAACCCAGGACTTCAAGTTTATAGTTTTGATAAAAACTTAAAGGGAGAATGGTCAAACGCAACGGTAGCCGCCAGAAAAAAAGCGCCGGAAGTTTTTTATAAATTTACTACCCGCAGCGGCAGAGAAATTACCACCACCGGAGACCATAATATGATAATTTTAAGAAACGGGGCGGCAGTGACGGCTAAAAGCTCCGAAGTAAAAGAAGGAGAATTTATCCCCCTGCCGAGAAGCGTTTCCAGTGATGTAAAATCACCTGTGTCTTTAAATCTTTTGCGATTACTTAGAAATTCTAAATATATTTATGTTGAAGGAGCTAAGGATTTAATAATTGAAAATTACAAACTATTAAAATCGGCCAGAATTTCTAATCAATCGAATGATTACCTCACCGCTTATAAAAGAGGAGTGGCCATTCCCATTAGGTTTTTTTGGAAAATCCTTAAACGCCTAAGAATAAGTCTAAGCGATGATAGGTTAAAAAATTTACATTTAGTCCATCTCCATAAAGAAAGAGGGGGTTGGTTTAATATTTATTTTCCAATTAATAATGATTTTCTAAAAATAGCCGGATTCATTACTTCTGAAGGATATATTCATAAAAAGTATATCCAAATAAGTAATATTGATAGAGAGGTTTTGGATTCTGTAAGGGTTTCATTAAAAAATTTAGCAATACCTTTTCGTGAATTAAAAAGCAAAAAAAGGCAAAGAATCGAAGGAATTGAAATAAAAAACAGGATATTCGTCGAAATTGTAAAAGCTTTAAATGGCGGTGGAAAATCAGACCGAAAAAGAGTATGGCCTTTTCTTTTTAGTCTTGAAAAAGAAAAAATATCCAAGTATTTATTGGCCTATTTTGAAGGAGATGGCGGAGTAAATGTAAAAGATAAAGCAGTAGTGGCTAGTTCTAAATCTAAAAGATTAATTTTAGAAATGAGCTATCTGTTTTATTATTTTGGAATCATAGGAAGGATTTCAAAAATAAGAAGAAAATGTCCAACGACTGGCTGGAAAAGAAATCTCTGGATTTTAAGAATTTCAGGACAAGAAAATTTAAATAAATTTGCTGGAAATATTAATTTTATTTCTCAAAGAAAAAGAAGGCAACTCTCTAAAATTATCGGGAAAAAGAGTAATACTAGCGTTGATTTCGTCCCAGGATTGCAACCAATCTTAAAAGAAATTCATCAACTCTTTTCCCCCCAACTCCATAATATTCGGCAATTTGCAGACTGGAAAAATGGCAAAAAAAGAGCTTCTCCTCAGGAGTTACTGAAGATGATTAACATAATTGAGCGAAAAATTCAATATTTTAAAGATTTAGGTTCTACTTTTAAAATTTTGAATGAGCTTCCAGAATTAGCCACAATAATTAATTTTGGAATAAATAATAAAGAGCTAAATAGAGCTCTCTGGCAAACTGTTGGAGAGGGTTGGCGGACAATCAAAAGTCAAGAGCATAAACCTTTTACTCAAAATACTCTTAAGGCGCTCCAAGTAATTAACGGCGATAACTATTCTTTAACAGAGATAAAAGAAATAATTCATTTGGGATTTCGGGAAACAGATTTACCGACAAAATATTATAACCGAGCTTTAGAACCTCGGTATCTTGAGAAAAATACTCGTTACGAAACTATCCAAAAATCAGCTCGGTTCGTTTGGCAGAGTTATCAAGAGATTCTAATAAATAAAATTCCGCAAGTTGAAGAAAAATTAGCTCAATTAAAAACTTTAGCCAATTCGGATTTGTTCTGGGATCCAATCGCAAAAATCAAAAAAATTGAAAACAAAAAAGAAAAATATGTTTATGATTTAACCGTAGACAATGAGGTCTTCTTGGCCGGCCAGGGAGGAATGTTTGTTCACAATTCCTATGCAGTGAAATTAGAGATTTTACGCAGCTTAATGTTGGGGGTTGAGACAATCATAATTGACCCTGAAAACGAATATCAGCCCCTGACTGATGCGGTTGATGGTTCATTTTTCAATATGTCTCTGGCTTCGCCAAACCATATTAATCCTTTTGATTTGCCGATTCCCAGAAAAGACGAAAAGCCGGAAGACGTTCTCCGTTCAAACATTCTCAATTTAGTCGGGCTTTTAAGAATTATGTTGGGCGGATTGTCTCCGGAGGAAGATGGTATTATTGACAGGGCTTTAACTGAAACTTATGCCGCCAAAGATATTACCCCGGAAACAGATCCTAGCGCCTGGGAAGACAAAATCCCCTTAATGTCTGATTTTGAACAAGTTCTGGAAGGGATGGAAGGGGCAGAATCTTTAGTCAGAAGAATAAGAAAGTTCACCAAAGGAACCTTTGCCCAATTTTTCAATCAGCCAACCAACATTTCCATGGGAAAACCCTTTGTTGCTTTCGGAATAAGAGATATGGAAGATGAGTTAAGGCCTATGGCCATGTTTGTTGTTATGAGATACATCTGGAATAAGGTCCGCTCGGAAATGAAAAAAAGAATTTTGGTGGTTGACGAGGCCTGGTGGATAATGCGAACCGAGGATGGCGCTTCTTTTCTTTTCGGCATGTGCAAAAGAGCAAGAAAATATTGGCTGGGAGTAACAACCATAACTCAGGACGTTAACGACTTTATGAAGTCAGAATACGGAAAGCCGATTATTACCAATTCTTCTCTCCAGTTTTTAATGAAACAATCCCCGGCCACCATTGATACTGTCCAAAAAACTTTTAACTTGACCGACGAGGAAAAATATTTGCTATTAGAGTGCGAAGTTGGGGAAGGAATCTTTTTCGCCGGACAAAAGCATGTGTCAATGAAAGTGGTGGCTTCTTACGCCGAAGACCAATTTATTACAACTTCTCCGGAAGAAATTTTGAAAATAAAAAAAGCTAAAGGAGAATTAGCTTAATAAAATATTTTGGGAAAAATTTCTAAGGTCTGGGGCGGATGACTACTTTCCTTTCGGGCTCCCGGCCCACGCTTTCGGTGACAACGTCCAAACGGTTAGATAACTCCAAATGTATAATCCTTCTCTCGTAAGCTGGCATAGGCACGAGAGTTTTTTCTTTTTTGGCAAGAGCAACCTCGTCGGCTGCCGAGCGAGCCATTTCTTTTAAGTATTCGTATTTTTTCTGTTTGTAATTGTTTATGTCAAGGTTGATGTAAAAAGGCTCTGAAATTTTTCTTTTCAAAATTGCTTTTAATAAATGCTGAATTTCCGCCAATGTCTGGCCCTCTTCGCCAATTAAAATTTGAGGCTCTTCGGTTTCAAGGTTGATAGGGACAGCTCCTTCTTCTTCCGGCAAAACCTCAACCTCTATGCCAAAAGTGGTTTTTTGAAAAAATTCTTCAGCTGTTTTTTTAATTGTTTCAAGATTTTGTTGGTTCATTTACCGAGCTTCCGAAGGAAGCGAAGGGAAAGAAGAGGATTTATCGTCTTCGCCCTTAGTTTGGGGCTTAAGAATTATATGCTGTTGGAAAATTGAAAAAAGGGCGGTAATCAACCAGTAAAGCCCGATGGCTGAAGGCAATTTCCAAAGAATAAAAACGGTGAAAATGGGGAAAAAATAAAGCATTTGTTTTTGCATCATGCCTGAAAATTGGGACATTTGGTCTCCTTTACCTGCCGGTTTTTTATCTTTTGGCATTAACATTTTTGTTTGAAAAAACTGGGAAATGCCGGCCAAAAAAGCCAGCCCTAAACTTGGTTCAGCAAGATTTATCAAGCCAAAAAAGGTTGGATTTATTTCTCCGGGGTTGGGCACAAAACTGTAAAGATGGCTCACCGCCCCGGGCTCCAATCCTTTCCAAAAAACTCTATAAAGAGTGATCAAAATCGGAAGCTGGATTAAAAGGGGAAGGCATCCGCCGAAAGGATTGATTTTCTCTTTCTGGTAAAGTCCCATCATTTCCTTGGCCTGTTTTTCTTTGTCGTTTTTATATTTTTGCTGGATTTCCTGGATTTTGGGCTGCAATTCGGAAAGCATTTTCTGGGATTTAATGGATTTTAGCATCAAAGGATAAAGAATGATTCTGATTATAATTGTCAAAACAATCACCGCCACCCCGAAATCCTTTCCGGGTAGAAACTGATAGAGAAAAATCAAAGCATTAAACAAGGGCTGATATAAAATTGTGTTAAAGGCGCTAACAAAAATTTCCATATTTTAAGGCAAATCTATCCCTCCTTTGTTGAAAGGATGGCATCTTATTATTCTCCAAAGTCCTCTTTTTATCCCTTCTAGCGTCCCATGTTTTTTAATCGTCTCAGCCGTATATTCGGAGCAACTCGGGTAAAAACGACAATGGTATCCCATTCCCGGAGAAATAAACATTTGATAGAATTTTATAATTTTTAAAATTGCTTTTTTAACCATCGAAATAAATTGAGAATTTATTGAAGATTGAAATGAACCAAATGTTCATTGAACATTAATCTTCGCCTTCTTAAATAATTTTTCAATTGTTTCTTCCAATTGTTTAAACTCTTTTTTTTCTAAACCGGGGAGGGCGATAAACAAATTATCGGTGTTAGCCTCCGGCGATTTCATTCTTAACCTGACTATCTCTCTTAACCTTCTTTTAATTTTATTTCTAATGTTTGCTTTTTTTGAAATCTTCTGCGAGACAATAAAACCAAAACGGTAGGCGTTTAAATCGTTCTTTACTGTTTTCAGAACTAAAGAATTCTCTCTAAAATTCTTCCCCTCTTTAAAAATTTTCTCAATATCTTTCTTTTTTCGAATCCGGTGATTTTTTGATAGCATAAACTAAACCGTCAACTTCCATCTTTTTTTGCTTCTCCGGCGAGATAAAGTTCGTTTCCCGCCGCTTGTTTTCATTCTTTTTCTAAAACCATGCGTTCTCTTTCTTTTTTTTGTTTTTTTATGATAAGTAACAGACATATATTTATTTATAACAAAAAAACGCAGCCGTCGTCAATTACCGAGCTTTCGCGCAGCAAAAACGAAGGTGAAGAAGAGGGCTTCGCCCTCTTCGCCATCCACACTTTTTCCTCATTTTTTCAACAGATTAACGGGTTTCTCCTTTGTTTTGATTTTGTTTGACATATGATATAATGCCCAATGAACCTCTGGTTCATTTCGATCTTCGATAAATATAAAATATTTATCTTGATGACAAAAGAAGAACTGTGGCAAGCGATTCTTGCCCAGATCCAACTAAACATTTCTCAGGCTAATTTTGCCACCTGGTTTAAAGATACTAATATATCCTCTTACAAAGATGGACAGATAATTGTTTCCACCCCAAACTCTTTTGCCAAGGAATGGCTGGAAAACAAATACGGCAAAACTATTTTTAAGATTTTTTATAATTTAGACAAGGAAATCAAAGAGGTTAAATACATGGTGGGGAAATCTGAATTAAAAACTTTTAAAAAACCCTCCTTCTCCCTGCCTCCCACCGGCCAGCTTGATATGCTAGAAGAATTCAAAATTGATAAAGAAACAAGTCTTAATCCTCGCTACACTTTTGAAAATTTTGTTGTCGGCCCTTTTAACGAATTAGCTCATGCCGCTGCTTGGGCAGCGTCAAAAAAACCGGGGCTGGTTTATAATCCTCTTTTCATTTATGGGGGAGTGGGCTTAGGGAAAACTCATCTTTTACAATCTGTCGGCAATGCGATAATCAAAAATTTTTCTCAAAAAAAAGTAAAATATACGCCGGCCGAAAAGTTTACTACCGGCGTAGTTTCGTCAATAAAAAACCACGACATGGAAGGTTTCAAGATAAAATATCGGGCTGTTGATGTTTTAATTTTAGACGATGTCCAGTTTTTAGCCGGAAAAGAAAAAACCCAAGAAGAATTTTTCCATATTTTTAATGCCTTATACGAAGAGAACAAACAAATAATTCTTTCTTCGGATCGCCCGCCAAAAGCTATCCCGGCCTTAGCCGAGAGATTAAGGTCGCGCTTTGAAGGAGGAATGATCGGAGATATAAGTTACCCCGATTATGAAACGCGAATTGCCATCCTTAAAACCAAAAGCCAGGAAAGAGGGGTAAATTTCAGCGATGAAGTGTTGGATTATATCGCTGTAAACATCCAAAGAAACATAAGAGAACTCGAGGGGGCTTTAAACAGATTAATCGCTTACCAAAAAATAAATAATCAACAGCCCAATTTGGAAACAGCCAAATCTTTGTTAAAAACGCTGTTTCTTTCTCCAAGTAAGGTAGCCAATTGCAAAAAAATAATTCAGGCAGTATCCGAATTTTATGATTTAAGAGAGAAAGACCTATTTTCTTCGTCAAGAAAAAAAGAAGTGGTCAGGCCCCGCCAGATAGCAATGTTCTTGTTAAGGGAATTATTAAAAAGTTCTTATCCTTTTATAGGCAGGAAGTTTGGGGGGAAAGACCACACCACGGCCATTCATTCCTGTGGAAAAATCGCCAAGGAGCTGGGGGACAACGAGAATCTTAACAATGAGCTTGATTTGATAAAACAGCGCATTTTCAGTGCATAAACTGGGGAGGAAATATAAAAAACTTTAAATCCACAAGAAATTAAACGCCTTCCCATCGCTTCTTTAACTTTTTAAAATACACCAAAATTAACTTAAATAAAAAGACAATTAACAACGCTAATAATAACTAATAATTAAAATCTAAATAGAATAATTATGAAAATCACAATTTTAAAAGATAAACTGAAAGAGGGTGTTAATATAATTGAAAAAATTTCAGCCAAATCAATAAGTCTGCCAATTTTAAATAATGTTTTGTTTTCGGTAGAAAAAAATTTTTTAAATTTAACCGCTACCGACTTAGAAATGGGGATAAAATGGTGGGCGCTTGTTAAAACGGAAAAAGAAGGGGAAATTGCCGTTCCTTCGAAAATTTTGTCCAACCTTGTTAACTTTTTGCCGAACAAATTAGTGAATTTAGAATCAAAAGATTTCGACCTGAAAATTGAGTGCGAGAATTATCAAACGGTAATAAAAGGCGTCAACCCGGGAGATTTCCCCATTGTCCCTCAAGTTCCCGACGAAGAAAAAATTGAAGTCCAAATCGGACCTTTTTGTAAAAGTTTAAACAGCGTTGTGGACATAGCTAGTTTTTCCTCGACCAAACCGGAAATTTCCGGGGTTTATTTTCTCTTCCAGAAAAATTTGATAACAATGGCGGCTACCGATAGTTTCCGCTTAGGGGAAAAGAAAATTTATTTAGATTCTTCTTTGAATAATATCTCCAAAGAATATTCATTGATTCTCCCCCAAAAAGCGGCTAAGGAAATTATTAATATTTTTGGCGAAAAGGAAGGAGCTTTGACAATTTATTTTTCTCCCAACCAAATTTTGTTTGAGACTTCTCTCCCCGAAGTTCCTCATCCCCAAGTCCAACTTACTTCAAGATTAATTGAGGGAGACTACCCGAATTATCAAGAAATTATTCCCAAAAAATACGATACCCGCATTGTTTTTTCTCTTGAAGAATTTATTAATCAAATTAAACTGGCGTCGCTTTTTAGCGGGAAAATCAATGAAATAAAATTGGAAATTGATTCTCCCAAAAATCGAATTAATTTTTTCAGCCAGAACGCGGAGGTTGGAGAATACCAGAGTTTTTTAATTGGCAAAGCAGAAGGGAAATCTTGCGAGATCTCTTTCAATTATCGATTCTTGTTAGACGGCCTTTTGAATATTGGCTCCTTGCAGCAAAAAAAATCAGAAGCTATTTTAGAACTGACCGGCCCGGACAAACCAGCTATTTTGAGATTAAAAGACGAGGAAAGTTATCTTTATTTAGTCATGCCGATCAAAAGCAGTTAAGTTTATAGAGATTTAAACTGCTCTTTGGGGAGGTTGGGCAATATTTTTTCAAGAAAATTATGGAAAATTGGCCCGGCAACCGTTGCGGCGGGCTGTCTTTTCGTCATCTCCGCGTTGTTGTTGTTCCCGGCCCAAACCCCTACCGCAATTGAAGGAGTGTATCCTATCGCCCAGGCGTCTCTAAAATTATCCGTTGTCCCGGTTTTTGCCGCCACTTGATAGCCGTCGAAATACAGATGAGACCTCGGGCCGAACATGGGCGTTCTCGCTTCGTTATCCGATAAGATATCATTAATAAGTTGCGCTGCATCTGTAGGTAAAACCCTTTTTTGGGTTTTTTTGTTTTCTGCGATGATATTTCCATCATAATCTTCAATTCTCAAAACTGAAACCGGCGGGATTGACAATCCTTCGGTAGCAAAAACTCCGTAAGCTGAGGTCATATCTAAAAGATTTACTTCTCCTCCTCCCAAAACAATTGCCGGGCCGTAGGAAGATAAGGGTTTGTTTAAGGTGGTTATCCCCATGCTTTTAGCGGTTTCAATACTGTTTTCTAATCCCTTGGCAAAGACGCTTTCCAGACCTAAAAAATTGTTAATTCCCAAACTTTCTACTTTGTCTTCCAGCCCGGCCAAAAAAAGAACTTTTATTGAAGGAACGTTCAACGATTGGGCTAAACCCTGCCGTAGATTAACCCAGCCCCGAAACAATCCATCGTAGTTCTGAGGAGTATATTCTTTGCCTCCCCAAACGCCGAAATCAGAGGCTTCGTCGGTTACTTTTGTCTCGTCGTTATAACCCGCTTTGAAAGCGGTAGCGTAAACAAAAGGCTTGAAGGCAGAGCCGGGTTGCCTCCCGGGGCTTTCCTTGGTTCCGATTGCCACATTAAATTGCGGGTCAAACAAACAATCTTTACCAGAAGTGCAGTTTTCAGGATAAGGGTCGGCGTCCCAACCAGCTGAGCCGACCATAGCTAAAATTTCACCGTTTTTTGGCGAAATCGCCACCAGGGCACCATTGTGAGCGTTATATATTTCGTTTGTTTTAACTCCCTCTTTTACCACCCTTTCAGCTAGCGTCTGCAGCTCCCAATCCAAAGAGGTATAAACTTTGATTCCGTTTTCTTTTAAGTATTCAAGGTCTTGGCCGTATTTTGGTTTAAGATAGTTTTCAATTATATACAAAACAAAATGAGGAGCTTTGATTGTTGTCGGGCTTTTGAATTCAATTATTTCCTCTTTTGCCGCCTTCGTCTCTTCTTTGGTTAGATATCCTTCTTCTAACATTCTTTCTAAAACATAATCTTTTCTTATTAAAAGCTTGTCTTTGTATTCTCCGTATGGAGAAAGATGATAGGGGGCTTGGATTAAAGCGGCTAGAATGGCGGCTTCGGCCGTCGTAATTTCGGAAACTGGTTTGTTAAAATAAAGTCGGCTGGCAGATTCCACCCCGTAAGCGTTTTGACCGAGCGGAATTTGGTTTAAATACCATCCTAAAATCTGGTCTTTCGGATAGCGCCTGTCTAATTCTAAAGCTAAAATAATTTCCCTTATCTTTCTTTCAATGGTTTTTTCCGGCGTAAAAAAGGCTGACCTGATTAATTGTTGGGGGATTGTTGAGCCGCCGTAGACCGGCCTGCCAATTTTTAAGTTAATCAGTATAGACCTCAATATTCCTTCAAAGTCAATTCCAAAATGACGATAAAAATTAGAGTCTTCAACAACAATTACCGCATGCTTTAAATGTTCGGGGATATTTTCCAAAGGAACAATTGTTCTTTTTTCTTCTCCGTATATTTCGAACAGTAAAACTTCGCCGGCGCGGTCATAGATTTTAGTTGATTGGGTGAAATGTTTTTCGGTAAAAATTTCCGGCCGAGGGAGATCCTTGGCATAAAAAACAAAAACAAGTAAGGCGATGAAAGTTGCCAAAAGACAGCCAAAACCAGACAGTTTTAGAACAGAAAAAAACAAAGTTTTTTTCCTGTTCTTTCGGTAGATTTTGCGATATATTTTTTGGGCGGACATGTTATAATTCTACTAAAAAAAGCCATTCTTTTCAATTTAATTATGGAGAGTAGCAATTTTAAGTTAATTTTGTTAAAATAGATTAAACTTATGAAAACAATTCCTGACCCGCATAAAATTGACGAAGTTTTAACGAGGGGTGTAGAAAAAATCTATCCTAGCAAAAACGCTTTGGAGAAAGTTTTAAGGTCGGGCAAAAAGGTACGGCTTTATAATGGCATTGATCCAACTGGCAAACTTCATCTCGGTCATTTGGCGGTTCTAAGAAAATTGCGGCAATTCCAGGATTTAGGGCACGAAGTTATTGTTTTGATTGGCGATTTTACGGCTACTATTGGCGACCCCACTGATAAATTAGCAGTCAGAAAGCCGCTTACCCGGCAGGAGATTTTAAAAAATGCCAAGAATTATAAAAAACAGATTGGGAAAGTTTTGGATTTAGGAAAATCAAACCTCAGGTTTTTGTATAACGAACAGTGGAGCAACAAATTAAAGCCAATAGATTTATTGGGAATATTTTCGTATTTTACTGTGGCTCGGCTTTTAGAAAGAGATATGTTCCAAAAACGGATTAAAGAAGGCCGGGATGTTCTTTTGCACGAATTTGTCTATCCCGTATTCCAGGCCTATGATTCTGTTGCAATGGATGTTGATTTGGAAGTCGGGGGGAACGACCAAACATTTAATATGATGAGGGGGAGAGATTTAATGAGAAAAATGAAAAACAAAGAAAAATTTGTAATGGCTTTAAAATTATTAACCGACCCGACTGGTAAAAAAATGGGTAAAAGCGAAGGGAATATGATTAATTTAGACGAGAGCCCGAAAGAAATGTTTGGCAAAATTATGGCTTGGCCCGACTCTCTCCTCAAATTAGGGTTTGAGTTATTAGCTAATATCACAGACGAGCAGGTGGCGAAATTTTTGCGAGAGCCAAGAATAGCCAAAGCCATATTGGCTAAAGAAATTATCAAGATTTTTCATAGTAAGAGTGCGGCGGATTTGGCAGAAGAAGAATTCATTAAGGTTTTCAGAGAAAAAAAGCTTCCTTCAAAAATACCCGAGATTAGGATAAAAGAAAAATCTTTAAACATTTTAGACCTGTTGATGAAGACAAAATTGACCGCCTCAAAAGCCGAAGCGAAAAGATTGATTTTGCAGAATGGGGTGAAGATTGGGGGAATTGTTCAGAACGACTGGCAGAAAGAAATTGAGATAAAAAAAGGCCTGGTTATTCAGGTTGGTAAAAGAAAATTTGTAAAATTAAATTAAACTTAAAGAAAAATCCCGCCAAAGCGGGATTTTCTTCTACTCTTCAGAGGTTTCTTTTTCAGTCTCCTCTTCAGATGTTTCTTTTTCTTCCTTTTCTTTTTCTTCCTCTTCCTCTTGATCAACAAAAGGAGTTAAAATTTCGTCTTTCATATTATTTGGCCTTGTTGTATTAATTACTTAACTCCGCCCTTTAGCGGAGTTGGTTGTTTTTAATTTGGATTTCGACCTTTTCCAAGCAGACAAACTTTATATGCTTGGTTGGTTCTATCCAGTATTATATTTATATAAAACCCCTTGTCAAGCCCTCCCAAGTTTATTGTAGTTCAAATTCTTTAGAACCCCAATTTAAACGATATACATCCCATTTTTTATTTAATCTGCGAACCCAAATTTCATAAAAAGTGTTTTTACCTATCATTATTACCGTTTTATTTTTTATTATTTCCTCTCTTTCTTTCCTGGGGACAATACTCTTTAAAGGGAAAGAAGAGCGCGAAGCTTTGACTTGGATATATCTCGCTTCTACTATTTTTTTTGTGGAAGAATTCCCCTTAAGGGCAAAAAGATCAAACATACCCCGGGATCGGGGAGAACGGAAAATAATTTGGAACCCCATTTTTTTTAAGACGGAGATTGCCTTGTATTCAAACCGTCTTCCTTTTACATAAAGATAACCAGGTTTTGGTCTGCATCTTTGAGAACAATATTTTGTTTTCCCTCTTGCTTTATAGAAATTCTTTCCGCAGGTTAAACATATTCTTAATTTACTATATCTCCCATGTTTATAGTTTGGACCTTTCTTATCTATTCTACTTTTTTTTTCGTATTCTGCCCTACAATTTTTATTACAAAAAAATAAACCACTTTTATTATGTTTTTTTACGCCCCTCCACCTTTTTAAGATTTTTTTACAAAAAGCACACCTAACTTTAGCTTTTCCCCCTTTCCAGCTTGGATTTTTTAACCCCTTTTTGCTTTCAGCTATTTTTTTTCTTACTTCTGGGTTTTGGGATGGGTTGTTTTTCGATAAAAAACATTTATGGCATTGTTTAGCTCTTTTGGTCATCAAATTTCCGCAAGACGGGCATCTCCTTTTTGATTTATAATATTTTTTTTGTATTTCTTTTTTGTGCCTTAGATAATATTGTTTGCGGTATTTTTGATTATACATTTAAGTTTTTAAATTTGAATATATTTCCTGGACTGCTTCATTCTCATCTAATGCTTCAAAAAGTTTTTGGCAGACCCCTTTTGTTTTTTCATCAGTAGAAACTTCTTCTTTTGCCACCCAATCCAAAGAAACCGAGTCAATTTCTATTCCCTTTACTTCTAAGTTTTTCTTTACTCCGTCTAATTCTTCCGGTTTTGCATAAACATCCAACAATTCTTCGTGCCAGTAAATATCTTCCGCACCCGCCTCAATCACCACCATTTCCAGCTCTTCTTTATTTTTGATTTGGGAATTAGAAATTAGAAATTGGAAATTAATTGTGATACATCCTTTTCTCTCAAACATCCATTTCACCCCGCCCCCGCTAACCAATTTTCCGCCGTATTGGCTTAAAATTTGTTTAATTTCGCCTAGGGTTCGATTTTTATTGTTTGTGATGCCTTCAATAATAATGGCGATTCCTCCCGGGCCATAAGCCTCGAATAAAACCTCTTCTAATTTTTCTTCTTCTAATTCTCCGCCGCTTGCTCTTTTTATCGCTCTTTCAATATTCTCTTTTGGCATGTTGGAGCCTTTCGCTTGCTCAATGGCTATTTTTAGCTTCGAATTAGTTTCTGGGTTTGGTCCGCCTTCTTTTACCGCAACCGAAATCACTCGAGCCAATTTCGAAAACATCTGGCCTCTCTTTTGGTCCGTAATATTTTTCTCTCTTTTTATAGTCTTGCTGTGGGAATGACCGCTCATATTTTTACACCTTCTTCTAAATATAATTTATAAAATCTCCTATCTGGTTGATTGTTATACTTCTTATTTCGTTCAAGCACGTTATTTTTTACGATTTCCATGCTTTTTCTTTTATCCGCATGTTTTGAATAAGGATTAACCAAATCAATTAACTTTAGTAACGAATTCTTACGCCGCATACCGAAAGTCCACACATCTTTACGAAATTTAAATTTTCCTCTGCTTTTCTCCCCCGCCTTATGAGATATACGAGGCGGGCTACAAGGGATAGCCAATGTAAGTATTTTAGAGTAAATTTGCCAAAGAATATTTTTATCTTCAGAATTTATTTGAAAACCACCGATATTATCGCTGAGATAAAAACATCCTTCAGCGTCTACATACCCAGCCAGATAAGCCGCGAACAAATTAGTTTTTTCAAGAACCCAAGGTTCAATTAAATCTTTTTTACTTAATAAAAATTCGAAAGATCTATTAAGTAAGTATTCAATACACACCGCTCCATTTTCATAAGGCCCGCCTTTCCAGATATGACCATAAGGTGAAAATAAACGCTCTACTAGTTGAATTAAATTCGGTTTAGTTGAATTTGTTTGTATAAAAATAGTAGGACTAGTTTTACTTCTTGCTTTAGCTTTAAGATCTCCAGCACGGAATCCCATTAAATATGCTTTTTCTTTTAAGTCTCCGCTGAAATTTTTTCGGAATGAAAGAAATCTCACCGAAGCCCACGCCTCTTCTCGCGTTCGGATGGGAATACTATATTCTACAAGCCTATTCCAAACTGTTCCAGGGCAGCAATTAAACTTTTTAGCAATTTTATAGATCGACACCTTTTTATTTAAATAAAGTTTTTTTAACTCTTTTTTAGAAATTTCAACTCCTTCAAAAATTTTCATCGCTTCTGATTTTGTTCTTATTCTAATTTTATATTTTCTTAAAAGTAACCGCACATGCTCAGGCGTAGAATTATAAATTTTTGCAATTTCCGGTGAAGACATTTTTCTCTGCCAATATAATTCCCTCAATTTTTTCGCCGAAAGTTTATCAATTAACCTCATATTATATTAATTTTACTCTTATTTTTCCAATAAATCAAGGTTTTTCACCCGTTTTTTAAGAGTCAAAATTATTGTCCCCGAGAAAATGGCGACGAATAAAGCAGCCAGGAAAGGCGGGAAAGAAGCGGTTTCTTTTGGAATTTGTTCTCCGAGAGCTGCCAGCCCCCTTTTAGGAAGAACCTCCTCAACTTCCTCTTCGGAGACAGGTGCTTTAATTCCTTCCCGAGAAGGCTCAATTTCTTTAATCGGAGCGGGAATAGTATTAGTCGAACCGGGGGTTAAAGCGTTGCTCCAGGTCCATTTTGAATCAACTCGATTGTAAGATTGGCCGCGGATGGCTTTTTCATAATTAACTTTATCTGTAATTTTTCCATCGGGTTGGATAAGATTCAGCCCGTCGCCGCTGTTATTTAGGGTAATTTTGCTAGTTGGACGGGAAAGGACTAAAAATCCTTCAGGTCCGATCTGTGTTTCTCTCGGAAACGTATAAGTTTTGGTAGCGCCTTCAGTGTCAGTAATTTGCCAGCCAGCGAGATTTACTTCAAAATTATTTTGGTTAAAAATCTCAATCCATTCTTCCGTTTCGTCTGGGCCTTCAGGGGAGGGGAGGATTTCGTTGATAACAATGCCGGGGGGATAAGTGACTGGTTCGGGCTTTTCTAATTGGGGCTTGATTTCGGCCAACTTTTCTTCATGTCCGACCCAGGCCAACCCTTCATTTTTAATGTCTTCAACCTTGGCTTGGCCGATGCCCTTTATTCTGGCAAGGTCGTCTAAAGAAGAAAAGGGCCTTAGAGAGATTAATTCTTTTGCCCTTACCTCTCCTATGTGGATAATTTTAACCAGATCTTCCAAGGGGGCAGTATTAACATCTATTTTGTCCGCGGCAGCCGCCGCGGTCCAGGCAAACAAAAAGAGCAAAACCACCACGCTTGACAAATTTTTCATAATCTGCTATAATTTAAAAGTTAAAAAGCAACCCCAGAACTGGGGGCTGGAATCTTTTCTCGATGGATAGTCTGGTGCCTTACTGGGTTACTCCTCAGATTGGTTCTAAACTTAAGTTCCTAGTACTTTAGCGCCCCCAGCTCCGGGGTTGTTTTTGTTTTAAAATTATTCGGCAGCCACCCTCTCTACCTCTTCTAAGGTGGTGGCGCCTCCTAGGACTTTGATTAAGCCGTCTTGATACATCGTGACCATCCCTCTTTTAACGGCCTCTTTCTTTAGGGCGGCGGTAGAAGGATTGTTCAAAATAAATTCTTCCATTTTGTCGTCAACTAAAAAAGCCTCAAAAATACCTATTCGGCCGCGGTAGCCGGTATAGTTGCAATTTTTGCAGCCCTTAGTTCTGGGAATTTTTAATGCTGTTCCGAGTTTTGGCGCTGCCGCCTCCTTAGAAATTCCTTTTAGCCCCGCCTTTATTTTTTTTGATTCCTGAGGGTTGGCTTTTTCCATTTTGGAGCATTGGCCGCAGACTTTCCTTACCAGCCTTTGGGCTACCGTCATATTAATGGCCGGCCCGATATCAGTTGGTTTTGCCCCGAGATTAACCAACCTGGCTATGGTGCCGGCAGCATCGTTAGTGTGCAGGGTAGTCAAGACCAGATGGCCGGTTAGAGCCGCCTGAACGGCGATTTTAGCAGTTTCTAAATCTCTTATCTCTCCCACCAGAATTACGTCGGGGTCTTGGCGCATAATTGATTTCAGTCCCGAAGCAAAATCGTACCCCCTCTTTGGGTCTACCTGAGTTTGGGCGGCTTCTTTTAAGTGGTATTCAATAGGGTCTTCAATAGTAATAATTTTGATTTCCGGCCGGTGGATTTTTCTTAAAAAAGCGTAAAGAGTGGTAGTTTTTCCGCTGCCCGTAGGCCCAGTAACAATAATCATCCCATTGGGCTTTTTAATTTCTTTTTGAAAAAGACTGAATAAGTCTCTCCTTAATCCCAAAACCTCCATGTCAATTAAGTTTTTAGGATTTAAGATTCTCAAGACAATTGATTCTCCGTATTCTGCTGGCAGGGTAGAGGTTCTGATTTCGACCGGTGTTGCGTCTATCACGACGGAAAATCTTCCGTCCTGAGGCTGGTCAGTAATATTGAATTTTAGCCCAGAAAGCAGTTTGACTCTGGAAAGAATGGTTTCGTACAGCTTTTCTTCAAAAAAAATAAGGTCTTGCAAGACCCCGTCAATTCTAATACGAATTTTTATTTTTTCCTCCTTAGGCTCAAAATGAATATCAGAAGCGTCCAGAGAGATAGCTCCCGCTAAAATATTTTCCAGCACCTCTGTTACGCTCTTAGTCAAAGAAGCCTCAACCCTTTTCTTAAAATCAGAAACATTTTTGATCGTCTTAAGGATATCGGAAGCAAGTTGGATCCCGCCAGTAATTTTTTTTGAAACATCAGGCATAAAAAGGTAAAATTAAAGTAACCAAGCCTCAGTTTTTTAAATTTATCTTATTTCCTCATAAAAGTCAATCCATCGGCAAGCTCAGGATTGATGCTGAGCGAAGCCGAAGCATCAATGAAACCTAAAACTTATTTGACCAACGGTCCTTCTCAAACCAAAAAACTTGGAGAGGCTTGGGCTAAAGAGATTTCTCGAGGTTGGCTTAAAGACGTTGCCCTGTCGGTTGGTTTAGAAGGAGACCTGGGAGGAGGAAAAACTACTTTTCTGCAGGGATTTGCCAAGGGATTAGGGATTAAAGAAAAAATTCTAAGCCCAACCTTTGTAATTATGAAGAAATTCCAAATTCCAAATTACAAATTCCAAACAAATTCTAAATTCAAAATCCCAAAATTCAAAAATTTCTATCACATCGATTGTTATAGGATTAAGAATCCAAAAGAACTTTTAGATTTAAGGTTTAAAGAAATTATTTCTAACCCTCAAAATATTGTGGCGATTGAGTGGGCAGAAAAAGTAAAAAAAATATTACCCCAAAGGGTCCTCGCAGTAAGGTTCGATTTTATAGATAAAAACAAAAGAAGAATTACTTTCGAATAGATGGAGAAAAAGAAACTCTTAATTATTGATTGCAATTCGCTTATCCACCGGGCTTACCATGCCTTACCTCCCTTAACTACTAAAAAAGGAGAATTGGTTAATGCGGTCTATGGTTTTTTGTTGGTTTTTTTCCGAGCGATAAAAGAATTCCGTCCAACCTACATTGCTGCTTGCTTTGATTTCCCTGGGTTGACTTTCAGGCATAAAAAATTTAAAGAGTACAAAGCGAAACGGCCGCCAACTCCTAAAGAATTATATCAGCAAATCCCAAAAGTAAAAGAAATTTTAAAAGGATTTAATGTTCCTATCTTCGAAAAAGAGGGCTTTGAAGCCGACGACATTATCGGAACGATTGCTCGTTCGTCTCAAGAAAAACCAATTTCTTCCAAAACAGAAACCGTTATAGTCAGCGGAGACTTAGATACGCTACAGTTAATTGGCTCCTCTACCAGAGTCTATGCATTAAAAAGGGGGGTGAAGGATATTTTTTTGTATGACGAAAAGGAGGTTCAAAAGAAATATGGCTTATCTCCTCAACAGATCCTTGATTTTAAAGCTTTGAAAGGAGACCCTTCGGATAATATCCCTGGCGTTCTTGGGGTGGGAGAGAAGACGGCGACAGAATTAATCAAAAAATTCGGGAGCTTAGAAAATCTGTATAAGAAAATCCAAATTCCAAATCCCAGAATCCAAATTCCAAACAAGTTAAAAGAAAAATTATTGCGAGGCAGAGAACAGGCTTTTTTGAGCAAAGAATTAGCCAGAATAGAGAAGGGCCTGTCTCTTGATTTCGGTTTGGAAAATTGCCGGTGGAAAGATTATAATAAAGAGAAGGCAACGGCGATTCTTAAGAGTCTGGAATTTTTTAGTCTGATAGAGAAGTTGCCATCGATGGATAAAGAAAAAGAAAATTTGAAATTATGGTAGACCAAGCAACGCCCAAGAACAACCTTCAAAGTTTATCTTTAGAGCTCACTAAAGAAGAAAAGACGGAAGAAGATAAAATAGAAAAATTATACCACTTTGTCAAAAAGAGGGTTAAGTATAAAGTAACCGTCCTAAAGGGGCCTGAAGAAACTTTGGAGCGCGGTTACGGTTCTTGCGTAGACAAGTCTCTTTTATTCACAGAACTGCTAAGGTTTATTGGAGTAAAAAGCCGATACCGCGTGGTTTTAGTAAATCTTGATCGGTTAATCCCTAAGAATTTTTTAGTTAATTTTTTCCTTTCTCGTTTAAAATTCCCTTTTTATTTTCACATTTTTAACGAAGTATATGCTGGGGCGGAATGGAAGAAGATGGACACTTCTCTCGATGGCGAAATAGAAAGATATCTACAACGGAAAAACTTTGCCTCGGGAGAAAAAGGGTGCTCTATCCCTGCAGAGTATATTTTGGAGGACCTGGGGAGCTTCGACAATCTTTCCGACGTTTTTACTACCCCTTTCTTTATTGGGCTATTCGGCCAAGGGCCGTCTTATAAGGAAAAAGTCCAGGATGGCCTTAATCTTTGCAATTGGTTTTTGTACATGAAGAGAAAAAACAAAACAAAAGGATTGGCGAAAAAAGAATCTATCGAAGACGTCTTGGTAAACATTAATAAGTTTAAAAGATAATGGGTCTTATTTCTAGGCCGTCCCCAAAAAACATCCTGGCAGAACAGGTTCAAGATACTTTAGGGATTATTAAAACCCGGGCTATGCTTTTTCCAGCCGCCGTAGTTCTTTTTATGGCGATAAAAGCAATCACCCCTTTGCCGATTTCTAATTTAGTCTTCGTGGTTTTTGGATACTTTTGGGTGACGACTCTTTTAGCTTGGTTTCTAATAGAGAAATGGAAAAATACTCCGAGGATAGCAACCGCTTTGGATATCGGCAAAGGGCTTTTTCTTATAGAGATCGTTCTAGGATTATTTATAATTTATTATCTAATCCCGGCTTTCGTTTATCTTTTTGGCTCTTCTATTTGGTTAGTCTTTTTTTTCTACACTTTTTACAGTTCGGCGGGGACAGGAGGAATGGCCGGGTATTCTTATAGCAGAGGATTTATTAATTCTTGTTTCGTATTGTCTTGCCTTTGCTGCGGCATAGTGTTTTTTTGGGAATGCTTTGGGGTTGCTCCTACTTATGAACCCCTACCCTTTATAGCGGGGTTCTTTTATCAACGGCCCATTCCCTCTTTAGTTTTATTTATGAGCTTGATCGGTGTCTTTTTTATCGCTAGAGGTTTTAATAGTAATATTTGGGAGAAGTTTAGAAGGGTAAACGAGCGGGTAGGGCAAAAAACAGAAGAGCTAAGAGAATTAAACCAAAAACTCGAAGAAAAAGTGGGAGAAAGAACTCGGGAATTAGAAGACGCAAAAGCCGTTCTTGAGATAAAAGTTGAGGCAAGGACTAGAGAATTAAGGGAGCTAGCGGAAGGTCTAGAAGACGAAGTTAAAAGAAGAACCAAAGAGGTTTATGAAAAAATGGAAGATTTAGAAAGATTTCAGAGATTAGCAGTTGGCCGGGAGATGAAAATGATTGAGCTAAAAAAAGAAATTGAGAGATTAAAAAAGGAGTTAGAAAAATACAAAGGTCAAAGAAGATAAGTCTTCTTTTCCACCTTCGTTTTAATAAATTAAAACTTAGCATATGAAGATTTTAATTGCGTACTATTCAAGGACTGGCGGGACAGAAAAGTTGGCCGAAGTTCTTGAAGAAAACTTTAAAAAACAAGGTCACTCAGTTGATGTGGAAAAAGTTAGACCGGTCAAAGAGCGTAGCTTTTGGACCTGGCATCTTATCCGAATATTTAAAGGAGAGTGCGATATTCAGTCGCCAAAAATAAAAGACGTATCAGAATACGACGCTATTTGTATTGGTAGTCCCAACTGGACTCGACTTTCTCTGCCCGTAGCAAAATATCTTAAAGAGATCGAAGGTCTAAAATATAAAAAAGTCGGATTTTTCTCCACCACCTTTTTGTGGCCACCCATTGAATGGTATATCTTTTCTGCTTATTTTCTTGATTTAACCTTTTCTGCGATAGCGGGGGAAAAAGGAGGAAGGATTATTGACGATGTCTTGCTCTCCAGCGCTTTAAAAAAATGGAGCGTCGATTCTGACTACGGGAGAAAAAAAATAAAAGATTTTTGCGAGAAACTAACTACCCCCACTCTTTCTTTAAAAGATTATATTTTAGAACAAAAAGAAATTAGCGAAACTCGGCTCTTGATTATCTTATTTTCCACGTTTTTGTTTTTCGCCACAATCTTTCAAATCGTCTCTTCCGCTTTCGGGAGACAAGTCTTTAGTTGGGGCGAATATCTCGTTTTGCTCTCAATCGGCTTCTTTGCTTATTTTCCGATGCTGGTCCTTAGAGAAAGAAGAGTCGGTCTTTTTTTAGGGAAATACTTAGCAGGAGGAGCCTTGTCTTCAGGCTGGACCTTAACTGCTTTATTTTTAGCTCCTTCTCTGGGCAGGCCGATAATTTTAGTCTACGCTTTGCTTTTTATGCTTGTTGGTTTTTTTCGAGAAATAAAAGCAGTTTTGCTGGCCGGGCTTATTGCCATCTTGGGCTATGTTTTTTTATTCTTTAGCTATCCTCATAAAGAAATTCTTGTCCCAACTTTGGATTTATCTTTGCTTTTTGCCAGTCTTGTGGTGGTTAGCTTCATCACTAAAAATCTCCAAAACCATTACCTAAGTTTATTAGACACTCAGGACGAAATAGAGAAGGCCAGGGCTTCTTTGGAAGGGGAGGTAGAGAGCAGAACAAAGGAACTAAGAAACTTAGCTGGCAGCCTCGATGAACAAGTCAGAGAAAGAACCAAAGAGCTGCAAGGAAAGGTAGAAGAGTTAGAAAAATTCCACAGATTGGCAGTCGGCCGGGAATTAAAAATGGTTGGGCTGAAAGAAGAGATCGTGAGACTTGGAAAAGAATTAGAAAATTTAAAGGTCGGAAAAAATAAATAATATACGATGTTTAATCCACAAAAAAAATGAACAGAGAGAAATCCTTAAAAGAAACTGAGACAAGTGAAAATTTTTTGGAGGCGGAAAAGCTAGTAAAAGATAAGGCATTACTATTCGACACAATAATGACTGCAATAGGAGACGGGATTACTATCCAAGACCTGGATATGAAGATAGTCTATCAAAATAAATTTTTAATAGATAGATTTGGGAGTCACCTGGGAGAGTTCTGTTATAAAATATATGAAAAACGGGATCACACATGTGAAGGTTGCCCGGTAATAGAGGCTTATAAAACAGGCAAGGTTGTTAAGTCCTTAAGGATAGGGGTCACCAAGGAGGGCCCACTTAGA
>Ga0210049_1001017_pt1 | contig 25477 bp, 25 predicted proteins | sample CryGeyCG2014_300_2_FD_183964 | JGI IMG/M metagenome (GOLD analysis project Ga0210049, IMG submission 183964) | Groundwater microbial communities from aquifer - Crystal Geyser CG06_land_8/20/14_3.00 (SPAdes) (version 2) | ecosystem: Environmental > Aquatic > Deep subsurface > Groundwater | place... | reverse complement strand
GTCCGCCTGCGGCGACTCCTCAAGCCATGAATCACTCAAACATCAAAGGCTTGAGATTTGCTCTCGCAAGATAGATAGCGGCAGTATGGCCCGCAGGGCCGGAGCCTATGATGATGACATTTTCCATAGAATTCGATAACCAAGGTAAACATTTTTGGTATCCGTTATTTACAGATAATTATTTTTTTTTCAATAAGAAATGTGGCAGAGGAGTCACTTCTTCCACCAAAATTTCAAAAAAGTCAGAAAGTCTATACCATATGTATTTATTCGGGGAATGGTTTTATCTCCTAGTCCGCATTCTATGTCTCATTCTCATGCCAGCTCTTCCATCAGCTCATTCTTCTCTGATAGTTTTGCCGGTAAGCTTCAAAAATGCTTCCTCCAAAGTCTCAGTCTTAGTCTGCTGTTTCAGATGTTTACTTGTGCCCACGCTGATAATCTTTCAGTGATCAATGATAGCTATCCTGTCAGCAATTTTATCCGCTTCTTCCATATAATGCGTAGTCAAAAAAATCGTCATATTTTCTTTCTTATTTAATTGTACAATATATTTCCACAAAAAATTTCTCGTCTGCGGATCAAGTCCGATCGTCGGCTCATCGAGAAACAAAATTTTGGGATGATGGATAAGCCCTCTCGCAATCTCCAATCTTCTCTTCATTCATCCGGAAAATGTTCTCACCAAATCATTTTTTCTATCCCAAAGTTCCACCAAAACCATAAGATCTTCTATTCTTTTTTTGGCAATACTTTTTTTCACTCCATATAAGACGGCGTGAAACATCATATTCTCGTAAGCTGTTAATTCATCATCTAGGGAAGGATCTTGAAACACTATGCCGATTGAACGTCTGACATGATCTTTTTCGTTAAATGGACAAAATCAATTGACTCTGACTTCGCACTTAGTGGTATTGAGCAGGGTGGTGAGTATCTTGATTGTTGTCGTCTTGCCTGCTCCATTTGGGCCTAAGAACGCGAAAATCTCTCCTGCCTCTACCTGGAAAGAGATATCATTCACAGCAGTGAAATCGCCGAATTTTTTAGTCAGATGTTTCACATCTATGATAGATTTCTTCATTTTCTTTATGGTAAAATTTAAATTTGATATCTTGAGTTTTTTCTAACGTTCCAACGTTCTACAACCTAACGTTCTATATTTCTATCTTCGAAAATAGATAGCTTCCCAGCAGGGTGACCGCAATAGTTATAGATGCCAGTACCAAGAAATCAATTCCCAATCCAAAATGACTCACGCCGATAAGTGATCATCTGACGCCATCCACACCATAGGTAAGCGGATTAAATCTCGTAACATAATCAATAATTTTTGGAAGCCCATCCAGCGGGAACAATGCTCCGGAAAGGAAAAATACCGGCATGATGATGAAGTTCATAATCAATTGGAATCCTTGCATATCTTCAAGTTTGGATGCGATAGCTGTCCCGAGTGCCGTAAACAGTATCGCTATCAAAAACATAAATCCAAATGCCACAACGACCATGGATCGATTTTCTGGCCTGAATCCTATCGCCATAGAAATGAGAAATACCACGACTCATTGCAATGATGCAACCGTTGCTCCACCAAGCGTTCTGCCGATCATGATTTTATATCTGGAAACGGGAGCTACCAAGGTTTCTTTGAGAAATCCAAATTGCCTGTCCCGGATGACTTCTATTCCATTGAACATGGCGGTAAATAGGATACTCATGGCGATGATACCTGGTGCGAGGAATTCTATATAATTACCTCATCACGCTTTCTGATACATAGGTCCAAGACCATATCACAAGGCTACCAAAAAAAGAAGAGGCTGGCCAAGAGAACCGATTATTCTCGCTTTTGAACGCCAGTATCTCTTTATCTGTCTGATTCGCATGATATAGATAGGTCACATGATACTATGGTAATGTAATAAATTTAGCAACCCTGCTTTTAGCATTTTTGTGGTGTATATCAATATAAGATTAATTTGCAAAATGCACGTCTTTTAATTATACTAACCTTAGTTGAAGGTTATAAAGTTGAAAGTTATAAAGATGACCGAATACTTTGCAAACCTTATGAACCTTATGAACTTTAAACTCTGTTATGAAAGTAGTTTACCCCAAAAACATCAAAAAATGATTGCTCGCGTGATTGACCTTCCAGATAGGGCCGATCAGTTTGTCGATTATCCAATTGTTTCTCCTGGCGATAGGGGTGGCAGCTGCCATGTGAATATTCAACGCATTCAAAGGGTGATCAAGAGGTGTAGGGATCATATTAGCGATCTTTGTGTTTATCATTTTTATCGTGATCGCATTTTTCAAGATATCTGAACTCGGACTCATCGCCTTCATCGCCAAAATGGTAAGGAACAATTTTTTTGATACCACCAAAAAATTCCAGATCAATTACGAAAAGCATAATCCTACAGAGATAAAAATCAAAGAAGCGAAATCTGAAGAAGAGAAAGCGGTTATAGAAAACAAAGAAAGCTGATTCGACAAAGATAAATTAAAGGATATCGAAAAGGGCGGACTGATTTAAGATGCTTAAGCGCTTCAACGTTTAAACGATTATATGATTTACAATTCTACGTGAATATTCATCTCTCTATGTTTTCTCGTCCTGCTTCTAGTGACGTATTTTTTTAATCTCAAACCGAAATTCCTTCTCCCTGCAAAATATTTTAATCAGAATAAGCGTATTCTCTTCAAAATCGTGAATCTCGTATTAGCGTTTTCCATAGTGCTTCTACCCTTGGATCTCCAATTCGTGAGTGACAAGAAAATCATCACTGAAAAAATCCTTCCTGTGCAGATCATGTTTGACGTATCGATTTCCATGGCGGCTGATGATATCAAACCGAGTAGATATGATGCTGCAAAAACTGCTCTGCTCAAACTCATCCAGACGTTGGACGGCTATAATATCTCGCTCATCGCCTTTTCGGGGATTCCATTTATCTATATCCCATTTTCTACGGATACCAATGCTATCATATCCAAATTCGAAGACACGAATCTCGGAGATTTCCCGCCGACAGAGGATTTCATCGGTACGGCGATAGGAGATGCGCTCTTGCTAGGTATAAAAAATCTAGATAAGGCCTGCTCCGCACATAGATGTGGAGTCAGACTTCAGGATCCGGAATATCCAGGGATTATCATCCTTATCACGGATGGAGACAGTAACAAATGATATGATCCGATACAAGTCTTATCCATCATCCAGAAAAAAAAAGTCCCTGTATTCGCACTAGGAGTCGGAGCATCTGATTATCTCATCGGCTACGATAAATGGTGAAGTCCGGTACAAACCAGTATCAATATCCCGCTCTTGCAGGAAGTGACCAAGCAGACTGGAGGAGAGTTCTATAGAGTATTGCAAGAAAGTAATTTTGATGAATTCTTCGGCTATCTCAAAGATGTCATCAAGGCACAGGAAAAGCAGAAGATAGAAAACCAGTATATCGTACTCAATCAGTATCTGCTCGCCACCATGTGAATCTGTGTGATGTTTTTGCTTTATATAAAAATGAGGCAAATCAGTCTTCCCCGCACTTAGCAAAGAGTTTGCAAAATAGTGTTATTTGTATATAAAATAGCAAGTTTGAGTTCGTTTAAGCGCTTGATCGTTTTATCACTTCATCGTTTTCTATGAAACAAATAAAAAAAATTCTGATTTGACTATTTGTGCTTTGTGCACTTTCCACTGTTCTCGCTCAAGGGAACAGAGATAATCGATGATTGTATGGAAGCACTCCCATAGAAGTATTGGATAATGTGGCAGGTGAAGCCAATAAAAATTATGAAATCCAGGAAACAGCATTAAATGATATCACTGATCAACAGTGAGGCTATCAAAGCCAATACAAGATTGCTAATACCTTAGATCGGCTTAGAAATAATATCGCCCCATATCTTCAATGGGCGGTATATATAGGGCTTGTCGTGGCAGTGATCTTGATCATCTACAACGGGCTCTTGATGGTGACCAATGCTTTACACAAAGAAGGCGACATAGCCAAAGTGAAAAAAAGATTGATCAATATAACGATAGGAGTCCTCTTACTGACTGGATTCTATGCGATCATCAGAATCGTGGTCGGTCTGATCAATTCCGTATTTGGAACTGCCGGAGGCAGTTCGTGATTCTAATTCGGCGGTCGTCATTGCGAGGTACAAAGCAATCTAACCGCTTATTTGGTCCAGATTGCCACACTTCGTTCGCAATGACAGACCATTATTTATTATTTGTATAACAACCATGTCCATCATCAAAAAAACAATCTTCTCATTATTGATCCTATCGTGAATTGGAGTAAGTTTTGCAGTAGCCCCATCTTTTGATCAAAATTTCGCTAAATATCTTACGAGTGAGACTCCTGATGAATATGGAAGAGTGGAGACGGTTTTCAATATCTGCATATACAGAGACAAAACATTGATGGAAAATATAAAAAATCTTTTCTACCCAGGAAATCCTGCACAGACACCAACGAAATGCGGAGGAGCTGGTGGGCAATTGCGAGATGTGATCAGGGTACTAGGATTCGCTATCTTATTCATATTCTTGGTAGTAGCATGAATGAATTTCATCATGAATGCAAAAGAAGCAGATGGCGCGAAGAAAGCATGAATGTCTCTCATATATATAGGATACGGCGCCTTTCTTGTCTTCGGGGTGACGCGGATATTGGGCTCGGTTCTCAATATCGGAGGTCTGCAATGAACCAATCAGCTTGTACAGAGTGTCCAAAATAACCTGTTTTTGCAGATATTGAGTTTCTTCAAGGTCTTGGCATTCTTCTTCGCTATCGTGATGATCATCATCTATGGATTTAGGGTGATGGCATCTATGGATCAATCGGACAAGATAAAGACCATCCAAAAATGAATCCTGAATGTGCTTCTCGCCTTGGTATTCATCAAACTCATCGATTATATATTCTTTATCGCGCAGACGCCGGAATTCGGAGCGAAAGCATCAGATCTTATCGTGGATATAGCGAGGATATTATGATTCGTCCTAGGTGCAGCATTGGTAATAGCGGTATTTTATGCGGGTTTCCTATTCATCACGTCGTGAGGCAAAGAGGAGACTTTCAAGAAAGCAACGTGATTTATCGTCAACGTATTCATCGTGTCTATGGTGATATTTTTATTCTTACTTATCGTCTACCAGATCTTCAGGGAATTCGCAGGCACAAAAAATTCAGAGACCCCACCTAGCCTCCTCTCCGAGGGGAGGAACCAAACCTCTATCCTGAAAGGGGACCCTGTCCGCTGTACAGCGGACCACCATTGATTTTTTCATTGTCCCTCCTAACTACAGTCCAGCATAGCTGGATAAGGAGGGTGGCCGACCCCGACGGTTCGGGGGAGGTCGGGAGGTTTGAGGTCCCCATTGGAGGGGGATTTAGGGGGTCTTTTTTATTTAGTGATTTTCAATAACTCATCAACTAATATACTTGCATAGGTTCCTCACGGAAGTGCAAATTGTAACAAGATGTCATCGCCCTGAAAACGGAAAAGAATATCTTTCGGACAGACTCGAAGTAATCTTCTGAGTCAGAAGATATGATATTTTTCATACATAGCGAAAAATTCTTTCCCTATCTTGTACTGTTTCATAAAAGCGATTTCGCGCTTCGCAGCAACAGTCCCTGCGGGACTGAGTTTGTTGTCATAGCCGAAGATCGGTCAAGTTTCTCCTTCAGTTATAGGTAAGTCTTTGCCCCCATGCGCCAGTGCACCTTTCAACCTCTCTTTCAGATATTCATTGAAAAGATGACTTGCGTAGGCTTGTAATTTAAATTTCGCTTCAAAATTCTCCCTGATCTTAAGCTTGCCTTCGATAAGGTCTCTGCCCATATTAATATTCTGAAAATTAATTCAAAATCTCTGATCACCGAAAAAATTAGGAAATCATTTCTCCAATAATTCCGTGACACGTTTCTGGATATTTTCTTTATCTTTGAGTCCGATGGCCTGATTGGCTCTCAATCTGATGTAAAACATATTGCTGATTTTGTCAGTCATGCCGATAGGTTTTTCATGCCAGTCGGTCTTGATAACTCTTGCGACTTCAGACAGAGCATTTACAAATGCATTTTCCCCTCAGATTTTTTTGAGCGCACTTTTGTAGATACTGATCCATTGTCTGGTGATGGCGTTCTTATCTTTGAGCCCAGCGATTCCAAGGGTTAGCCTAGAGATTCCAAACTCCTTGCAGAGATGATTCACTACATCCATGGTATTCAGATTCCTTTTTTCGAAATAGACGAAAAAAGCATCGCCTTCTCATGCGAGTTTGAAAGGCAATACTTCTTCTACGATAAAGTCTTGGGATTTCTGTTTGAAAGAGTAGAGCATTCGTCAAATTAGATATTTAAAGACCCCACCTAGCCTCCCCTTCGAGGGGAGGAACAAACCTCTACACTGAAAGGGAACCCTGTCCGCTGTACAGTGGACCACCATTAATTGATAATTGTCCCTCCTGACTACAGTCCAGCATAGCTGGATAAGGAGGGTGGCCGACCCCGACAGTTCGGGGGAGGTCGGGAGGTTTGAAGCCCCCTTGTAGGGGGTTGGGGGTTATAATAATTTCATTTCATGAAGCGTCTCTTCGTATTTTTGGAAATCATTTGGATATTTGCTTTGCAGATATTCCTTCAAAATCTGCTTCCGGTCTGCGAAACTCTCCGAAAGATTTTTTCCAGAAGTTTCAAAATTTTCTCTGATATCTTCGATATCTTGAATATTTTTTTTGAGTTTGATGTCTTTGATCTTCATGCGCAGATCTTCATCCACGAATTTTTCTATGTGTTCGTAGTCAATGTTATCGACCTTGAGTGAGAGGTAAAGTGAATTCAGATTGATGTTTTTTTTGTTCATAAATTTTATTTTCCGCGTCGTACTATCGCTGAGATTTTTTCTATTCGCTTCACGGACATTTTCTATCTGATTGAGCAATACTGATTCATCGATCATGCCCGTTTCCTCAAGGGTGATGTAGGGATTGATATTCAGTTCATGCGCTTCCATCTGCGCCGCTTGTCACGCTTTAGCGGGATTACTGTAGGTTCGGAGATATTTCATCTGGTTGGTTTCCAGCGAGCTGGTCGATCGGACGCTTCCGGTGCAGAGATAATTTTTGTGAGCAAACGCCTGGTGCAGATGCCCGGAAATCATCTTGATATCGGGCATATCAAGAAATGCTTCATCCAGTGCCACATCCTTGTAATGGAAGATGGATTTCTGTCCTGGGAATTTTGTATTATTGATATAATGATGATGGATTACTGTTAGGTTTTTTTCTTTCTCGACCATATCCAAAAGAATCTGATTGGCGATTCACGAGAGTTTTTCGTTCTTATTTAGAGAGTCTATTAGCGTTTGGATAACGGGTAACGTAGAACGGTTAACGGTTCTTGATTTTTCATTTCACATTTCCAGTTTCGCGTTTTCCATATCGATGAAGTAGGGGAAGAAGAAAATCTTTTCTCCTTCGATTTCTGTCAGCATCGGTTCAGTTATAAATTTAATTTGACCAACATGCTGTGTATTTATCATTTCTCATTTAACATTTAACATTACTTCAAAAGCTTTCTTCGCCTCCTCAAAGACGAAATTATTGCCTAGCCGGTCATGATTTCCCGCAAGGATATATACATGTTTCCCAGCCTTGAATAATTCCAAGAAAAAATGATACAAGCTCATCAATGCATTTCTATCGTAGGAAAAATGATACACATAATCTCCCAGGAAAATGATGTTTTTTTCGTCAGGATAAGCTTCCACGAAGCTTTGCAGCTCGGCGAGGATTTTGTCCTTGTAACGTGAAGTGATATGAAGATCTCAGATAAGAAGCATTTAAAATAATAATTTTAGATTTTAAATGATAAATCTTAGATGAAATAGAAATAACAGTAACTTTTAACTTTTTACCTTGTACTTTCCACTGCTTTTCCAAGAATTTGACAAATTTCAGATTTTGGTTATAATTAAAGAAGAATTATTTTAATCTTTCTATTCCAAAAAATGAGCAATGCTTTAGAAACAAGAATCGAACCAGAGCTTGAAGCGTGAATGCTTTCGAGAGAGGTTGTCAATGCTGCGAAAAAAGCGAGTCAGAAAGAATCTTGAGAGAAAGATGATAAAGTCCCAGAATTTGAAGAGAAAAATTACAGAATAGAAAGCAAAGACTGGAAAATAATAAAAGAGAAGGCGGATATAACAATTGGTGATGGATTCGAAACCAAGATAATCGAAGTGAAAGTGAATCCAGATTGAGATATCAAAGAATATGTTTCATGAGTGCCGGAAGCGTTGATAGGGGAGCAGGTCTTCAGCAAAATAGCGATGACAAATTTGGCATTGGATGGTGTATTACTCTGGAGCAAAGTGCCGGAAAATGAATTCGCAATCCAAGAGATGATAGATGCTCAGCCATGAGAAGATGACACGCAAAAATATGATATTTTTTTCAATGGATATATAAATAATAGGCGTGTCGGATATCGGGATCCGCGTTATGGGAGGTTCAATAATGTCGATCTATGAATTGATTTGTGGTTAGCAGATGGGAGCCACGCATTCTTCAGTAAGTATGGATGGAATTGCCGCAGAACTGATGATGATTATTTCTGTTCCATCCGTCTTCTCAAGTCTGATCCATAATTCTAAATCATTCCTGACTTCTCGCTCCGCTCGGAGTGGGGATTTTTTCAAATCGGAACGCCCCGCTGAATAGCGGGAGCCTGCCCCGCTGAATAGCGGGGTTGAAAACTAGAAGGAAATCAGTAAAATATTAATGTGTGCCAAAGGCAGATAAATTTATATAATTACTCATTACCCATGCAATTTGAAATCATCTTTGAAGATAATGGTACATACGGTGCAGCTATCCGCATAGGCAAGGAAAGCATTTTTACGGTCGGCAAAGACCAGGTTGATTTGTGGAAAAATATTAAGGAGGCGGTATCCTGTGCTTTTGGGAAAAGAGAAAAACTTACCACAAATCACCACCAGCTAGTGAAATTTTTAAATCTTGAGAAGAAGTTGCATGCCACTTAGATATGAAGAGATTATGAGGATTTTGAAAGATTTAGGTTTTGTTTTTGATCGCCAAACATTAAGCCATGAAAGATATGAAAAATGAGAATGCGGAATGACGGTGGCACATCATAAGGAATTTCTTCCAAAAACAGCCAAATCAATGTTAAAAAATATCGCTGAAACTGCGGGATTAGAAGTTAAAGAACTTATTAAAAGATATAAGATAAAACTTTAAGTCGGACCAGCTCCGATTTTTTACTACATAGTTCCTTATGAACAAAACATTCATCAAGGTAGCAATCATTCCTCTCATCACTATAACCGCTATCATGGCAGTCAGAGTAATTTTTTGATGACCGGAAGATACACGGCTTTGCACGGAAGGCCAACGAATCAGACACGGCAATCCATCAGCACCAGTTCCGACAAGCTGATGCATTTTACTTTCTAAATCAACCATCATGCCAGCAACACTCCAAATCATCGCCGATCGGGTAGATAACGGCTACATTCCTGCGAGATACACCTGCGACGCCAAGAGCGAATTTCCACCACTCACGATACACAATATCCACGCTGATGTCAGAAGTTTGGTGCTAATCGTTGACGATCCAGATGCATCAGGAGGCACGCGAGATCATTATCTCTTGGCCAATATTCCTTTCGTTGGAGAAAATGTCAAAATCACCCAAGCCACAGAAAAGAATGCGGTGGTAGGGAAAAATTCACGAGGAAAAACCACACGATGAGCACCTTGTCCTCCAAATGGAGTGCACAGATATTTCTTCAAGATTTATGCTCTAGATCAGGTTTTAGATATCCAAGTATGATTTACCAAAGCCGAGCTTCTCGAGGCTATGGCAGGACACATCATCAACCAGATGGAATTGATCGGACTCTACCAGAGGAAGTAGCGACTGTCATTGCGAACGAAGTGTGGCAATCTAGTCGCTATTCAAATGCTCAGATTGCTTCGTTCCTCACAATGACGAGCATTCTTTATTTATCTTATATTTATGCTCTTAGCCGTAGACAAACCACATGGAATAACAAGTTTTGACGTAATACGCAAACTCAAAATTTTTTTTTCAAAACAGAAAACCTGCCCTGCAGCACCGGTTAGCAGGGTCTGACATTCCGGCACCCTGGATCCTTTTGCAACGGGGCTTATGCTTGTCGGAGTGGGATCCGACACCAAGAAACTCACCGAACTTACCTGACTTGATAAATCCTACATCGCAACCATCGATTTTAGCCAAGATTCTGATACGTGGGATTTGCAATATCGAAAAGAGATTGCAGATTACAGATTGCAGATGGCAGATTGAAAAGCAGTCGGTATAGAAAAAGAAAATAAGATAATCTTGTCGCCAAATTTACAACAGGTTCAGGACAAGCTAAATCTCCTAATCCCCGCATATATCCTCCCAATCCCCACCTTTAGCGCCAAGAAAAAAGACGGGAAAAGATCCTACGATCTTGCCAGGAAAGGGAAATCGGTAGAAGAATCCAAAGAGATGAAAATATATTCTTACAAAATCATAAAATATGAATTCCCGCTTCTCGGGCTACAATTAGATGTGGGATCCGGAACATATATCCGCTCCATCGCTCATTGGCTCGGCGAGCAATTCGGCCTTGGAGGAATTCTCACGGCGCTCCGCAGGACTTCCATTTGAGATTTCAAACTGGCCGATTACGATATGAAAATAATTCCGGAAACGGAAATAAAATATTGCAAAATTCAATAAGTGTCCCTAGGGACCAGTCTCTCCGGCATTATTTCCCGACTTGTCGGGATGCAGCCGGAGTCTAAATTCAAAAATGAGATTGCGGCTGCAACACCTAATGCTGCAAAGACTACCGTGCGAGCACGGAGCAAGCATTCAACATTTATCATTTAAAATTACTTCCATGTACATCCATCTCGTTTCCATATTCCCATCCATCTTCGATAGTTTTCTTGAAACTTCACTCATCAAAAAAGCCATCGATAAAAAACTCATCACTATCGATGTGCTCGATCCGAGATCATTCGTTCCAGGCAAAGGCCAATACGTGGATGATGAGATTTACGGCGGGGGAGCTGGGATGTTGATAAAGGCAAAACCCATAATCGATTCTGTTGAATCGATTGTATCGCGTATCGCGTGACGCATAACGAGAAAAACAAAATCCGCGACCCACGACCTACGTTCCGATTTTCGTATTATTTATTTGAGTCCAAGCAAACAAATCTTCACGCAAAAGCTAGCCCACGCATATGCAGACGTCCAGCATATTATTTTTATCTGTGGAAGATATGAGGGTATCGATAATCGTTTCCTAGAATATATGTCCGACAAATATCCTAAGAATTTCGAAACACTTTCCATCGGAAAATTCATCACCTTGTGAGGCGAAGCGCCAGCGATGACTGTCATCGAATCTATTGTGAGATTGGTCCCTGGCGTCATCAAAGATGCCAAGAGTCGGCAGGACGAAAGCTATAGCTTGCAGTACGATATGAAAAATATAGAATACCCGCAATATACCAGACCGGAAGAAGTCCTCGGCTACAAAGTTCCAGAAATTCTTCTCGGTGGTCACCACAAAAACATCGAAGAACGAAGAAAAAAGAAAATAAAAAAAATGAGATAAAGATTGATAAAAATAGATCAAAATTGATAAAAATGGAATTTATTTGTTTATTGGGTTAATGGCAAAAAAAACTTTTGAAGACTTAGAGATACGGAATCTATGAATGGGACTAGTGTTTGATTTGTCCAAAATTTTTTATGACAAGGGTTTTAGAAATTTTGATTTTTAATCGCAAATTATGAGAGCCGCAATTTCTGCCACCAATAATATTGCTGAATGACACGAAAAGTGAACAAACCCAGATTTGATCAAATTCCTTTACATTGCTAAATGATCGATAGGGGAGGTTAGAAGCATGCTATACATTGCCAAGAAACTGGAATATATTTCCGAAAAGCAATTTACTGATTTTAAATTTAGAGCAATACAATTAGGAACCAAAATTTATAACTTTATCGCATATCTAAAAAATGCAAAGATGTAACTACAAGTTTCATCAATCTTTAACAATTTTTATCAAGTTTTATCTGTATCCCTAGCAAATAAAAATGTGAAAATTAGGTTTACTTTATTTCGGCAGGTTAGAACGTGAAAAATGATTCGACGCAATTTTGCAGATGATTGAAATGTTTGGGAAAGAGAAGAAAGAACTCCCATTTGAAATCTTCGTTTTCGGCGATGGAAGCTATGCTGACCAATTAAAATCATTAACGCTGACGCATAAAGAAGTTCACTACTTCGGACGACAAAATCTAGAAACTATCAAAAGATACATTCCCAATTGTCAGTACTGCTTGATGCCATCAAGCTTCCTTGAAACCTTCGGTCTCACTGCGCTGACTGCGCTGTCGCGAGGATTGCCGGTCATCGGATTCGCCAAAGGCGGACTAGCTCCTTTCGTCGCTCCCGAATTAGATCTGACTCTAGAATATGGTCGCAACGATGCAGAAAAATTATTCCATCTCATTAAAAAATTACCAAATGCACCCTTGACAAAGGGGGTCGCGAAGCGGGGGGATTTGTATTCCGTCCAGATACGGAAAGAAAAATTCAAAACTCTCGCCGGCCCGGACGTGAAAAAAATCCTCCTCGTCTCTGATTTCAAAAACAGAATCTGATGAATAGAATCCTACATCCTTGATGCAAAAGACATCCTTGAATCTATGGGCTATCAGGTAGAATTATTCGGTTCCAAACTGCCATCATGACTACGAGGCAAACTGATGAAATATCTTGGTATGCTTATTGCTATCTGCAACGACCGACAATGACTCAGATTATTTTTCAAGCTTAGAAAATACAAGTTTACCCGCTGAGGCGGGCCTGATCTGATTCGATATCATAGCGTTCTGAGACATCTCGGTTGGGAATCCATTCGATGGAGTCAATTCTTTCCAGCCAAAAAACGGATGATGTATCACGATTTCGGCTACGTGCATCCATTCCCGCACGCGCTTACGCACGTGCACCAGATCAAAACTCCGTTCACGCTCAAACATTTCTTGCAGTCCGCAAATACGCGCAATCCTTTGAAATTACTCGCAGTCCTTTTCAAATATTGTTCCGTAGCTCTCATCAAAAATCAACTCAAAAAACGCATAGACCTCCATCTCGTCCCATCCGAATTTATGACTGATATCATCCACAAATCCTATAAAATTTCTCCAGACAAGATTAAGGCATTTCCGCACTTCATACAAAATTAGAACGTTAGGTTGCAGGTTGCGGAACCTTAGATTTCCCTAACGTTCTGCCGTTCCAACGTTCTAAGGCTCTAAACAAGCCCTTGCTGAATCATCGCATCAGCGACTTTCTTGAATCCTGCAATATTCGCTCATTTGATATAATTCACATAATCACCGCCTGCCCCGTCTTTAGCGGGGTCTTTCCCATATTGAACGCATTGCGCGTGGATAGTTTTCATAATTACCTGTAATCTTTCATCTACTTCCTCACTTGTTCGTGAAAGACGTAAACTATTCTGTGACATCTCAAGCCCTGAAGTCGCTACTCATCCAGCATTAGATGCTTTACCAGGCGAGAAGAGGATTTTCGCTTTGTGGAAAACTTCAATCGCCTCTGGTGTAGATGGCATATTCGCTCCTTCGCCTACGGCGATAGCCCCATTTTTCACCAACATTTCTGCGCTTGCCCCATCCAATTCATTCTGAGTAGAACATGGCAATGCAATGTCACATTTTACTTCCCACGGCTTCTTATCTGCGATAAATTTCGCTCCGAATTTCACTGCATACTCGCTGATTCTTCCGCGTCTACTATTTTTCAAGTCTTTGATGAATTCCAATTTCTCCTGTGTGATGCCCGCTTCGTCATAGACGTATCCTGATGAATCAGATGTTGTCACGACCTTAGCTCCGAGCTGGATGCATTTTTCTATCGCGTATTGCGCTACATTTCCTGAACCTGAAACGACAACAGTTTTCCCTTTTAAACTATCTTTCTTGGTCGCTAACATCTCCTGGACGAAATACACTAATCCGTATCCGGTCGCTTCATTTCTTATTAAACTTCCTCATCGATTCAATCATTTTCCTGTGAGTACTCCGGTAAATTCGTTCCTTATCTTTTTATATTGCCCGAAGATGTAGCCGATCTCTCTTCCGCCGACTCCGATGTCGCCAGCCGGTACGTCGGTATCCGGTCAGATATATTTTTGTAATTCTGTCATGAACGATTGGCAGAATCTCATCACTTCAGCGTCTGATTTATCGTGTGGATCAAAATCGCTTCCACCCTTTCCTCCTCACATAGGGAGACCAGTCAGTGAATTTTTGAATATCTGCTCAAATCCGAGAAATTTCAAAATGCTGAGATTTACGCTTGGATGAAATCTCAATCCGCCCTTGTAAGGTCCGATAGCACTATTGAATTGGATTCTATATCATTTATTTATCTGGATTTTTCATTCATCATCCACCCGAGGAACTCTGAACATGATTGTCCTTTCCGGTTCGACTATCCTTTCGAGGATATTCTCTTTCTGATACTGAGGATTCTGTTCTACAAACTCTTTGATGGAATCAATAACTTCTTCTACGGCCTGGATGAATTCAGGTTCGTTAGGATTCTTTTTCTGTACGAGTTGTACAAAGGTTTTCGTGTCAAACATGATGATTTGAAGATTAAAAAATTAAAAGACTGAAAGATTATTTACATTGCTGTATACATACTTTGAAGCTCTTATTATTTATCAATGCATCAGCGACTTTTTTATGGGCACTTTGCAATATCCTACAGAAGGTCGGCGCAGAGATTTTCATCTTTTTCGCCGCCGCAATCATCGCCAATTTTTCATAATCAGAGAGTCTGATAGCTTCGTATTCATCCAGTCCAAGTTCTATGATTTCCTTGCCTCATTTGCTGAGGAGAGGGCCGAAGAGCTGGCACACAGGCTGACATTTTATATGTCTTTCTTTTTTGGTTCTTGCCATGGATAGAGAAAAAAATAAACACATTCGTGCCAGATTATTAATGAAATAAATTTCATAATCAAGAGAAAATAGATTTTTATTTTACGTCGACAATTTCCTGATATACTTCCGACTTTCATACATGACAAATCATATACTTCCAAGTCCAATGATAGTCAGCCAATCGCTAGCGCCTAGACTTGTAAACTTAAACCATATGTTCAAGGGGCTATATATCAAAATTAAATGTAGGATTAGGGCCAATGCGATCGACCCCACTAGATACAGATTCATCTTCAACTCCCGAAAATTAAACTTTTCACTCCTCACAGAGAAAGACACAAAAAACTGGAAGACGATGGACGTGGTGATGACGAGTGTTCTTGCCTTCTCCAGATCTGCATTCTGTCGCTGAAGAAACAATCCAAACAACACAACGAATTCAATGACGCTGATTATCAGTATAAACTTGGTTGAATGACTCAGGATATGTTCTTTCTTGTCTCTCGGTTTTCTTTGCATGACTCATTGTTCGCCGGGGTCGAGTCAGAGTGCGATGGCGGGTAAACTATCCGTTACAAGATTAATCCGTAGGATCTGTATCGGCAACATCGCCAGCGGCAAGCCCACAAATACACTTCACATGATGACGAAGATTTCTACAAAATTCACCGACAATATATATTTCACAAACTTCTTGATATTGTCATACATGATTCTTCCGTAATGCACAGCATTCACTATCGAGGCGAAATTATCATCGACCAGTACCATATCAGCGGCTTCCCTAGCAACGTCCGTTCACTTGCGTGACATGGAGATTCCGATATCTGCTTTCTTGATTGCTGGCGCATCATTCACGCCATCTCCAGTCATTGCTACGATTTCTCATCTCACTTGAAGTTCGGTCAGGATTCTTACTTTATGTTCAGGATTTACTCTACAATAGATATTCACATGCTGGATGGCTCGGTCTCGATTCTCCATTCATTCCAGATCTTTCCCTTCCATCACTTCTCATGTTATTCCTACTTGTTTCGCAATGGCCTGCGCCGTATCTTTTTGATCTCATGTAATCATAATGACTCTGATTCATGCTTTCTGACAAGTTGCCAACGCTTCGTAGACTTCTTCTCTCGGCGGATCGATCATTCACATGAGTCACACGAAGACGAAATCCGTGGTAGTAGTCTTGTATGCGAATCCTAAGACTCTAAGCGCTTTTCAAGCCATCTTTATATTTTCTTGGATCAGCTTCTTTTTTTCTTCTGGCGTCAGTTTTGTTATCTTATCATGGATATGGATATGCGTACACATGTTCAAGATTATTTCTGGTGAACCTTTCAAATATTCAATTCATTTGTGTTGAGTAATCATAATTTTCGTCGCTGAGTCAAATGGGATTTCGCCGATTTTTTTCTGTCATCATTTGATTCATCCATGCAAGCTGACATCGAGCAGAGCCAATTCCGTAGGATCTCAGATATTAGGTAAGACGGCATTATTACAATTACTTGCAATCTCAAAAAGTAATTTCAATTCTTCATGATTGATTTTCTCTTCATTGATGGAGAAATATCATCTATCCTCTATATGATGCACTTTTATGATGTGATCATTTGCAAATATATCTGTGACCGTCATTTGATTTTGCGTCAGCGTTCCTGTTTTATCTGAACAGATAACCGTTGTGCTTCCTAGGGTTTCTATCGCTTTCATTTTTCTCACGAGCACATTTTTCTTGTACATCGTCTGCACTCACAGGGCAAGGGTTATCGTCACGACTGCCGGTAATCATTCCGGTATAGCAGAGACAGCAAGACTGATAGAAGTGAGGAGCATTTCCAGCCATGGGAGATGCCTGAACGTTCCTACGACAAATATAATTCAACAAATAATTAATATTATTATCCCGAGTTGTATTCATAAGGTCTTCAATTTCTTTTGGAGTGGAGTAGCGCTATTTTCGGTATTCTCCACCATATTTGCAATCTTTCCAAGTTCAGTCTGCATTCAGGTTTCTGTAACTATTCCCGTCACCTTCCCTGTAGTGATAGTAGTTCCGGAGAAGAGCATGTTCGTTCTTTCTCAGAGCGGGACCATTCATTCGACGATGTCGGCACTTTTATTCACAGGGACGCTTTCTCAGGTAAGGATAGATTCATCGGCCGCGAGGACAAAACTTTCAATGATCCTGATATCCGCGCACACCTTATCTCCTGCTTCGAGTAAGATGATATCTCCAGGGACGAGTTCTTTGGCGGGGATGATATGTTGCATTCCATTCCTTATTACTTTCACCGTCGGCGAGCTTAATTTGCTCAGCATCTGGATTGCTCTCTCCGCTCTGTATTCCTGAAAAAATCACATTAGCGCATTCAAAATGATGATTACTGTAATGATATATGCATCGGTGAATTCGCGCAGAAAAAAACTGAGCAGGGCAGCGCAGATCAGTACTATTACAATCGGATCGGTAAATTGAGAGAAAAATATTTTGAGTATGGTAAAATGCTTTGTCTGCTTGAGTTCGTTACTTCCATGTATTTTTAATTTTTTATTTATTTCATGGAAAGTGAGTCACTCGTTACGAGATCAGAGTTCATGAAGAATGGTTTTGATGGGTTTTTGATAAAACATGAATTATCCTCCGAAGGTATCTGAGATAAATATTCCTACAAAGTATGTCACGATAATTACGATGACGGCTATTCCTACATGTTCAAAGATGCCATGCAAAGGGCTTTTCTTCTGTCTTTTCGCTATATATCAACTCAGGATGCTGAGCAGCAATAATCCCCGAATCGCACTCACTATCGTTGCCGTAAGTAAACTCTCAAACATGAGTACAGGGATGGCGAATGTCATCGCTACGAGAAACTTTGCTATAAAAGTTGCAAAGGTAAATTCCCGGATTTCTTTAGTTTTATTTTTCTTGTCGGATTCTTCAGAGATATGCACTCCGAGTGCGTCGGAAAATGCATCAGCGATGGCAATCGTCAAGATTCCGCCTATGACAGCTATTTTCAGATGTGTTCCAAAACTCAATCAGACCATAAGCCCGAGCGTAGTGATAATTCATGAAGTTGTTCAAAATGCCAATCAGGTTTTGAGCGATTGTTTCATTAAATTTTTTACGGAGTAAAATAACTGGTCCGTCATTGCGAGGAACGTAGTGACGTGGCTATAGTCCTTTAGGGCAATCAGACCAGTGGTTAGATTGCTTCACAGCGCCTGCCCCGCAGAAGTGCGGGGTTTGCAATGACAATCGCTAGCAACTATTTAGGTAATTCGCACTTCGTCTTCTCAGCCAATTCTTCAAAAGTCTTCTCTCTGACTTCCTTAGTTCCATCTTTAAATTCCCAGGTAGGAACTCTGTCTATACCTTGGCATTCATTAGGTGTCTTCATACAATCAACATATGTGATATATTGAAAACTTTCTCCAAAAAGCGCCTTTTGATTTTGGCAATGAGGACAAGCCTCTGTTCCATACATTTTCGCTCCGGCAGTAGTTATACATTTTGCGAAGTCATCAACATTATTGGTAGTTGTTGCACCATCATTACAGCCAGTCAAAAGAAATGCACTGGCAAGCAATCCTATAACGATAATTTTCTTCATATACAAAAAATAATAAGATAAAATTTGTATAATGAAATGTAGCAAATAAAAATCAAATTGCAAATCATTATAGAATATGTATCTTACCAGTGTTATATTTTATTTTATAATAAAAAATCTTTATGAAAAAACATTATTGTCCGTGTTCGCCTCAGTTCTATTGTTAGGGGTATTTGCATTCGCTGATCAGGATTCCACATGATCTAATCACGCGTGAACAGGTAATGCCGCATTTACAGGAACTAGTACTGCCGCTATCGCCTGTGTAAAAACAGCTTTGGACAACAGAGAAGCTGGTGTAAAATGAGCTATGGATACCTATTACGCTACTTGGGGAACAGCATTTACTGCTAGAGGTATCGCCTTCACCGATGCTCTTTTCTTGCCTACCAGGCAGGAGATAAAGAAAGCTACAAATGTTGCACGGAAGACATACAAGACTGCTATGATCACTGCCAAAAAAGCGAAGAAAGGAACTATTCAAGCTGCATGGAATGCCTACAGGGCAGAAGTAAAACTCTGCAAAGGAGATGTGGCGAAAGTACTTAAAGATCAGAATGGGAAAAGCGATCTGAGCGACTAATTAGAATTTAAAAATTTACTATAGAAAAACCGGAGTAATCCGGTTTTTTGTGTTAACAAATCCCCCTGCCAAAAGTTATTCCCCACCCTATGTCTCCCTCTCCTTCAGAGAGGGAGTGACTTGGTTCAGTTTCCCCTTCTCTGCAGGAGAAGGGGTTAGGGGATGAGGGAGGAAATGTTAAATGGTTTTATTCTACATAAAGATATCTCTCGGTTTCGCTCCATCTTGTGGCCCAATCAATCATCTGTCTTCCATGATATCCATGATTCTCGCTGCGCGTGCAAATCCCACATTCAATTTTCTCTGGAGTAGTGTAGCGGATGCTTTTCTCGTGCGTGAAATGACTTCAATCGCTTGCTGGACAAGTTCTTCATCGTTGCCCGCATCTCATCATGAGAATAATGCATCACCAGTTTCCATCTTACTTTCCAGCATATTCACGATATCCTGATTGTAGATATCTTCTTCGCTGATTCCTTCCATATATTTATTTTTGAGTGTCTGGACGACTCTCTCGATTTCTTCGGTAGAGACAAACGGCGCTTGGAGCCTTGCTGGAAATTTCGTCGATGGATCGATATAAAGCATATCTCATCTTCCAAGTAATGTCTCCGCTCATTTCCTTCCAAGGATCGTCCTACTATCTATCTCAGATACGACTCAGAATGCTATTCTTGTAGGCATATTAGCTTTGATGAGTCCGGTAATGACATTCACAGATGGCCTTTGTGTTGCTACGATAAGATGGATCCCTACGGCGCGTGCTTTCTGAGCGATACGCGTGATGCATATTTCTACATCTTTTCTATGCCCTCACATCATCATATCAGCCAATTCATCAATGACAAAGACGATACGATACATTTTCTCTCCGATCACCTTAGCATTGTATTCCATGATATTTTTGACTCTCTTTTCTCTGAGCAATGTATATCTGACTTCCATCTCATTCACGGTCCGTTTCAATAATTTCAATGCTTTCTCGGATTCGAAGACGATAGGTGCGAGCATATATGGAAGTCCCGAATAGAGTTCCAATTCCACCTGTTTCGGATCGACCATCAAAAATTTCAATTCTGACGGCGTATTTTGGTACATTAGACTTAGGATAAAATCATTTACTCCTACTGACTTTCACGATCATGTCGCTCATGCCACGAGTAAGTGAGGCATAGATTCAAGCGTTTTGATGACGATAGATCCATCGATAGCTTTTCCTAGCGACAGATTATTGTCCGATTTCTTCATATCGGCTCCGAATTCAGAGGCGCTCAGGATATCTCCGAGTCTTACCATCATCGGCTTCGGATTAGGTAACTGGATACCGACGCAATCCGTTCCAGGGATTGGAGCCACGATTCTTAACGACTTGGACTTCAAAGAGAGTGCAATATCATTCGTTAGTGATTCGATAGTGGATATTTTGATTCCCGAATCAGGTTTGATTCTCATTTGCACGATAGATGGCCCTATATCAAATCCCTCAATCGTAATCGACACATTAAATTCCAACAGCTTATCTTGTAAAGCTTTCGCCTTTTCCATCAAGAAGGCTTCATCGATAGTTACCGCTTCCCCAGGATTTGTTTCAAGAAGCGCAAGACTGTAGGTAGGTTTTTCAGATGAATAACTAATTGCATTTCTCATTTTCTTCTTATCATCAGACATCTTATGCGATTTTTTATCATCAGACATCCTGATATCTCTTTCTTTATTTTCTATTTTTTGATGGATTTCCTTTTTAAATTTATCTTTCAATAATGTTCTGATGAATCCGTGGTCGATTGTCTGCGTTTTGCTCTCTTCATCATCTTCATCATCTTTCGAACTTTGTACTTTTCACTTTGTACTTTTAACTGAGCTTGGTCTCTCGTCTTGATGCAGATGGATATTCAGCTTCGGAAGAGAAAAGTTCAAAGAATACAAAATCCGGATTATTGTGATGATTAACGCTACGATAATGAACACCTTGACTGCGATAGCTTGTCCTCCAAACAACGCATTGAGAACAAAAATAACTGGCCGAGAAATATATCCGCCCAGCTTTTCATATTTGATGATTTCTCCGTCTATGATAGGAAAATTCAAAATTCCAGAAACAATCACCATGACGATCATAAATTGCCTGATAAATAACTTCATCAGATATCATTTTGCCATGATGAGGATTCCTACCAGGATACACAATCCGAAAAAGATATTGAGTCCGATATCACCAAAGGCGATGCTTGCGTAACTTCTGAGGAAATCAAAAATAGGGGAGCCTTTGGCTAGGTAAAAGGAGAAAAAGAACAATCCTCCCAGAATAGCCAATCCCATTCCTACCTTATATTTGTTGAGCAAGATGCCCTTCGATCTCTTTTTTCTTCTTCTAACCAAAATATATGAACTTAAAAAATAAATTCCTTTTTTGTCTCCCTTCGTTGTATGTATTCTTGGCAACTTTTCAACAAGAAATGGATTTTTTCTGATAAAGGCAATGGAGAAAAAGAGGTATACTTCTACCATTTTTACCATCAACCACTAGATGTTGTGGTTTGACATTTCTATTTTTTGTGAGGGGGTTGACATTGATGGGAAATGGTACGTGGCATGTGTATATGGGGTATAGAATTTTGGATGGGTTTTGTAAATTGAAATAAGCTGGGAAAAGGTTAGAGTGGAGACTGATTTATCTACATTTTTTCTCATGCTAGAAAAAGAAACTCGTCAACTTATAGACGCAAGACTCAAAAAAGCTGATTGGAACGTAAATGACCACAGACAAGTGGCTGTAGAGGTTCCTGTCAATGAACTTTTCGCTGACTACGCACTTCTCGATGAAGATGGTAAAGTAATCGCCATTATTGAAGCTAAAAAATTTAGCAGATCGGCAAGGGATGGTGAACATCAGGCTCTTGAATATGCAGAGATTCTAAATCACACTCAATGATATACACCGTTTATTTTTCTCAGCAACGGCAAAGAAATCTATTTCTACAATTCAGCAAAGAATGAATCTCCAAGAAAAGTCAGAACCTTTTTCACGCTCCATGACCTTCACAGACTCAAATTTCTTAATGAGACTCAAACATCACCAAGTAGTCAAAAAGTAAATCCCGACATCGCAGGCAGACATTACCAGATTGCCGCCATCAAATCCGTAGTCGAATGAATAGAAATGGGTAAAAAAAAGTTTCTCCTCGTCATGGCCACAGGATGCGGTAAAACAAGAACAGCCATGGGATTAATTGATGTTATGCTCAAGACGCACAATGGGCAGAAAATATTATTCCTTACGGATAGAAAAGCATTGAGAGATCAGGCTTATGATGATGGTTTCAAAGTATTTTTTCCTGAAGAGCCAAAGACCAAGATAGAAACCAAAAAGACTGACAACAACGCTAGACTCTATTCGGCCAACTATCAGACCATGATTAACTATCTGGATTATTATAGTAGTGGATATTTTGATATGATTATCGTGGATGAAGTACATAGGTCTATTTTCTGAGAATGGAAAATAATTCTGGATCATTTTGATTGTTACCAGGTTGGACTTACGGCGACGCCGATAGAATTTGTGGATAGAAATACCTACAAAGAATTTGACTGTCATGACAAATGACCAACCTATAATTATTGATTGGAAGAAGCTATCGAAGAAAAATATCTCGTGCCGTACAAAGTCTTGATGGCGAGAACGCAGTTCCAGATACAAGGAATCAAAGACCGACAGATCCCTGACGAAGTCAAAAATCAGCTCATCAAGGAAGGCAAAACTCCTGAAGATTATAATTTTGAAGGATCGGAGATCGGCAAAAAAATAGATAATAAAGACACCAATAGAGCCATCGTCAGAGAATTTATGGAGCAAGCATACAAGATAGAGGATGGGCTGCCCGGCAAATCCATCATTTTCGCGATGAACCAAAAACATGCTGAACATATCCAAGAAATGTTTGAAGAGCTCTATCCGCACCTTAATAATTTTTCTGTAGTCATTACGTCAAACGTAGAAAGAGCCGATACACTTCTCAAAGATTTCAAGAAACTTAAGACAGAAAAGAAATACAGAGTCGCTATTTCGGTGGATATGCTAGATACAGGTGTGGATGTCCCAGAATTAGTAAACCTCGTATTTGCCAAGAAAGTATTGTCCAAAGCGAAGTTCTGGCAGATGGTAGGTAGATGAACAAGACTTTGCCCTAACGTCTATGGGCCAGGAGAAGATAAATCAGACTTTCTTATTATAGATTTTGCGCTCAATTTTGATGAACAGCATAAATTTGAATCACCAGGCAAAAGGCCAATCTCTCTCCAACAACAATACTTTGAGTTGAAAATTGCTCAGCTTAAACTTTTTGAGCATAGAAAAGATAAAAAGAATTTTGAAAAGACAAAGAAAGAAACACTAGCAATCGTGAAAGGCATCAAGCTAAATGACGATATTCTGCACCATCAAACATTGATAGATCAAATATTGTCAGAATCTATTTTTGATAATAGAGCGGTCAATCCTTATGAGCAGCTTCAAAAGATTGCACCCATCACAAGATATTATGACAAAAATTCAGCAGACGAATTAAGGTTCTTGATCAAGAATGAAAAGCTTGCTATCGCGGTCATCACATGAGAAGACACTACAGAGCTGATCGATAAGATAGCATCCGACATCAACGCTTTGTCCAAAAACATTAGCAAGGTCCAGGACAAAGAGGCAACCATCAAAAAAGTGCTCCATCCGAAGTATCGGGAGGAACTTACTTTAGATAAAATACAGGATATCAAAAAGGAGTTCACACCACTCATGAAATACAAGGACATTACTAAGCCAGAAATACACATAATAGATATCGAAGATGCAGTGATAGAAAGAAGATGGATAGAATACGCAGAAGGCAAAAAAATGGAATCTGATAAATACCGGGCGAAGTTTGTCCAACAATTGGAGGACTACGCAAAGAGTTCCACTGCTATCCAAAAGATCCTCAACGACCAAGAACTTACGACCAATGACATCACGGAGTTGGAAGCTATGCTCAACAAGACCGAATATCATATCAACGTTATTAATCTTAGAAAGGCCTACGGCAGACCGACAGCGAGTTTTGAACAGCTAATCAAGGTGGCATTGGGGAAGGGCACATTGCCAGGGCGGGAGCAGGAAGTTAACCAGCTCTTTGAGTCCTACATTCACGAGAATAATTTCAATTCTACGCAGATCAAATTCCTCCAGTTGGTAAAGTCATATATTATCCAGAAGAAACATATTACTTACGAAGACTTCTATAGCCCTGCATTTGAGGGAACTTTTGGCGTAGGGGCATTTGATAGGATATTCAAGGAAGACGAAGCGGAAAAGTTGATGGAATTTGTAGGAGTATTTAGTTTGTAAACTGCTAAGAAATGGAAGTAAAATATCCAAGAGGTTCAGAACGGAGAAAGCGAGATTTGCACGTTCATACGCCGATGTCCATTATCCAAAATTATGGATGAGATAAACCTGAGGTTTGGGAAAATTTTATAAGTGATTTAGAAAAGCTACCTTCTGATTTTAAAGTAATATGAATAAATGATTATCTGTTTTTAGATGGATACAAAAAGGTTTTAGAATATAAGGCTAAGGGAAGATTAAATAACATCAATCTTATCCTTCCAGTATTGGAATTTAGATCAAGTGAACTTTCCTGATTAGAATTTAAAAATATTAAAAGACCAAATATACATATCATATTCGCTGATAGTAGTATTTTAGATCCTAATCTCATTGAAAGCCAATTTTTATTGACCTTAAATGCGAAGTATCAATTAGAAAAAGAAGGCAAACCATTTGCAAGAATACTCAATCGCGATAGTGTAATAGAGCTTGGTAAACAAATTTTAAGTTCTGTCCCGGGAAAAGAAAGGGATAAATATTTTTGACCTGAGATAGAGGGATTTAATAACTTAAATTTAAGATTTGACCAAATAAGGGATTCATTGCAAAAAGATTGTTTCAACGGAAAATATTTGTTAGCAATAGGGAAAACAGAATGGGATGAATTAAAGCGGGGAGACTGAAGTATTGCAACAAAGAAAAATTTAATTAATTCATGCGATATTATTTTTACATCAACAGAGTCGGTTGAAAAATTTAACAACGCAAAGAACAAGCTGAAAGAAAATGCAGTGAAAGATTTATTACTAGATTGTTCAGATGCCCACAATTTTTCAAATACTAAGGG
>Ga0210049_1001012_pt1 | contig 25505 bp, 39 predicted proteins | sample CryGeyCG2014_300_2_FD_183964 | JGI IMG/M metagenome (GOLD analysis project Ga0210049, IMG submission 183964) | Groundwater microbial communities from aquifer - Crystal Geyser CG06_land_8/20/14_3.00 (SPAdes) (version 2) | ecosystem: Environmental > Aquatic > Deep subsurface > Groundwater | place... | reverse complement strand
TGAAAATCACCAAGCGTATGTTACAGGCAAAGGGAGCGTGTCCGAATCAAGTGGCCGTTTTCGCTAAGGAATGGCCGCGTGGCGCGACGGTGACGCTCAAGAATTGCGAGCGCGCCGCAAAACTGGGACTTGATGTGCACTGGGTATCAAACAATCTCCTGCCCAAAAACCTCGATGACGCGTATGAGGCACAGCGGAAGCCGCTCTGCGACGCGTATGTGACACAGTGGCAGTCGCTCGATGCCGCGTATGAGGCACAGTGGAAGCCGCTCGATGACGCGTATTGGGCACAGCGGAAGTCGCTCGATGACACGTATGATGCACAGCGGAAGCCGCTCGATGACACGTATGATGCACAGCGGAAGCCGCTCGATGACGCGTATGATGCACAGCGGAAGCCGCTCGATGACGCGTATTGGGCACAGCGGAAGTCGCTCTGCGACGCGTATGATGCACAGCGGCAGTCGCTCGATGACGCGTATGAGGCACAGCGGAAGTCGCTCGATGACGCGTATGAGGCACAGTGGCAGTCGCTCGATGACGCGTATGATGCACAATGTTGGCAGGTGTTTTACCAAATTGCGAAAGGAGTGTAAGATGATACGATTGAGAATGAGCTAATCCTAAAGAAAGAACTACCGGGCAGGAGAGAGCTTGCACGGTACGCAAAAGCGTTAACGGCAAAAATGAAAGGGGCATAAGATGCGCGCAACTCTTGACGGTCTGTTGGAACAGTGCGAAAGTCTGCATAAACGTCTCGCAAAAGCATGTATATCGCTTGGTGGGGCGTACGACGAAAATGGCGTATATCTCCGCAATTTTCCTCCGCGCATGACGAAGAACGACGTGTTTTATCAGGCGTATCTCGCGCTCTCAATAGGGGAGAGTGAGATTTACAGGGACAAGACAACGTGCGTTGCGGAGTTTGTGCGTTCCGATATTTTGCTTTGCAAGTTGGGCTTTTAGACGAAAGAAGATAACGATGAGCGATAAACACAATTTACACGTTTCCCGAAACAGGTTCCTGGGTGCGCTAAAACGTGTCTTGGGACGAGTCTATCGGGATGTGCCGGAGATGTCTAAGGCGTTATCACTCTGGTCGCAAATAAGGCAGGATACCGTTCACTTCATGGCGCTATCGCACGATACAATCGGGATGTACAGTTACGCCCGTGAAAAAGATGCGCGATACGATGTCCCGCATCGTGTCAAGTCCAGCTTCGGCAAGATTGTGAAAAAGCTGTACAATCCCGAATGGATGCGACCCGAAACGTTTGGTATCATCGCCAACAAACTCATCCCGATAATCTGGCCGGGGGAAGAAGGGAAGTTCTTTACGGTCGTGACGGGCGAAGGCGTGATGGAAGCGTACCGTCACAGTTTCGCTCAAAGTTCCTGTATGACGGGACAGCAAGCGCAGGACTGGCTTGAGTTATATCACGACAATCCCGATAAGGTCGCAATGGTCAAGTACAACGACGGCCACACGACCGCAAGGGCGTTGCTGTGGACGACCGACCAGGGCACGAAGGTGCTCGACCGCATCTATTCCTTAAAGGGCAACCTGCAACTGCTCGCAGAGAAGTATCATATCTGGTGCGACGAAAACCAGTACGCCTATCGTGACAATGCTGGCAGTCGCGCCCATAAAGAGTGCGTGTTCTCGGGCAAGAAGAACGACTACACCGTCACGGTTCCGTGTCCCGAATACATGCCCTACATGGATACGTTCCTGTATGGGGTACGGGAAGAAATTGGCGGCGAATCCATGCTTATTCTGAGTACGCAAAGCCGAGACTGCAATTACGAGTACGAGTTCTCGCACCTCTATGGCGATTACGACGGTACACACCCAGAGAATGAATGTGTCCATTGCGGGCATGGCATGAACGATGACGATTGCTATTATATCGGAGACGGTGGCCCGTATTGCGAATCATGCTACAACGATCATAGCTCTTATTGCCACTATTGCGAAGAAGTCTTCTGGTCGGAAGGCGCGACGGCCGTAGACTGCGACATATGGTGCCCAACTTGTGTCCGCGATCACGCATGGTATTGTGAACATTGCGACGCGTATCACAGCGAAGATACGAAATGTTTCAATCTGCACGACAGAAACTATTGCCCGCAGGCGTTCGATGACAACGTTATCGGCACCTGCGAAGAGTGCGGCAGGGTTGTCATGTGCACCGACATTATCGAATGGGAAGAAGATGACGAAACCCATTGCACCTGTAAGGGGTGTACGCCGAGGAGGCATCTTCCATCCGGCGACCCCGTGGATAAGATAGTGACGCAAGCAGACCCGCCTGCGCCAAAGCCCGCCGAACCTCCCGTCATGGCAGACCTGACTCCCGCGCGGGTATTAAGGGAGTGTCAACGCCGAAGGCCGGATATGGGATGGTCGCTCGGCATGCGCAACACGATAAACGTTGTGTCACATACCCCGGACAGGGCGATTGAGGTTGGACATATCAGCGGAAACGCTTCGCTTGAATGGGCTTACCACCTTGGGGGCGTTGATGATTGGGTTCGTTTCCCAACGCAGGCCACATTGATAGAAGGGTTCTTCACTGAATTGGAACGCGTGTGGCCATCACCCACTCCCGTAATCCTCACGCCGGCACAACTGCTGGCGGAATTCCGCAGGCGCAGACCGGATAAGGATTGGATGTTCAACGGTAACAACAGACAAGGCGTGTGTATAGACTATACCGTTCTCTCATACAGGCCAGACTACGGCGAAATAGCCTGCCCAGTTGACGATAGGGGATGGAGGTATTGGATAAGGCAAGAACCCACCCGTTGCGCGCCAACACAGGCACAGGCCATCGAAGCGTTCTTCGAGGCTTATAAGCTGGCAAATCCGATTGTTGCAACAGCACGAGATGCTATCACCGCTAACGCATAGGAGAAAACGTGAAACGCATTGATTACTGGCTTACAACGCCGATTGAAAAACTGTTCAGCGACTACGGGGCGAAACCCGATGGGTTTATCTACCTCAGCCGCGGGTCGAAGGTACTTGCGGTTGCACACCTTGACACACGCGTTCAGAAACTCTGGCCGTTCCACATCGAGTACGATAATCTGATAGTGCATCCCGGGCTTGACGACAGGCTCGGAGCGTGGGTTATCATGGACGTGTTGCCGCAGAAGGGCATAGAGGTTGACGTGCTACTTACAAGCGGCGAGGAAAGCGCGCAATCAAGTGCGGCCCTGTTCAAGAACGCCGACCAGTATAACTGGATAGTAGAGTTCGACCGGCGCGGCGAGGATGTCGTCACATACGGAATGGAAAGCGCGGAATGGCTCGACGCACTTGGGGACGCAAAGTTCAAGACTGATTTCGGTTCGTTCAGTGACCTGTGCTTCCTCAATACAAAGAAGTGCGCGGTCAATGTCGGCATCGGGTATCACGGCGAACATTCGCAACGGTGCTATTGCGAAGTGGAGGAATTACGCAGACAAATCGCCCGGTTCAAGAAGTTCTACTTCGCAAACAAGGACAAGGAGTTCGTACAGAACGAAAAAGCGCAGATGGCGGCGGCGTATGAAAAGTTGGCCCGTCGTAACTACTATCAGGAATGGTCGCAATACCACGGTGGAGACGTGTGCGAGTATTGTGAAGAGCCGCTGGTTACTATTGAAGAACAGGATAAGGGCTTATGCAATACCTGTCTGGGGCTTGGCGTAGAGATGAAGGAGTGCGCCAACTGCGCCAGCACGTTCGTGTCCACCGACGACCTCGACGACCTGTGCTATTACTGCCACCAAGACCAGTGGAGAATGGTGCCCCCACCGGATGAGAAAGACCGGCACAATAAGCGGCAAGGGAAGTTCGATTGGCAGTATCGAGAGAACGAAAAGGGAGAATGAGTAAAACTCGACGATACCAAGCCGCAGGCGGTTTCGGAAATGAGAGGAGTTCAGGATATATCTGTATCTGCTCAAGCGAAAGGATGAGATTGATTGGGATGAGTACGACGGGGTCGCGATAGCGGCCAAGAATGAAACGGACGCCAGAGAACTTGCAAACCAGGAAGATGAGGGGGGTCAGCGTTATGCGCGCTGGATGGACACAAAACCGACATCGTGCGAAGTTCTGTCCAAATCGTGCTACTGTCCCGAGCCGGGAATAGTTCTCGGTTCGTTCAGCGCAGGATAGGAGGAAACATGGCAACATAGTCATTTGACGTGCGACCAAGACGCGTATCTCGACGAAATCATGGACATATTGGACGGGAGATAAAATGCCGGAACTCGACAAAGCAAAGAAACGTGTACTGAACGCGTGGGTACTGTTCTTCCAGAATGGTTTCCAGAAGGAACACTTCGCGAAAGTGTTATACGAACACTTGGTGCAACACTGCGAATTTATCGCCCATTACGACCGCGCGGGTTTCTACGACTCTTACTTCACCGACCCGGAAATGACGATGAAGTTTGTCGGCCAGTTCGACCGGGCGAATGGATGCAAGAGCGTGGAATATGGGATGACGTGGTGGATTGAGGGCACAGAAGAGGGCGGGCGAAGTGAAAGTTGGAAGAACTACGACATCAATAATGCGATGGTGGACGCGATAACTCCGATGCTTTCAGCCATTCGCAGGTATCTCAAGACTCAAGCTCTCAGGTTGGCCAAAGTTGCGCTCGAAAAGGCAACCGTCAGGGTTCAGGAATTGGAAAGGAGTGCAAATGCCCAGACTTGAAAAGCAACTCTATTACAGGTCTCATGTTGTTCAAAGCGGGCCGGTCAGCATCCATATCGCAGTCACCAAAGAAAACAACGGGTGGGCGGTTTGGCAGTGGGGACACGTTTATCTTCACGATGAAGACGACCCAATCTCTTGCTACTTCATACCGGCGCACGGCCATTTGCCGGGAGGGCGAGAAGAAGCGTTGACACTCGCAGTCGAACTGTCTACAAACGCTGAGTATTTGACAGCAAGATACCGGAGCGGTCAACCCGTATCCGACACTGAATTGAGGGCTATGCTCTCGCAAAGCATCGTCCCGCAGAAGGGATAGACATGGATATAATCAGATGCAAGGGTTGGGGGAAAAACCCCCCACATAAATATCCGTTGTATCAACGCAAAACGGTGCCGGTATTGTGGCTTACCCATCCGCCGCAACACGAACACACATACACGGACGGGATTTGTCCGAAGTGCGACGTTCAACTGAGAAAAGAAAATGGCATGAAAGCAAAGGAGGAAAACTAATGATTTCCAACAAGCGATGGAAAGTATCGGGTTTGGGGGGAGCGGCCGCTATCGTGCCGGAAAGTGGCAGGGGCGTGATTTGTTCTGCTGTCTATCATTACGAAGACGCTCAACACATCGTCCAGTTGCACAACGAGTCGGAGGCGGTTGGGGACAAGCGGCCTTACTTCGCGGCGGTAAGATGGGCAACGGATGATATTCAACGACTTGCCTCGATGTATGGCAAGCCTCTCACACGGATAAGCGAAAAGCGAGCGCGGAAGTTTCTTGTGGACATGGAGGAAAGAATCCGGGAAGCCATCTGTGAACAGTCATGGGATATTCTGAATATCCTGTTTCAGGACTGGATTGCAGACAACAAGAAAGGCGGTGGAAAGTGATGGACGCAAACATTAGAGACATACTCCTGCTAACAAGGAAGTCATTCGAGAAAATCAGGGATGCGTCGAAGGTGACAGCCGAACTCCTTTCAGAGTATGGGGACGACGACGAACGCGCCAAAGAAGCATGTCGGAAGCAAAATGAGATTCTTGTCATAGCCGACAATGGAGCCGAGGCGCTCAAGGACATCGCATGATAAGCATCGGAGCGTTGGTTGCACTGATAGTCATCGTGGGCGTTCTCTGTCTGATTGCCCACATAGATTACGGAGGATAACGTGAACAAGATCAACAAACAATCCGTCACGCCGGCAGTGTTGGCCGGGACGCGAGGAAGGTTAGGGATGACACAGGAACAACTCGCTCACGAAATGGGGGTGAGTTTTTGCACTGTTAACCGATGGGAAAAGGGGAAAAGCAAGATGTCCCCGCTTGCGATCGAGTCCCTGAAACGAGTGTGTGCCCTGCGGATGGTAGAGATATTCTGAAAATCTTCTTGACAAAGGAGGGGGGACGTGTTATATTGGGTACGATGAACTTGGAAGATCTTATGAAAAACGAACCCGACGGCGCAACAGCAGAGATGGTGTTACGCGAGATGTGCAAAGCCCTTGGGGCAAAGCGGGCGCATCAGGTGTTACTAAAGCTCGACCAGGATACCTGGCGAGACAAACTGCGTAGGATGAAGAAACGACATAACCTTAGAACCAGAAAGGGGTTACTGAGTGAAACTGAACGCGAAGGATTTGACACGGGCGAAGATGCCGGAGAGCGTAATCGAAGACTTCGTAATGCGGCATCCTTCCGGTATGACTATTACCGTCGAAAATTTGGTCAAACTACATCTTAACGAAGAACAGTATCGCGTCCTGATACCGGGATGGTGGGTGCGCAGATGGTTCAGGAAGCGGATAGACACCATACTGCTCGAAGATGAAAGCAGACCGTCGCGCGATACACTGCAACAGGCACAGAAACTCGAAATGGACGCGCTCAGGAAGCGCGACAATCAGTTCAGTTCGGCCCTGAAACGATTGCGTTCCCATATCAGAGAAAAGGACGGCAACCTTGAGCCGGACGACATGCTGGAATATCGTAAGGCCCGCAAAGAGTCTCAGGCAGAGTTTGACGACGCCATAGGGGTAGCAAACGCCTATGCGGAGATCGCAAAGGACACTGAAAAATCCGACCGCTTCTCGTTCGGGCGGCGGATGGCGGCGGCGTTCGTGGCGGCCCTGCAACTGTCAGGCGTGAGAATATGAGCAAAGGAGACAGCCACAAGAAGGGCAAGCATGCCGGACGTTGAGACCAAACCGCACCTCAGTCCTTCACAGTTAGGGATGTTTTTCAGGTGCGCCGAACAATATCGCCGCCGTTACATTTGTGGCGAAAAGGTGCCGCCGGGTATCGCGCTCGTCATCGGGTCGAGTGTCCATAAGTGTGTCGAGGCGGATATGCGCTCCAAACTTGAGACGAAGGAATTGCTCAAGGATAAAGAGATAAAAAGCAAAGCGCATGATTTTGCCACAACCGAACTTGCGGGAGAGTTGTTCCTAACCGACGATGAGCAGTCAGACGAAAAGAAACTCAAGAAGGCGGTGGAAAAAATGGTCATTACTCTTGCCGTCTGTCATCACAAGGAGTTGGCCCCCAAGATAGAGCCAAACAAGGTCGAAGAGGCTGTCAGGTTGCGATTAACTAACTACCCATTCGACATAGAGGCGCGCCTTGACCTGCGGGATTCCCTTGGCGTCATACATGACCTCAAGACTGCTGGAAGAAGTCCATCGCAACAGGAGGCCGATACCAATACAGGACTTACCATTTACCACTGGGCCTCGTCCATCATTGGCCCTCCGCACGTTGATACGGTAGTATTAGACGCGCTGATTAAGACCAAAAAGCCGAAGATTGTCACACTCAATTCTACCCGTAGCGAGGAGGACTACAAGGTCATTCTCCGTAAGGCCGTTCAAGCATGGGAATCCATCCAAAAGCAAGTATTCACCCCATGCGAACCGGGACACTGGCTCTGCAACCCAAAATACTGTGGTTACTATCCGACGTGTAAATATGTTTCTCAAACCCATAGACCAAAAACCTGAAAAGGAGATAGACAATGGCCGAAGACAAGACAAGAAGTTTGGTGAAAAGCATGATGCCGGGGTTGGTGGGCGCCGTCCCGTCAGTGCTGAAGAACGTGTTGACCCTCGAACGAGTCGAACGTTTATTCTTGAACGAGTTTCGACGGAATCCCAAACTTGAACTTTGTACCCGTTCAAGTCTTGGTGGTGCGATGATGAACATCGTACAGGCAGGATTGGAAGTCGGCGGGGTTCGCCAACAGGCTTCACTTGTGCCTTTCAAGAACGGCAATACAAACGAGTATGAATGTGTTGCCATCATCGGTTATCGTGGCCTTGAAGACGCCTCGTATTCGACCGGGGAAGTCCTCGATATCCACGCGGACGTGGTCAAAGTTGGAGACGATTTCGACTATGAACTCGGTTCCAATCAACGCCTTGTCCATAAACCAAAGTCCGGCAGGACTGCCGAAATCACCCACTTCTACGCATACGCGCACCTGAAGGTGGGTGGATTCGTGTTCGTTGTTCTGACCAAAGAAGAAGTAGACCACACAAAGTCCCGGTCGAGAGCAAAAGATGACGGTCCATGGGTCACTGACTATTGTGCGATGGGCAAGAAGACGGCCATCAGAAGATTGTGGAACGTCCTGCCGGGCAAAGCGATAGACAGAAACGTCTATGAGGCCATCGAGAAGGAAGATGAAGCCCTATATCCTGAAATGCACATGAAACAGGCCAAGGCAACCGTCCTTGACGTTGACCTCGACGCTATGGTCACGAAGTCGCAAACGCAGAAAATATCCAAGATACCGGAGGCCGCTCCAATGGTAAAATCAACGGCTAGTCTGGAGTCTCGACCCGCGACCGCTCCGACAATCCCAACTGCCGCTCCCGTTTCCGAAGAGTCTCCCAAGAAGAGTGGTGGCCGTCCCAAAGGCAGTAAGAATAAGCCCAGGGCAGAAGCGCCCGTTACGCCAGAAGCGAAGAAGGAGGACGTACCGGCGGACCCTACGCAGGACTCCGCGCTTACTTCAGCCGCCGAAGTCGTATGGGGGTTAGCGGCAGACCAGGCGCAAAGAGAAAGCACCACCGTAAAGGTCATCCTCGCTAACGTCGGCCACGATGTCGCTAAAGACCCCCTCAATAAGTGTTCAATTGAGCGACTAAAGGAACTCGCCGTCAAACTGGCCGCGTATTCCAAAGAGGAAAACCAATGATTTCCGTAACCCTGGGGTTCCCCCCATCAATAAATCACTACTATCGCGCCCGAAGAGGCGGGGGTAGGTTTATCAGCAAGGAGGGCAAACGGTATCGCGAGGACGTAATAGTCATGTGTTTGCAATCCCGCGTAAAAACTACCGGCCCGGTTGCGCTTACAATCAAGGCTTTTCCTCCAGATTTGCGCCAACGCGACTTGGACAATCTTCTCAAGGCGCTATTGGACGCGTTGCAGGCGGCGGGTGCAATCGACAACGATAAAAACGTCCGCCAACTCCACATGGAGTGGGGTAACGTCCGAACGGGCGGCATGGTGGTTGTGGAAATAGAAAGGATGTGATATGTCATTCCTCATCGTAAAAGTCGTCACGCTCGATTACATAAGGGTACACCCGAACGTCGACCGGCTTGAGATAGCGGTCGTGAAAGGAATTGACAAATGAGCCTGAGAAAAAGACCGTGTAATCGGTGCGGCCGTCACCACCATCTCGGTATAGAAAAAGACGGCCTTGACGGGTTTACTTGTTGGGAGTGTTCCGGCATGAAACGGAAACATCCCACTTGGCAACCCGGCACGCAAACACCTACCCGCCCACAGATACGTAAAATGGCGAGGGTGCGAGCCAAGATGATACGCGAGAAATTGGCCAAGGGCGAAAAGATGCCCCAAAGAGTAGGAGCAACCAATGTCTAAATATCAAGTAAACGCGAATAGGAAGATAACCCCGTTGCCGGAATCGTCAATCGACGTGCTGGAACTGGGCCTGTCCTTTGCCAAATACGCCATAGAGCAGATTATGAAATCGCAGGAATCAATAGCTCCCGCGATGGTAAGGATGGACCAAAAGATAGAAGAGTTCCGAAATAGAGAGACCGACAACATGCGCCAGATGGTACAGGAAATCATGGTGAAGCAACTTACCCTATGGCGCTCAGACCTTCTTATTCAGAAGATACGCGACGACCATGGTATGTCGTCAGAGAAGGGCGTTCTGGATTCGGACATGGTGAAATGATGACAGATACCATATCAAAACTTGCCGATAAGTACGGAATCAGCCCTGACGTTTTGAGAAAGCGCCTGGCCCGTGGATGGAAACTTGAACGGGCCATATCGGAGCCGGTGGCCGTTCACAAGGAAGAAAACACGGTCGCGATTGAGGGAAAGACGGTTCTTTTATGCGATTGCGGCCGGCTCTATTCACACTGCCCCCGCCACAGACGCGTTAAGGCGTCTGGGGGACGCATGGAGTACCATAGGGGTCCAGACTGCCCCATTGAGGTCTGTTTGCAACTGGAGGCCATTAGAGGCCCCTATGAGGGGCCGCCCAACCCATACCGGAAACCACCCGGACGCGGATAGAACCCACCACAGCCGGAACCGAAGGTTCTCGTCCCGGTTGAGTTACCTTGGAAGAAACTTTGAGATTGCTCTTGATGTCCGCAGAACTGGCGGTATTGTATCTATGGCACAGATAAGGAGCATCGAACTTGAGCAGTCTTTCGCGAACGCCGGGGCGTAGTGCAGAAGTCTTAGGTTCCTGCTGTGCCCCTGCGCCCCCGGCTTCGTTTTTCGGAGGTGCTTTATGACGTGCAAATTCTACGAAAAGATGATACGGTGACGCCATGCCACGCAAACCGTGGTTAAGACTCTCTACCACCCTGTGTTCCAGTTCGACGTGGTATGCCTGTCGGGCCGACAAGGGCATCGAGGAGTTTGTGGCCCTACTCATACACGCCGACGATAACGGACACGTCTGTAAGGAGGTGGTTGATGCGTTACCGGGCATAGTTAGGGGCAACTCTCGTCCAACCTATGTACAAAAAGTGCACAAAAACTGTGCACGGCTTGTGCAAATCGGGACCATAGTATGTAATTTTGACGGGAGTGTTGATATTCCTAAGTATAAGCAATATCAATACTTAGAGGATGGCACGGATTTTGCTCTTAAGACAGATCAGAGCAGAGCAGAATTACTTAAAGATATATCCTCAAAAAGGGTCAAGAAGCAGAGACTTAAACTTTCCGATGGACAATGGAAACAGGTGTGGGGCAAGTTACTCAAGAATCCTGCCGATAAAGGTAACACAGGGAGGGCGGAAGCCGACAAATGGGTCAACAGGGGAACCACCTTTGAGGAGTTGATGGCAAGTGTCGATACCCAGAATGCTATTTATGTAAGGTTGAACACCGAGCCCAAATACAGAAAGTTCGCCAAAAATGTCTTTGGTAGAGATTGGAAGGAAAGGTTTCCAGTGGTAGATAAGGCTCCCATTACCAAGTCTGGTCACGATACACCAGATGCCGAGGAGACCCGTAAGTTTATCGTTGAACAGGAAAAGCTGAAGGCGGAAAGGAAGAACACAGGATGATGTTACCAAAACATCCAGCGAAATATACGGACACGATGATACCCGTGTTTGCCAAACTTCTCAAGGGCCGCAAAGCCGTTCTTGACCCGATGGCCGGGACGGGGAAGTTATCGCTTATCAGGAAATACGGCTTTGCCGGCAAGGTCTTTTGTAACGATATAGAGAACGATTGGATAGACCCTAAGTACGGTGTCGCTATGTGGACTACCTGTGACGCGGCCGCACTTCCCTATCCCGACAAACACTTCGACGCCATCTGTACCTCCCCGACGTATGGCAACCGTTTTGCGGACAAATATTCACCAGACGCAACATGGACGCACATGGGATATTCACACTCACTTAAAAGGTCACTTCATCCTGCCAACACCGGACAGATGCAATGGGGGGACGACTATCGCTCCAAACATGAACAAATCTACCGCGAGTGTGTGCGCGTACTGAGGTCTGGTGGCCTATTCATAGTCAACATCTCTAACCATATTCGTGGCGGCAAGGAAATATTTGCCGTTGAATGGCATTGCGAGACGTTAATCTCTTTGGGGTTGACGTTCCTGCTCGACAGGACAATAAGTACACCCCGAATGTGCCGAGGAAAAAACCGAGAGGCGCGCGTTACCCATGAACACATTCTTGTCTTGGAGAAACCATGAGAGGAGACCCGGAAGAAGACCGTTGGAACGGTCGCCGCCCAGAGGACCTGTTCCCGCCCCACGACATCAACGCCGAACGCGCCATCCTTGCAAGTATGATTCTCTCCGGCGATGCCGCGGCACACGCGTTGGATGAGATAGGGGCGCGTGATTTCTATTCCCCACAACACGCCACGATTTTCACGGTGTTCGAGAAATTGTCGGCGTTTGGGAAGCCGCTGGACACTGTCACCATCAAGGATGAGTTACAGAAACAGGGTAAACTCGACGATGTCGGGGGTATCCAGTTTCTCATATCTCTCCTCGATGATGCCCCCACCGGAGCAAATATCGCATCGTATATCACCATTGTGAAAGAAAGGGCCATGCGGCGCAGGATATTGGAGGCGTGTATGGAGGCGGTGCGGTTCTCGTATGATGACACCGTGCCCACGAAAGACCTGCTCTCGCGTGTCCAGAACGCCGTCCTGTCGATGGAGGCCGGGAACAAAAAACAGGGCGCGTTACCGCTGAGTAAAATTGTGATGGAAACGATGGAGTACGTGAACAAGATTCACGATGGCGAACTCAACGCGCTATCGGGCATACCGACGAACTTCAAGGACCTCGACGCCATCATCGGCGGTCTTGGCGACGGAGAGTTGATTGTGATTGCCGGAAGACCAGGCATGGGCAAAGCACAACCATTAGACGCTAACATTCTAACGCTATACGGTTGGAAGCGGATGGAGAATGTCAGTGTTGGAGACAAGTTGGCGTCCATTGATGGGTTGCCGTCGGAGGTTGTTGGTGTTTACCCACAAGGCGAGAAACAGGTTTATCGGGTTACTTTTTCGGATGGCAGAAACGCGGAATGTTGCGAAGACCATCTGTGGCAAATCACCTACCGAGATTGGGATAAACCAAGAGTGGTAACTTGCCAACGCCTTACGGAGATGTTGAAATATAAACGTTACCGTAACAGGATATGGATAGACAATTTCGATGGCAACTTTGGGAAACATCAAAAATTGCCGTTAGACCCTTGGGTTTTAGGATACATGATAGGCAACGGTTCGTTTATGAAGTCAACCCCCAGTGTTTCAACAAGGGACGCAGAGATACCCAAACGCATCTGTGACACCTTTATGGTGGAAAGGAGGGTTTCCAAAGTAAGCAAATATGACTATCGGATTGTGAAGAGAACCCGTGGTTTTGGGAATCCGTTGACCTCGGCACTGAAGACACTTGGGCTTTGGGGTCTACACTCTCAAGATAGGTTTATCCCAAGATTGTACATGTCGGCAGACAAGAATTCCAGAATTGGACTTCTGCGAGGGTTGATAGACAGCGATGGTTATGCCCATCCTTGGGGAACAGTAGAGTTTGACTCCTCAAGTGAACGACTATCTAAAGATGTGGTGGATTTGGTACGAAGTCTTGGTGGATGGGGATGGTACAAAAAGAAGTCTACCTCTTTCGTGTATAAGGGCAAAAAAAAGGCAGGCTTGCCAGACTATCGTTGTCATCTTCATTGTGCGGACCCGTCAATTTCCGCATCCCTGTCCAGAAAAATATGTCGTCTTAAAACCCAATTAAATGTGATTTCCGTAGCGCCGACAAGGGTTGCTAAAACCCAATGTATTAGGGTATCTCACCCATCGGGCTTGTATGTCACGGACAATTTTGTGGTGACACACAACACCACGCTCGCCCTCAACCTGGCGGGGCATATCAGTGTCCACCAGAAAATCCCGACCCTGTTCTTTTCTCTTGAAACCGGATATCAAGCGCTGAGTATGGCGTTGTTGGGCATGCTCGGCAGGGCCAATACGACCGCAATCAGGATGGGATACCTGACTGCCAAAAGTTTAGGCCGGCTGAATACGCGCGCGGCCCCCGAATTATATGAAGCCCCGATGGTCATCGACGATACACCCTCGCTCAATATCGTCGATATCTGTACCCGTACCCGCAGGTACATCAAACAGTACGGGTGCAGGGTTGTCTTCATAGACTACCTGCAACACATACGGCCGTACCAGAGAGAACGTAGCCGTGAACAGGAAGTCTCGGAAATCACCAAGATGCTGAAAGACCTGGCGCGGGATATGAGCGTTCCGGTGGTGGCACTCGCACAACTCAACCGCAACTTGGCCAACCGTGAAGACCGCAGACCTGCGTTGCAGGACTTACGCGAGTCGGGTCAGATAGAGGCCGAGGCCGACGTGGTGTTGATGTTACACAGGCCGGACTATTACGATAAGGATGACCGGCCGGGTATCGTGGAGGTATGGACCGAAAAGCATCGCGACGGTCCAACCGGAGTGATTGAGTTGACCTATATCAAGGAACAGTCAAGGATAGAGGACCTGATACAGCCAGGGGCCAACGAGGAGTATTCCGTATGAAAATTTGCACCAAGTTTGGCCGCGGTTATTTGTCTATAAAGGGGATACATATGGAAAAGTCACACCGTTCGCTTCTTAGAAGATTAGCCAAGAAAGATTTGGCTATTGACATTTCAAGTCACTACTCTATAATCAGGGCGCGCATCGCTGGAACCGTAATCACCGTTTCATATCCGGCGATTTGTTTGTTCGTGCAGTCAAAACTGATGTCGAGAGGTAAGGACGGCCTTTATCGTCTGACCGACAAGGGGAAAGATATTGCGAAAGAGAAGTGGTTCGACGAAAGGAAAGAACAACTCGGCTTTATGGGAGCGGAAAGGGAGACCAAATGAGTACCTTTTGGATTCAGACCTACACCGGCAAGGTGTTCGACCTTGCGGAGCCAAAAGAGGAAATGGTGGACATTGTCGATATCGCCCATGCCCTCAGTCAGATGTGCAGGTTTACGGGTCATTCCGATAAGCCGTATTCGGTGTCAGAACATTGTTGCCACTGCCGGGACATCGCGGCGGAGCCGTTCAGACTTGAGGCGTTGCTCCATGACGCCCCGGAAGCATACTACGGAGACCTTAACCGGCCAATGAAGCGCTTGTTGGGGGTAAATGCAAAGGCCCACATGGATAATATCGACAGGGTGGTCAGGTCCGCGTTGGGACTTCTGCCACTCCTCCCGCCGGAAGTAAGGGAAATCGACAACCGGTTGCTGATGACAGAGAAGGTGTGTCTGCTAAAAAACACAATCAAATGGCCCGATATCGCAGAACCGTATCCGGCGGGGTTTGCAATAATCAAGTGCTGGTCTCCGCGCAGGGCGGAGGGCGAATTCTTGGCTCGAATAGAGTCGTCGTGATGGTAACTAAACTGTTTCCCTTTGCGATGGTTGCGATGAGCATAGGGGCCGCTATCGTCTATGCCTGCTATGGTGATGTTCGTCACACGGTCTATTGGGTAGCCGCGGCCGCCTTGACGCTTAGTGTGACGGTATGAGTGCGCTCCACGTTGACCCGTATTGTTCCTCCTGCGAGATTGGAACCTTCCACGAATGGGATAGAGAAGGACATCACCAATACACGACCTATACTTGTCTCGATAGTGGTGAACCGGACGAAATAACGCAGTTTCCGAAATCATGCGATATAAGAAAGTGTCCCCGAATACCAAAGGAGTTTCGCAATGGATAAAGAGATTATTGAGTTTGCTGGACTTGATAGTGCGGCGGCATGGTCGGAAGGTTATGTTCTCGACCGTCTCAAATCGAGACTGTGTGAAGTGGGATATGGGTGGAACATCGAGCTTATGCAACCATCTGGTGTATTTCATTGCAGGTGGTGGAAATCATCTACAACATTTTTCGACGGTAGAAGCGCTACCGAACTCGCCGCTTTCTCGGCGGCTATACGCGCCGCGGGTTTGCTCAAGCCGAAGTATTTGTGTCGTCAATGCGGGGGTAAGGGTAAGGTATCCCAATACCCGCTGGGATGGGTATGTGCCAAGTGCGGGCGCAGTAGTTACGAAACTCACGAGCAACCCATCGAAACGCATCCGGTCAAAAAAGAGCCAGAGAGAAAATTTACAGTAGACAGCATGGGCGGATATATTTGTGTTGAGGCCCAGGACGGTTCTCAGCATTTCCACATTCGCAAAGATGAACTTCCCGCCCTCATCGCCGAACTTGAAAAAGTGGAGGAGTCTTCCGATGGACGGAGGATGGAAAATGAATAAAAGGCGGCAGGCGGGTGAGTGGGTATGGCTATCGGCCAATTGTGGATTTGTAGGAGAGTCTAACCGTCTCAAGGCTGAAATACAACCAGACGATGAGGCAGACCTTAATTATTGTGAACTGTGTGGCGACGATGAGTGCCGAGAATGGGCTACATTGTTGACCGAACCAGACCCCCTGCATGGAGAAAAACGTCACATGCTTTGCCATGTTTCTGAGTGCCAGATGTTCGATGAAAAACAAGATGGATGATAGCGAATGACGAAATGCCCGAAGAAGTGCATGTGGCAAAAACTTTATTGGTCTGGCAGATGTCACATCAGTGGAAAAATGGTTGTTACCGATAAGGCCGGATGTATTTTTCTCACCTCGTCCGGCAAGAAGAGCATTAATTGTCCGAGAAGGATGCTTAACGCTATGGAGATATGGCGAGAGCGAGCGCAAAGTCTTTCAGGTAAAGGAGGTCGCCCATGCCGATGACTAACCAAGAATACGCTGAGCGTGTTGCGAAGGAAATGGGGTGGGTCAATCAACCGATTACTGGTGATGACCCGCGAGGGACGATGGAAAGTATGAAGCGGGGCGCCGTCTTGTAGAAAAGGAGACCGAATAATGGAACTCGCTGGCAGGTGGACAATTATTCACGGCAGTCGTAGTGATGTGTTTAGGTTGTGGCCCCTTGGCGACCTTCACGTTCCTTCGGTCGCTTTTGACGAGGCGTTGTTTCTCCACGACAGGAAAGAGATTGAACAAGACCCCTATTCTATCGCCGTCGGACTGGGCGACTACGGCGAATTTATTACCCCCAAGGACGAGAAGCGTTGGGACGCTCGTATCGTTGACCGCTCGGTTGCCATCGCAGATTTAGCTCATTATGGCACCTATATCATGGACAGGGTAGCCGATTATCTAAACCCCATTCGAGGTCGGTTGCTTGGGGTTGCGGAGGGAAACCACGAATACGAATATGCAAAGCGTCACGACCTCGACCCTACCCGGTATCTGGCGGACGTGCTCAAGGTTCCATATCTGGGATATTGGTCGCTCATGGAACTCGTGTTTATACGCCGCTCTCAGTATCGCGGGAAGCCGCGACTCGTCAGGGGGCGCGTCCCGTCCATCCCCGGCCAATCAGCGGGAAGCGTCACCGTGGTATTATGTGTCCACCACGGTTCGGGAGCCGCGCGCACAGCCGGCGGAAGGGCGAACAAATCCCTCGAAGCCTCGCGTCAATGGCTGGCCAACATCTTCATTATGGGGCACCTACACGATGCGCTCGATAAACCTTTTCCGCTGGCGATGCTTGAGGAGGGCGGAGAAAACTACAAATCGTTCCCGCGCCTCTGCGTCATCGCGGGTTCATACGCAAGGGGATACGTGAGAGGAGTCACGACTTTTCCAGAGCGTTACGAGATGCCGCTCAATACACTTGGTTCAACACCCATTGAAATACGCCCCGCTTGTCTCGCTCAGAGAGAAGGGACGCGAGGGAAGGTGCATCGAGCAAACGAACTCCGTATCAGTATCCAAAATCCGTCAATAACGATGTGAGGAGATGTGCTATGAGCGACGCTATCAAACACGACAAAGAGAAACTTCGTTTCGACCTCGTGCCGGTGTACCCTCAAGAACAGGTTGCGGCCGTCTATACTTTCGGGGCGAAGAAGTACAGTGACCGAAATTGGGAGGTTGGTTTCACTTGGAACCGACCCTACGGGGCTACATTAAGACACATGGTAGCGTTTTGGGGCGGAGAAGACCTCGACCCCGAAACCGGCCTGCCTCACTTGGCCCACGCCATCTGCGAACTTCAGTTCCTTCTTGAGTTCACGAAGACGCACCCGGAAATGGATAATAGGCCCAAACGTTCCTACGCTGAAATGTACAAGGCTGACCAAAAAAATCCTAGACGTGATACTCAGAAGGGCGGGCAGTGATGGATGCGACCAAGTGGGTAGCTAGGTATCTCGACCACGTCTCGGCAACGGGTTGCGAAAAGCCGTACACCACCCTCACCTCCACCAAACCAAGACTGGTGGCGTTCGGGAGACAGTTTGGCGATACCGACCTGATGGGTATCAACGGCGAGACTATCGTCAAGTGGCTTTCCTCGCTCCCTTGTAAGGTTTCGACCAAACACGCCTACCTGCGCGTCCTGTCCGCCGCCCTGAACCGTAGCCGCCGCCTTGGATGGGAGGTCCCGGCGCTCGGCATCAAACCGAAGGACTTGGGCAGGGCGGTGGTGGAAGAGCAAACCCCTTTGACAAAGGAACAGGATGAACAACTCATCGAACGGGCAAAGACCCACAGCCTCGGCTCCGCCATCATGCTTGCACGTTTCGCGGGCCTGCGCTTACAGGAGTTTCTGCGTCTCGAATGGCCCGACATCGACTTCGAGTTTGACTTGATACACGTCAGGGCCAAACCCGGATGGTCCCCGAAGAACCATCAGGAACGAAGTATCCCTATGCACCACGTGATGAAGGATTTCTTAACACAACGGCAACGGCGGACGGGGCCGGTAGTGGTCAAGCATAACGGTCAACCCTACGGCCGTCCGCCTCGAACCGCCCTTGTGACCCTGTTCAAGAAGTTGGGCATAAAGGGGGCTTGGCACGTCCTTCGTCACACATTTTGCACCCGGATGCTCGAAAACGGCTCTGATATCTATCAGGTCAGTAAACTGATGGGACACAACGATGTAGCCGTAACGCAACGCTACGCCCATACAGCGGCCCGCCAGTTCACGACGGCGGCGCAAAGTGCGTATTGATACCAATCGGAACGTCGTGCGTCCTGACGCATTTAAATGCCCTTCCTGAACGGTCGGTGGTATAGTCCACCCCGCCCCGGTCTAACGCGAGATATGGCTCAACGCGTCTACGAGTAGTCGTTTGATTTTTGTCCTATCTCCACACTCATGTTGCATCCACTCGAACCATAATGACATGTCATAGTAGATAATCGCCGTGCCGTATCATGGCCGAACCCGGTTGAAACAGAAAGTCAGTATCTCTTCCCTGCCGAAGTCGGTCTCAAAAGTGGAGACATCCATCAGGTTGAATCCATACCTGTCCATGAACTTCACGAGACCATCCTTGGTGAAGTAGTAGATGTGTTCGTTGGGCTTGAAGTGTTTGGAGGTCAAGACCGAGTTTTCGTCTTTGTAAATCGGCATGGAGATGATGGCGAGGGAGTCTATCCGCATCAGGTAGTTGCTGGCGTCAAGAGTATGTTCAAGGCTGTCCCAAAACGTCGCGACCCAACACCGTTGGCGCTCGAATGAGAAGTTGATGCCTTCCCGGTCAAGGAACTCGATACCCTCTTTAGACACGTCGTGGCCCCAGGTGCATTTGGTCTTCCAGAACCCGTTGCGTACTTTGATGAACGTACCTGCCCCTATTCCCACATCCACCACCTGACAGTTGTTGGAAAATTTGTTGGTGTAGGCCATCCGCATCCAACTCAGCACTACGCCCTTGCCCTGTGTTTCCAAGTCGGCCCAGTGTTGAAAGTACGGCCCGTCGTAACTGAACTTGGCAGAAGGGGGCAAGTATCCGTATCCCAAGTCGTCAAACCAAATCATATCCCCCACCATGTGATGCTTGCCATACCTGTATTCCCATTTCGTCACCTCGTCCGGGTAGAAGTCCCTGCCGTTGACCTTATGGGCGTCTTCCCACTTCTTCTCCCATTTTTCATACAGCGGGTTCATGTGTTCGGCGGCGGGTCTCATCCAAATGCCTTCCACAGGTCACGCTCTGACAGGTACTTCTTGGTTACACGGAAGAACCATTGATACCAAGAAAATGGGGCGGCCAGATACATGATGCCGAGCGGTTCCATCTTGAGTTCGCGAACTACAAACAGGACTCTCATTCTCCCCTCACTTTCGTCAACTTGACCGCCTCAACGGGGTCTATAAAAAGCGTCTCGACGAACCTCCCGCTCTCGATATCGGCGGGGTCCGCAAAGGAGTGCATCATAGCCTCAAGACTTTTTGGCCAGAACATCATGGCGGGAGCGTTGATTACGTTCGCGGTTATGGCGATACCGGACGGGAAGGCGGCCACATAGATAGCCTTTCTCATCACTTCGAGTGTCGCTCCGATATGGAGTTTGGCGCACAGGTTCCGGCATTTACGGCCCGACGCTATAATCTGTGCTTCGAGCATGTTACAGACCTTTAAGTCCCACTCCGCACCTACCAGTACGGGCGTGACCTCGCCATGAAGTTTATCAAACTCTTTGATGTAAGTCATCCAGTCTTCCGCGGTCCATCCGTGCCAAATCGCTCTGCTGTCCAGTGAGGCGGTAAAAATAACGTGGTAGCGTTCGATGCCTTCCATTGCGGCGGACGCCTGTTTGCGGTGTTCCGGCAGGGCATTGATAGCATAGTGGTAATCGCACTCGATATCCGGGAGCCAACTCTCCAAGTCGTTGCCGGCTTCAAGATGCTGGTTGGCCGATATTGCCAACGGAGCCTGTTTTCCGGCTTCGAGAAGTTGTTCTTTCGTGGTATACCACGGCATCGAAACTGGGAGCAGGTGAGCGTAGCGCGCTTCGGTCTCAGAACGGTTCTCCACGTAGGGAAGGATTTCCAGATACGGTAACAATCGGCGATATCCCCCCCTCACCACAGCCACATCAAGCATAGTGTGAAGGGTAGACAACTTGGCGTAAATCCAAGAAAAATCACCTATACCGCTCGGCACGATTATTCTCACTGAACGTTCGCCTCTCTAAGTGACTGTCTTGCCGTTTCTCTTCTCGCATTCTTTGGGGGGTGTTCATATCCGCTTTCGTTTGGTATGCGCGTCGGGTCGAATACATTACCCAACGGAGAGGAAGATTTGGGTGATTCTCTGGTAATAGGCTGGCCTTTAGCGAAAGGAATAACATGATGACCCTGCTCCTCGTAGGGCGTAGCTCTTTCGAGTATCCTGCGGGCCAGCGTTTCCAACTCAACGGCCTCATCCTGCATTTTTACGTCTACCGTAACCGTCATTACTCTGTCGTTGACGTGCATTTGCCACGGTGCCCCCTTAGAGGCATTCACGAGAGCGAGCAAAAGACCTGTGGCCTGACTTTCTTCCTTGAGTTGCACACACGCCTCCACAGTACCCCCTTTGCCGACAGGGGTATACTTCATCTTAACTGTCGCCATGACACCACCTTTCTCTTCTCAGTCTCACGGCAATCACTTCGGGGGGTTCTTTCATTTGTTTTTTCAATCTTTCGAGCGACCCGGTATTACGGTCCGCTATCGGATGCCATAGGTGAACAAACCTGCTTTCGCCATGAATGTAGTATTTGGTCATGTCGATTACGACACGCAGAAACGCCTTGTCTTCGTGTCCCCATCCGACATACGACTCATCCATCCCTCCGCATCGCAGGAACGCTTCCTGTGTGATGGCGAGAGAACCGGCGGGGAAGTCGGCATGAACCGAATTGGCAACCACTGAGGCCGCGTCTACCGGGTGAAGGGCGTAATGGAGACTCTCCTCGAAATCGAGACGCTGAAGTTCATGGCCTATCTTGACGAACTCGAAACCTTTTCTGAAGTAACCCTCCAGCGCGTCTACATAGTCGTATGGCACCACAACGTCGGCGTCTTGAATGATTACTGCTGGACATATCGCGGCCTCAAATCCGGCATTGACGGCGGCGGATTTGCAGAACGCACTGTTCTTGGCTTTCACAAAGATGTAGGAGTCAATGTTGGGGTGGTCGTAGACCGTGGGACGGAAATCTTCTTCGGCCAGCACAATCTGGTCGGGGGGATGGGTTTGCCGCCACATATTGTTGATAACCGCATCTAAGGCATATCTTCGGTTCGGGGTGTCCCGGTAAGGTATCACGACCGAGAAGTGCATTAGTGGCGCTTACGGAACGACATCAACAGCTTGGCGAACCTCGCCTGTCGCTTTGTCTTGGTTGACGCGCCGCTACCCTTCTTGCCGACTTTCGCCGCGTATGACCGTGTAGACATACCTGCTTTCTTGGCTTTTCTAGAGAAGGCGCCCTTGTTCATGTTCATCACGGTACTTTTTAGCCACTTAACCTTTGCCATGACATCCTCCTCTATAACGCCCCAAATCTGCTCAATATCTCAAGTATAACCGCCACAATCCCCAAGAGACCTATCAGTCCGCCCCCGACACGTTTCACGAAAGTCACTCCATCAAGCGCCGTGTCGGCCTTCCCGTCTGCAATTTGGGCGAGTTTCGTGGTTGCCTCCAACAGACGCATAACACGCCTGTGTCCCCCCATGAGTTTGCCGGTTACGAAGTCCAGTTTGGTCATTCCGGGAGGCACCGGAAGAACGACATCAACCTCGTCACCGTCGCCGAGAATGGTCACAAACTCTTGCGCCGGTAGGTCGTGGTGTGCATCGCGCTTATCCATGTCGCTCTCCATTCTCTTTAATAAATTGTCGCCACTCTCCGTCGGTATGGCGTTCGAGTTCCTCACTCGGCAGAAATGCCTCCTTGCCGTTCAATCTAATCCAATACCCCTTGAACGAAAAAAAAGTGATGGCCCTTTCATTCGGAACGAACACCTCTATCTCTCCTTTTCTTGCCACCTTGCCAAGACAATCTCTTACGGTCGCGAACTTCGGGATAATTATCCCCGCCCGCAACAATGCGGCCAATCGTTGCTTTATCAAGGCACTCATGTTTCATTTTCCTCAGGTTCTCTTCACTTAATCGCTCTAACGTCCGCTTCAGCGCGTCGTCCACACTGTCACCCTTTCAGCAATCTGTCAACCCTCCCGCGTATGCCGACCCTTTCCTGCGCGCCAGATTTATTGTCTCCCGTAATTTTGGCTATGATGTTTTTGGCGGTTTGACTTTGTTCCTTTGATAGTGTGGGAACTATTTCAGTTTTCCAATTGGGAAGTATGTGAAGTTTTTCTACCGAAAGAATAATTTCTTTTATGTTTTTCCATACTATGAATATGACCAAAGTAAGGCTACCCAGGAGTATGGTCCCGCCTATCCAGGGCAGATATGGAACTATCTCTGAGATGAAATATGATACCGGCCAGAGCAATATGAGAAGAACGCCAGCCGCTCCAGTATAGAGTTTCGCCCCTATCGGCACAAAGGCCAACGTTGCCGCAAGAAGAAGCACGCCTGCAAGAAGGCAGTACCAGCCAGTCCTGAGTACCTTTACCTGAGTTTGTACAACCGTAGGCACCTGTGGAGTTATAGGAGCGATTACGGGCGTATCGGGAATGTCTGGCAATGTTCCTTGACCTATGGAAGCATGGAAAAGCGAACATGACGTTGCTGTCACCATAATAATAATCATCAGAACCATTTTCATCGTCAATCCTCTTTTATATGTTGTCAGTATCGAGGAAAAGGCGGGCATACCGCCCGTCCACGCACTTTGTGAAACCAATGTAGGGCTCCGTCCTTCCAACACGCGGCTATTACGCCCTTCCATGCAGGAGGCGAACCGCCTTCGGGCAATTGTCCGGCAGGGACTTTCCCGTCGCTTCCCAAAGTGGCAAGCCCGTTGGGTTCGCCGGGCAATGGAAACGGTATTTGTCGTATTGCCATTGTCTCTCCTATGTATCAGGCCGCCACCGGCTTGCAAGATACATGATTGCGAGCCGTGCGTAGGGAAGTATCACTATGTCCGCGCCGCCGGGGTCGATAATCCTGTTGACCATGTCACTGCCGGCATCGTTGTGTTTAAGTGTCACGTTCAGGGTAGGGTCAGCATTGTAAATGGTGATTTCTGTTCCTTCGGTTGCCGCCGCGAAACCTGTGAAGTTGACGCCCCCTGATGATACGTCTTGACACACTTTTAGGACTTCGCAATTCGAGAAACCTGCCGGATTGTAGTTGTTGTACGCCCCGCTCAGGCTGGATACTGTGAGGACGCACGGCACGCGCCGCCCGGTCATCGTTCCATCGGCAAGAAGCAAACTCACTCCAGCCGCCTCAAATTCAGCCGCGTTATGTGTTACAATATCGCCTTGCCCTGTATGGTCTGCCGCCGCGTCTATCGCGTGCTGTCGTGCATGACTTGCTGACACCGCCGAGGCCACTTCCGCTCCCGTATTCGCGCTGTCCACAAACGGCGGAGTTCCATCGCCAACCTCGACAAGTTTGCCGGTAGTCAGACTGCCGAGCGTGTGGTCTGCCGCGCTATCGGCGGCATGTGCCTTGCGATGTTTAGTTTCGTCTGGCATTAATCATTGACCTCCAAATAGCCGTGCGGAGTAACGCTTACAGCAGTGCCAAGTGCAGTTCTCACACCTGACGCGTTTTCGATTTGCACGGTTATGTAAAGCAAACTTGCATGAGACGCTTGCGCGCCGTCATAATTCTGCATTATGTCGAAAGAAGTCGTAGCAATTGGAATGTGATAGAGTTTGTATGCGTCCTCACTTCCAACGGGCGTACTACCCTGTCTGACGCAAATGACCCAATATGTTCCGCCCGTCTGTGTCAATCCGGTCAAGTCGAGCGTTACCTTGTTCTGAGAGGCATGGAGAGTGGCCGTGAATGTGCCGGAGATAGTACCGGCGGTTGCCGGATATGCTTGTGATGTTCCTTCATGCGCTCCGATGCTCGGCGGGTTCATTCTTGTGTTGCCGTCAATGTCGGTAGCGATACCGTCGACCGCCCTGCCGGTATGGTAGCACGCCGAAGTCGATAATATCCGCGGATTTGGCCACTTGCAACCACTGTTACTGTCTACCCACATAGCAAGATTAGCTCTGGTCTGGTTTTGGATGTTGCCTGCGCCTTCACCCAGCGTCGCATCATTCGAGGCACAATAAGTAATACTCGCGGCGGCTCCAGAATATACTCCGTAGGAAGACGTAAAGAGCAAACAATTTTTGATGGTCTGTCCGGCGTAAGCACAAGAAATTCCGTAAAGACAGTCGTATGCCGTGCAAAACTCGTAGATGTGCGCCGCCTCTGACGAGTAAGCCATAATCATGCAATTGGCTCCGATAGCAATGCAGTTTTTTATAATGCTTGCGGCGGCATAGCGTCCCAACCTCGCCAGAAATGTGTACGGCCCCAAAGCAATACATCTCGATACTATGACTCCGGCACCTGCTTGACCACTATTGGGCTCGTAAGTCAGAAAATTTCCTGCATAAGCTGTTTCGTTACGAGCTGTGACCTGACTTGTCATTGCTGACATATCACCATTAAAATAGAGAACCTGCGCAGCCTGTAAATAATAGCAGACACGTTGCCGACTGAGGCCACCATAAATAGATATTGGGATGGCCGTTTGCGTCGTCCACAAAGACGACTGGCACGCCGTCGAATTATACCAATCGATGCGTATGTCTAACGCTGACATGGCGGCATTGGCGAGAGCGATAGAATTGTAGTCATTCGCCGCCGCCTGAAATGTAGGAACGCACCTATTGGTGTTGTTCCAGTTCGCACTCGGAAATGCCGTGCCGCC
>Ga0210049_1001010_pt1 | contig 25511 bp, 16 predicted proteins | sample CryGeyCG2014_300_2_FD_183964 | JGI IMG/M metagenome (GOLD analysis project Ga0210049, IMG submission 183964) | Groundwater microbial communities from aquifer - Crystal Geyser CG06_land_8/20/14_3.00 (SPAdes) (version 2) | ecosystem: Environmental > Aquatic > Deep subsurface > Groundwater | place... | reverse complement strand
CCCCGCCGCTCCCCGGACCGACAGGTCTCCTCGAATCCCGTGGATTCGCAGCCCTTTGAGACCTTCCGGTCAAGCGTTTCGGGGCGGTCGGAGACCTGCCCCGAGCTAGTCGATCTGGGCTAACGCAAGGAGACGGCGCCGCTCATTCCGCCAGCAGCTTCTGCAACTCCCCGAACTCCTCGTCCTTCATCCCAAACCAGTGTTCTCGCTCGGGGAACTGCTGGGTGGCGACTTCCTCCACGTACCGCTTCAGCCCGTCGGCGATGACCTGGCCGGCGTCGGCGAAGACCTTGGCCATGCGGGGCTTGAACTTGGGGTAGAGCGCGAACATGTCGTGGAAGATGAGCAACTGGCCGTGGGCGCGGGGGCCGGAACCGAGGCTGATGATCGGGATGGACGCGCGGTCGGTGATGAGCTCGCAGACGCGGTCGGGGACCAATTCCAGGAGGATGCTGAAGCAGCCGGCGTCTTCCAGCGCCTTCGCGTCGTCGAGGATCTTCTTTGCTTGGGCGGCGCTTTTGCCCTGGAGCTTGAAGCCGCCCAGTGCGCCGGCGCTTTGTGGGGTCAGGCCGAGGTGACCCATGGTCGGGATGCCGCACTTCACCAAGGCGTCGATCCGATCCGCCATTTCGGCGCCGCCTTCGAGCTTCACCGCGTCGCAGCCGGTCTCCGCGAGGTACCGGCCGGCGCAGCGGATGGCGGTTTCGACGGAGGGCTGGTAGGTCATGTAGGGCATGTCGCCGATGAGCCAGGAGTTGGGGCTGCCGCGGCGGACGGCCTGCACGTGGGGAATCATCACGTCCTGGGTAACGGGAAGGGTGCTGTCGTACCCGAGGACCGTCATCCCGAGGCTGTCCCCCACCAGGACCATGTCGACCCCGGCTTGGTCGACCAAGTAGGCCATGGGGTAGTCGTAGCACGTGATCATAGTGATCGGTGTGCCGGATTCCATCTTCGCGATGAGTGTTGCGAGGGTGACTTTGCTGCGGTCGGGCATTTGGCTTTGCTCCTTCGAGGATCGCGTGGGCAGGGCCGGGGGCGGCGGACCGAGGGGACTGACCGGGCCGATCAGGCGCCCAGCGTGGCGTGGACTTCCTTCAATTGGTCGATGATAGGGATGTTCTGGGGGCACTTCTCTATGCACTCGCCGCACTCGACGCAGACGACGGCGCGGGCGTCCACGCGCTCCTCTTTGCTGACTCGCTTGCGCTCCAGGCGGCGATACTGCTCCTTGGCGTGGTCGGTCAGGCCGTAGACGCGGTGGTAGTTCATGATGCGGAAGTTCTCGGAGATGGCCACGTTGTTGGGGCAGGGCAGGCAGTAGTCGCAGCCGGTGCAGTAGAGTTCGGCCAGCTTCTTGTTCTCCTCCATCATCGTCTGCAGGTGCGCTTTCTCGGCGGCGGAGAGCGCCTCTTCGCGGGAGGCGGTCTGAAGGTTCTCGACCACGTCGGGTAGTTTGGTCATGCCCGAGAGCGCGCAGGTAACGTTTGGGTTGGCGAGCACGAACCGGATCGCTGCTTCGGCGGTGCTCTTCACGCCGCCGGGGATGAGCTTGGCGATCTCCGCCGAAGGCTGACCCAACCGGCCGCCACCGACGGGACCCATGACGACTACCCCCATGCCCTTCCCGGCCGCGTAGGCCAGCCCGGCCTCGTTGCTGCGGTCCAGGAGGTTGTACTGCAGCAGCACGCCGTCGAACTCGCCGGTGTCCACCAAGGGGAACAGGTTCTCTGCCTTGTCGTGGAAGGAGAAGACGCGGTGCTTGATGAGTCCTTCATCCAAGGCGCGCTGGAACTGATCGAAGGGGCCGCCCTTAACCGGCTTCAGGTCCTGGTAGGCTTTCCAGTTCAGCCCGTGCTGGTGGTAGAAGTCGATGTAGTCGGTCTGGAGTCGCTGGAGCTGGTCGTCCAGAGCCGCCCGCCAAATGCTGCCGTCCTGGTCGTACTTGGGGTTCTTGGTGGCGAGGTAAACCTTCTCGCGGTAGCCGTCCTGCAGCGCCTTGCCGAGGACGATCTCGCTCTCGCTCCCGCAGTAGCCGTAGGCGGAGTCGACGTAGTTGACGCCGCTGTCGATGGCATGGCGGATCATCTCGATGGACGGCTCTTCCAGCACGTGGCCGTCCTCCATCGGTAGGCGCATGCAGCCGAAGCCAAGGGCCGAGAGCTGAATGCCTTGATTGCCATAGGGTCGGTACTGCATGGAGTGCACTCCTGTGGGCGGAATGGGCTGCCGCGCCGTGAGGAAGCGGAGGATCGCGCAGCTTGCCGGGCGAGGGAACGTTCGGGGAGAGAACCGGTGTCGAGCCGGAGCAGAACGCACGGTTGCTCTGCCACCACAACGCCAAACACAGAACCTGATTCGAGTGCTTCGACTCGACACCGAAAACGTCAACGCTTTGGTCTGTCCCCGGAGACCGGACGCGTCGCGGAAATTGCAATACATTTGCCGGAACTGTGGTTTGGTGGACGGCGGAAGGGACGGCGGCGGCGGCGGTGAATAGCTGAAGTGCTGGCCATTTGCTGGCGCTCACGGCTACGGTTCGGACTCGCCACCCTCATGAAGCTCACCGACCTCACCGGCCCGATCTACACTGGAATGTGGCAGTACTGCCCCCAATACCCGGGCGCCCGCATCGAGGAATGTGCGCTGCCGGACTTTGCGGAACCGGGCGCGGCGCTGTACTGCCAGAGGTTCGCGATCGGCGGTCAGACCGGAACGTACATCGAGACCGCGGCGCATATTGACCGGGAGGCAACGCCGGTTGCGGAGTTGCCCCTGGAGGCGTTCTGGTTGGACTGCGTCCTCATCCGGCTGCAAGACGTGCAACCGGGCGAGCGGATCTCCCGCGAAGAGGTGGAGCGCGCGGCGCCGCCCATCCGGCCCGGCGACGCCGTGCTTGTGCGCACTGGCTGGGATCGACGTTGGCGCGAACCCGACTTCGTGGAAGGGAGTCCGTACCTATCCCGAGACGCCGCCAACTGGCTGATCGACCAACGCCCCGCGCTGCTTGGTTCTGACCTGCCGAGATTCGATAGCGTCCGCGCCCCCGAGTTCCCCTGGCGCCGGTTTTTCGCCGAGGTGAAGCTGCTGCTGGCGCCGGTGGTGAACCTCGACGCGGTGCCCGTCGACCGGGCGCGACTGATCGCCTTCCCGCTGAAGATCGAGGGCGCCGTCTCGACCCCGTGCCGTGCCGCTGTTCTGGTTGAGGAGCAATAGGAGGGACCTATCCGTGGCATTGACCAAACGACAGCTCGTGGAAGACCTGGCGAAACTGGGGGTGAAGAAAGGCGACTCCCTGATGGTGCACAGCGCACTCAGCGCTTTGGGGACGGTGCGTGGCGGCGCCGACACGGTGATCGACGCGCTGCTTGAGGCCGTCGGCCCGGAGGGCAATGTCGCCATGCCCTTGATGACGGGGAATGGGGTCTTCAAGATCGAGGAATCCCCGTCGAACGTAGGGATTGTCACCGAGGTCTTCCGGCAGCGCAAGGAGACCGTGCGGAGCTTGCACCCGAGTCACTCGGTGGGCGTCCAGGGGAAGGACGCCCAGTGGCTGGTCAAGGACCACGTAAAGCAGCCGACGGCTTACGGAAAGGGGACGCCGTACCACAAGCTGGTGGAACTGGGAGGGAAGGTCCTGTTGCTGGGCGTCGATCAGGACCGCAACACCACGTTGCACACCATTGAGTCGCTCGCCGGGGTGCCCTACCTGAAGACGATCACCCGGCAGTACGTCGACGTGGACGGCAAGGAGAAGACCTGCACCATCCACGACATGGCCGGCCCACACCGGGACTTCATCGGACTTGACAGCAAGTTTCGCAAAGCCGGCGTCATGGAGATCGGCAAAGTGGGCACCGCGGTCTGTCGCTTGATCGACGGCAAGGGGATGGTTGAGGTCGGTTTGAAGGCGTTCGCCGACGACCCGGCGTCTGTGCTGTGCGACAATGCCAACTGCCGCGACTGCGTCACCCAGCGCGCCCTGATCAAGAAGCACAAGCTGTCGCAGGAGGACTTCACGCTCAGCGCGGTCAGCGACGAGGCGGGCGACAGCTTGGACGACCTCCTGAAAGCCCTGGAAGACGAGGGGCTCTCGACGGTGGAACTCCGCGCCGTCGACGACCGCGAAGTGGTGGACTTCGCCGAGGGAGCGCTTGCCGTTCTCCGGAAGACGCTGGAGGAGCGGGGCTTCTCCGTGTCAGCCATCAGCACCAAGAGCGTCGATCCGGACCCGGAACAGATGCTGTCGGTGGCGAAGGCGCTCGGCGCCAAGGCCCTCGTTCTACCCTACGACCGCTTCGACCCGGCGTGCGTGAAGCAGGCGAAGGCCGCGGGCGTCGAGATTCTGCTCGAGAACCGAACGGAGCTACCGGAGCAGTGCGAAGAGGTGTTGGCTGCCGCCAAGTCACCCGTGGTGGGTGCAGCCTTCAACCCGCTGGGCTTTGCCATTGCTGGCAAGCGCCCATTCCTGAAAGCCTACTACAAGGGCAAGCTCAAGCGCTTCGTCCGTCAGTTGTATGTGACCGACGGAACGGGAGAAGGTGAAGCCACGCTGCCCGGCCAGGGGAACGGCGAGGTCAAGGAACTGCTCTCCATTCTCCGTTGCCGCAGCTTCGATGGCTTCGTAACGATCCGCGCGGAGACGGGCAAGCCGGAGGCGTTCAAGGAGTCGGCGAAGGCGTTCTGGAAGCTGCTGGACTCCATGTAAGCGTGGGGCCCGACCGTGAGGTGCCAACATGAAGGTGTACATCATCACAGACATGGAGGGCGTCGCCGGTGTCCTCAGCTCCGACGACTTTGGTGCGCCGGGGTCAAGGTACTACGAGGTAGGCCGCGAGTTGACCACCGGAGAGACGAGTGCTGCGGTGGAAGGCGCCCTTGACGCCGGCGCGACCGACATTCTGGTGGTGGATGGGCACGGCAGCGGCGCCATCGATCCGCAGCTCCTGCACCCGGCGGCGAAGCTGCTGGCCGGCCGCCCGATCGGCTACCCGTTCGGTTGCGACGATTCCTTCGACGCGGCAATGATCGTGGGCCAGCATGCCAAGTCGAACACCGACGGCGGCCATCTGTCGCACACGCAGTCGTTCACGGTGGAGGAGTACACAATCAACGGCGTCTCCCTGGGCGAAATGGGCTGCAACATGCTGTTCTGCAGCTACTTCGGCGTGCCGACAGTGATGGTGAGTGGCGACGCCGCCGCAGAGGCCGAGGCCCGATCGCTGGTGCCGAATATCGCCACCGCCGCCGTGAAGGAAGGGCTGCGCCGCGGCCCGGCGGCCGGGCTGACGGGAGAGCAGAACAAGCTCCACAACGGCGCGGCCATTCACCTCTCTCCCGAGACGGCCCGCGAGCTGATCCGCGCGGCCGCGCGAGACGGACTAACCAGGCTGAGCGAGATCGATCCCTATCGCATTGAGCCGCCCTACGAGGCGGTCAACGTGCTGCGCAAGACCAACGAAGCCCCACAGCGGCGCGGAGTCGCCGGCGCAGACGACCTGGTGGAGCTGCTTCGCACACCGATGGCGTACTCGTTCGTCGCCGACGCTGCCTGAGCAGCGCGAGTTTGTGATTGTCGAGCCAACCCCGCAGACGGAGGACACTGCATGCGAGTCGAGTCAATGGAGTTCCTGAAGAACCTCCTGGAGACGCCCAGCGCCTCCGGATATGAGCAACCGGTGGCTGCCGTAGTCCGGGATCGCATGAAGCCATACGCAGACGACGTCGAGACCGACTACCACGGGAACGTCATCGCCTCGCTGAACCCGACGGGTTCGCCGCGGATCATGTTCGCCGGGCACTGCGACCAGATCGCGTTCATGGTCCAGCATATCGACGACAACGGCTACCTATTCGTCAACGCCCTCGGTGGGCACGACATGATGGTGGTCGTGGGCCAGGCAGTTACCGTCTGGACCGACAAGGGCCCCGTGCCGGGAGTGATGGCGCGGAAGCCGATTCATCTGCTCCAAGGCGATGCGAACAAGCCGAAGATGACGGACCTCTGGGTCGACCTGGGCGCCAAGAACAAGAAGGAAGCCGAGCGTCTCGTGGAGATCGGCGACCCCGTCACTTGGCGACTGGGCATGAGTTCACTGCGCAACGACGTGCTGGTGTCGCCCGGAATGGACGACAAGGTGGGCACGTGGGTCGTCATGGAGGCGTTGCGCCTGCTCAAGGGGCGCGCGTTCCCGGCTGCGGTCTTCGCCGTCGCCACCGTTCAGGAAGAGATCGGCCTGCGCGGGGCGAAGACCAGCGCGTTCGGCATCGACCCGCAGATTGGGCTGGCGGTGGATGTCACCTTCTGCACCGACCACCCCGGTATGGACGCCAAGCAGACCGGCGAGGTGAAGATGCACGAAGGGGCGGTCATCACCCGCGGGCCCAACATCAACCCAAAGGTATGCAAGCTGCTGGTTGAGACCGCCAAGCAGAAGAAGATCCCGCACCAGCTCTGCGGCGAGTCGCGACCGACGGGCACCGACGCCAACGCCATCCAGCTCAACCGCGCCGGCGTGGCCACCGGGCTGGTCAGCGTGCCCAACCGGTACATGCATAGTCCCGTCGAGGTGGTGTCGGCGCGGGACCTGGAGGCGTGTGCCAAACTACTTGCAGAATTTGTCTGTCGAGTCGAGGTCCAGACGGGCTTCCGGCCGTGACGGCGCCGCCGCCCTTGCGGCGCTGCAGGCGGCGCAATAAACAGGGCGGCCCGGCTTGAAAGCGCGGCTCGTCCGTGATATTGTAGCGTGTGTGGTGGAGCACTACTCTGGGCTCCCCGCGATAGCCGTCAGTTGTCCGTTGACGGCCCCTAAGAGCCGGCCCCCAGCGGCCGAGCCAGACGTGCAATGACCTGGAGGTGGTCACCGTGTCCGTGAGTTCCGTAAAGAGGCAAATGGTGTGGAAAGCGAGCATCGCTGCGTTGGCCCTGGCGCTTGCCGGGCTGTCCCTTGTTGGCTGCGGCGGAGGTGGTGGGGTGGCGCCCACGGCCGGAGGCGCGGGTGACGGAAGTTCGGCTTCCTCTCGGGGGGCGTTGGCGATCAGCGTCGCTTTCAGTGACGGCCGCGCACTTCCCCAGTTCGACTCGCTGCGCGTGCTCGTCATGGGTCAGGGGCTCTCCGAGTATCTCGGGACGACTGTCGACAGTGGCACAGGTCCCCAGGCCAGTTTCAGCGACGTTCCCGTTGGGCGGAAGGTCGTTCTGGCACTAGGCACGCGCTACGAGTCGCCCAGCAATCAAAACCGAGTGACCGCCATCGGGGCGCTTCTCACTTCGGTTGCGTCCGGCTCCACGACCCGGCGGACGCTCTATCTGGACTACGCCAGCGGCCGGAACGCAGTTGTCAACGGCACCAAGCTGATCGGCACCAATCCTACGCAAGTCGTGCGCTGGAGCGACGGCGACGAGGACTACTTGGCGACTGACAGGAAGCCGCCTCAGACCGGCCCCGCCAACATGCTCTGGAACGGCGGTCTTTGGGCCACCCCCGAAGTGGGCTGGCCCCAGACACTCTACCTCAGCCCACCTGTGGTGACCATTCCCGACAAACTCGAGAAGGGCGTCGTGCGCACGCAGACCGCCGTTGCCCTGAAGAAGACCGATAACACCACCTTTGCAACCGGCACTTGGACCTGCACGTTTGACGGCTTTGAGGGCGTCATGCATAGCCTCTCGAATACCTCGTCTGCGCAGGCGGCGAGAGTCAGGACTACCTACACCGGCACCACCGCCGGCACTCCTTCCCAACCGCTTTCGTTCGAGTCCGTTGACTGGTACGTCCAGGGAACAGGGAAGGTCCTGAGCCTCGAACTGGATCCGAGCAAGCCCGACACAGATGCCGGCCGCGTTAGGGACGTGCTGTTCCTGAACGAGTCAAGCAGCGGCTACTACTACGGCGACGGCGTGCAGCCGCTTCAACCCCTGGTGGACGGCGGCTCCATGGCATACGTGCGCAAGGGCGGCGGCGGCAGCGATGTCGTCATCAAGGTGGCTCTGTTCGGCGTAACTGGTGCCAGTGCCGCGGCTGGGAGCACGCAGCTCAACATTTCCTTCTCGCAGAGCCTGGACTTCGCAACTCCCGCAGCCACGAACCCCAACCTCAAGGTCGCCAACTACGCGCTGAAGATCAACGGCGTCGTGGTTGTGCCCACCGGTGTGAGCGGCTCCGGCCCAACGGTCACTTTGGCCCTCCCTGCCGCATTTGTGTTAGGCAAGCCGTACGAGTTGGTCGTCAGCAATCTGGTGGCAGCAGACGGAACCGTCCTGCCCAACCAGAAGCCGTACAACAACGTGAGCGGTGTTGTCACGACTGGCTCACCAGTGTGACCCCATTTCGGTCGCCCTGCAGCCAGTGAGGGTACGCCCAAGAGTGGGCGGGACCGGTGACCCGTCCGCTCCTTTGGCAACGCTCTCAGGACGTCCGGACTCGTTCGGGATTCCGCTCGCTGTCAGTCTTCGAACGAGTCAGGGCGCCCTGCAGCAGTGTTCTCGTCCGACGTGGTACCCTCGGCTCCCCCCGGGGCCGCGTGCATCCAACAGGCGGCTTCGCGTCGTCAGCGGAACGGTGGTCAGCATGAAATCTCACAGAATAGCCGTACTCGGACTCGCCTCGCTTTTCGCTGCCGTGCTCCTCGAGGCGGCCCCCTGCGCACAGCCTGTCGGGAGAGCGGCAGTTGAGTCCCGGCTTGCGTTTGTCGGCCCGTATGCGTCGGGGTACCCGATCTACCTCATCAACCCCGACGGTAGCGGCTTGCAGCCGACGGGCCTCGCCGGGTACTCGGTCGATCTTCGACCCGACCTCCTCAAACTGGCCCTCGGGGGTGTTGATGGAGCCCTGTACACGGCCAATGTGGATGGGACCGGCATCCTGCCGGTTGGCGCGCTCGGCTCGTGCCCCAAATGGTCCCCCGATGGCAGTCGGCTTCTGTTCATCGCCGCTGGTTCGAGTGAAATGCGCGACCGGTCTTCCGGCGGGGGCGGTCTCCTGTCAGTGGTCAACGCGGACGGCACGAATCCGCGCAGCCTCGGAGTGGTTGCGTCCGACGCAGACTGGTCGCCTGCCGGCGACCGGGCGGTCTTTGCGCCGTTCTCCTACTGGTTGGGGTCGCCGAGCGAGCTGTCTCTCATCGGCGCCGACGGATCCAGCTTGGAGCCGCTGGGGCTCCAGGGGCACTATCCGCGGTGGTCTCCCGAGGGGACCCGGATTGCATTCCTCTCCTCCCGCGCCACGGGTCCCACAGTTTCCGTCGCCCAGCTTGGGAAGGCGCGAAGCGTGACGAGCGTCGTAGACCTCCCCGTCCACGCATACGGGCTCGCCTGGTCGCCGGACGGCACGAAGCTGGTGTTCGTCTCTTCCGGCGACAGTCCCGGGCTGTTCACCATCAACGCCGACGGCACCGGCACTCTTCAGCCCCTCGGCGTCGCGGGTGAGTGGGTGGCGTGGCGAGGTGCCTCGGGACCCTCTTTCTCCGCTTCGCAGCTAACGGTCGAGCCGACAGGCGCGACCGTGGCCGAGCCGGCCGGCACCCTCACGGTCACCCTGGTTGTCAAGAACGACGGCCCCGGCGCGGCTACGAATGTCGTCGTGGTAGACCCGCTCCCGCAAGGCGTCCAGTACCAGCAGTCCAGCCTCTCGTTGGACGGGGAGCCTCAGACTGAGGCGAAGGACGGCGACGCGGCGGACTTGGGCGTGACCAATCCCGGCGCGTTCACGGTGGCTCTCGGTCAGGTGCCGCCAAACGCCTCGCGGGTCATCATGTACCAGTGCACTGTCACGGGAGCGGCTGGCTTGCCGATCCACAGTGAGGCCTCCATTCGCAGCGCGGAGTTGCCGCCACAGACGGTTCTTGCCGGGGACCTGACGGTGACGGGCCCAGACTTCCGCACGAGCGCCAAAGAGGTAGACAACCGAGCGCCCGAGCCGGGCGGCGTGATCGAGTACCGCCTTCACGTGACCAACACCGGCAACGCCGCGGCCCGCGTCGTGACGGTGGATGACAACCTCCCGCCGTGCACGGAGTACGTGCCGGGCAGCCTCCGCGTGGAGGGGAAGCCGCAGAGCGACGGTGCGGGAGACGACCAGGCGGAGTTCCTGCCCGGGGCGCCGCCGCTGCCGCCGCGCGTTCGATTCCACCTCCTGGCGATTGACGTGGGCAGTTCGCCGCTGCTCCTCTTCCGGGTCAAGGCAGTGTGCGCTGCGGGCGCCGTCGTCAACAACAGCGCCATGCTCTCCGCGCAGAACGGGTATGACCAGAAGGTAGACGCGCCGCCGGTTGTCATCAGCGATTTCACTTCGCCCGCGATTCTCCACTGCGGACCCTACAACAATCAGCTCGTCGTCGAGTTCTCGGAAGAAGTGAAGAAAGCGCAAGCCGAGGAGCCGTCGAACTGGGAACTCGCGGTGACTCCGCCGGGCTCGATGAACGCCCCCTCTCTCCAGAAGCTGCCTCCCGGGGCTGTGCTTCAGTACACCCCCGGCGTGCCCGCCACGGGCGGACAGCCGGCCGTGGCGCCGAAGGTGCTCGTGCTCGGGCTGGCGCTGCAGACCGGCGCGTATGTGGGAGTCCGCGCCAGGGGCATTGAGGACTTGGCGAATCCGCCCAACATGATCAGCAGTCCGGGCGACAAGTGCGCCGGCGCCGTCAAGCTGGCGCCCGGCGCGTCCCTGGCAATGGCGGCCGGCGACAACCAGACCGCAGTCGCGGGTGCAGTGCTGTCGCAGCCGATTGTGGTGAAGGTAGTAGATGTCGACGGGCGACCCGTCCCCGGCGTCACGGTCCGCTTCCTCCCGAAAGCGGGCATCGTCGGCCCAGTCGTGCCTGGCAGGCAGGCGATGACCGGGCCTGTCGGGCAAGTGGTGCTCGAGACCGGCGCTGCAGGCGAGGCGCGTGTGGAGTGGACCCTGGGGCCGGCCTCCGGGTCGCAGGAGCTGTCGGTGCGGGCCGACGGGGACGGCTCGCTTGCTGTAGCGAACTCACCACAGACCTTCCACGCCACGGCGATCAGCGGCAACGCCACCGGGCTGACGCTGGCGGCAGACCCCGCGAGGGCGCCCGTCGGGGGCAGTGTGCGGGTGATCGCTGCCGTGTTGGACGAGTACGGGAATGCGGTGCCGGGAATCGACGTGACGCTCGCGACGACGGCCGGGAAGGGCACATTGGACTCCAGCGGGCAGGCCGTCAAGACGAACGCGCGAGGCGCCGTGTCGGCGATGCTGTCGGGCTTGTCGTACGGCGTGAACACCATAACAGCCGCGGCGGACGCGCTGTCACCGGCGTCAACCGACGTGCTCGGCCAATGGGAGTTGCGTCTATCTGGTGGGCTGCAGCTCTTCACCGTGCCGGTCGTCCTGCAGGATGCGGATCCGGCCAAAGTGTTCGGGCTGCCCGCCGACTACCTGCGCGTGGCCCGGTATGGCACAGCTACGGAGGACTGGGAAGTGTACCCCGGTGTCGCCTTCGGGCTGGAACCCGGACGCGGCTACTTCGGCCGCTTTCAGGAGCCGCGGGTCGCGAGCCTGACGGCCGGACAGCCCCTGCCGGAAGACAAGCCGGTGGACTTGGCGTTCAGCCGCCGCGGCTGGCACTTGCTGGGAAACCCGAGGCTGGGAGCCCTGCCGTGGAACCTTGGCGAGATCGGCGTACTGCAGAGCGGTGCCGAGACGGCGCGGCTGGCGGCCTACGTGTCAGGGCCCTCGTCGGTTAGCCGACCGGTGGAGCCGTACCTGTGGGTGTACGACCGTACCCAGTCGACCAGCCCGTACCGCCTGGTGTTCGACGCGGCCTACCTGTCTCACGTGCCGGCGGCGCTACGCGGGCGGGTGGTTCCCGGACTGGCACCCGGTCAGGGGGCGTGGGCGCTGGTCAACGCGGCGAACTGCGGGTACCGCCTGCCGGCTGTGACGCAGTCGAGTGCTCGGGCTGCCGTGCCGGCGGCCGTTGCGCCCAAAGCGGCTGCCGGCGAGTGGAGTGTCGAGCTGGCGGCAAGCTGCGGCGACCTGCGGGATGACTGCAATGTCATCGGCGCCGCCGCGAGCGCCTTCCAGTTGGCGGAGCCGCCTGTCGTGACCCGCAGCGACGGCGGCTACCTGTCGCTGAGCCTGACGCCTTCGGCGGAGACACGGGCGGACCAGCAGCCGCTGCGGCTTGCCGCCGACGTTCGGGCCGCGGTCGGGCAGCGGGCCGCCTGGGAGGCAGTCGTGCGCACGAACCGCCAGAATGAGGTGGTCACTGTCCAGTGGCCCGCGCTTGGGGAGGTGCCGCGGCAGTATCGGCTCTACGTCACCGATACGGAGACAGGCAAGCGCCAGGCGATGCGCACGACAGCCAGCTACTCCTTCCGCGCCAACGCCACCGGCACCACCGAACGGCGCTTGCTGGTTGAGGCGGAGACGGGTGCCCAAGCTCGCCTGCAGATCAGCAATGTGACGGCCCAACCCGGCAGTCGTGGCATCGGCGCAAGCCTCGCCTACACGCTCAGTCAGGAGGCTGCCTGCCGCATTTCGGTGCGCTCGGCGGCTGGTAGAACGGTGCGGGTCCTCGGCCCGCAGCAGAACCGCGCCGGTCTCAACCTCGTGCAGTGGGACGGCCGGAGCGCCGCAGGCCAAGCCCTGCCGAGGGGCGCGTACCTCGTCGAGATCGTCGCCGAGAACGAACTGCACGAACGCGCTCGAGCAATCAGTGCTGTCCCTGTCAGATAGCGGCGCCGGCACAGACCGACAGGAAGTGAGAACGCGGGAGGTGGACGCCCTCACCTCCCGCGTTTTGCTTGCAGGACCCGCCGGGTGCAGGGCGAACCGACCAGCACTTGCAGTCACCCACGGAGGGAGAGCGTTGTGATCGACTTGACGGGCAAGGTGGCGCTGGTCACTGGCGCCTCTCGCGGCATCGGCCAGGGCTGCGCGCTGAAACTGGCCGAGTTGGGCGCCGACGTAGTGGTCAATTACCGCTCCCACGGCGACGAAGCGGAAGCCGTCGCGCAGCAGATCAGAGCGAAGGGACGCGAATGTATTGCTGTCGGTGCCGACATCGGCGTTCGGGCCGAGGTGGAGGAAATGGTGGCAGCGGCCATTTCCCGGTTTGGCAGAATCGACCTGCTAATCAACAACGCCGCCCTGACGATCCGCAAGTATTTCGTGGACCTGACGGTCGAGGAACTGGAGCGAGTGCTCGCGGTGTCGATGTGGGGTGCCATCCACACGACGCATGTCGTTGCGCCCCACATGATCGCCCGAGGCGAGGGCGGGCGCGTGGTGATCATGGGCTCCGTCCACGCCACCGTGCCCTTCGGCGGCTCGCTGCCGTACAACGTCTCCAAAGGCGCGCTGAACCTCTTCTCGCTGACCCTGGCTCGGGAGTTTGCGCCGCATCGAATCACAGTGAACGTCGTGGAACCGGGCTGGATCGACACCCACGGCGAACGCGACCTCACGGCCCCCGAGCGCATTCAGGAGTTGGGGAAGGAACTGCCCCTTGGGCGGGTGGGGACCGTGGACGACATCGCCAATGCGGTCGCGTACCTCTGCTCCGACGAAGCCAGCTACGTGACCGGTGCACTGCTGCGGGTGGACGGAGGGTTCGTGCTGCCCAGGAAGATGCTGGGGTAGGGGAGACCTGGAGCGGGCGAGCCCACCTGCTCACGTGAGCGCTTGGAGGAACCGCCCGTACTGGTCCGTGTAGACTGCCGCATTGGCGGCAAGCGGCTCCCGCAGACGGGCAATGCCGGTGAAGCTCTCAGCCGCTGCCTGCGCCTCCGGGAACACGCCCGCGCCAAGCCCAGCAAGGACGGCCGCACCTGCACAAGCAGCCTCGGCCTGGGTTGGCAGCGTGACAGGGACCTGGCAAACGTCGGCCACGATCTGGGACCAGCAGTCGCTACGCGCGCCGCCGCCGATCATGGTAAGCCCTTGCGTAGCGACACCCAGCGCCGAGATGGCTTCGGCGTTTCGACGCACAGCGAACGCAACCCCCTCCATGATCGCCCGCGCGAGATGCGCGCCGTCGTGGCTGAGGTCCAGGTCGACGAACGCCGAACCGGGGCGCTCCCGGAGGTTGCTGGGGAGGAAGAGCAAGCCGCCACATCCGGGGGGCGCGGCGGCCGCCTCCGCACTCACGGCCTCGTAGGGTCTCCCCGGGCGGAACCTGTCTCGGAACCACCTAAAGGAGGCGCCGGCCACCGGCACGGAGGTCAGCAGCCCCCAGTGGTCTTGGATCACGTGGGTGCCGGGAGACACCTTCCGTGCCGGATCGAAGACCAATGTGGGCGAATCGACCAGAGCGACCCATGCGGTGCCGCACGAGAGCAGACAGGTTCCTTCGCGTGTCACTCCCGCGCCAAGCGCGGCGCAGTACTGGTCGTGTCCCCCGACGCACACCATGGTCTCCCCCGGGAGACCGAGTTCAGCAGCCGCGGTCGGGGTGAGTTGCCCAAACGGCTCGCCAGCACGCCTGAGAGCGGGAAGTTGATCAACGTCGACGCCTGCGAAGACGCAAGCCGCGGGCGACCAGTCGGCGTTGGTGAGGTCGTAGAACTGAGTGATCGCAGCATTGGAGTGGTCCGTGACCAGCCGCCCGGTGAGGCGGTGGGCGACGAAGGCGTGCGTGTCGGCGAAGTAGGCTGCCTGACCGAAGACCTCTGGCTCGTGCTCCCGCAGCCAGCAGGTGAGCAGCAGCGGCAAGCCGCCCCCGACTGACCAGCCGCTCAATCGATAGAGCCACTCCGCGCCCTTCTGCGCCTCCAGCCGCCGGCCGATCGCGTCTGCTCGCTTGTCCATCCAACTCAGCGCCGGGCGAAGCGCGTTCCCCCCGGTGTCCAGTGGCGCCCAGGCCCCGCCCTGTGTCGATAGGCTGAGCGCGCGCACGTCGCGAGGACCGGCTGCCAACACCTGTCGAACCGTCAGCACGACCGCTTGCCACCAGTCTTCCGCGTCCTGCTCGACCCAGGAGCCGCGAGGCGTCAGCAGAGGGTACTCGCTGACGGCGTTCGCCGCGAGGCGGCCGGTGTGGTCAAACAGCGCCGCCTTCGTGCCAGTGGTGCCCACATCGATGGCGAGGAGGTGGGGCATGACTTCTCGGGTTCCGCTCTGCTGACCGAGTTGGTGGCGGCGGCCCCGCCTCTGCGCAGGGGGTGCCGTGGGGCCGCCTGTTACGCGCGGCCGGTAACGAGCCACGCCGTGAGGGTGCTGGCGTCGATCCCCTTGAGGAGCAACTCGTTCTTCTCGATCTCCCGGACAGCCGCGATCCCCGGAGCGAGGCGCAGCGTTTGGTCGCTCAGGATGAGACGGTTCGGGTCGGGATGGGAGATCTCGGCCGCGAGCGATTGCAGGCGCGCGGCCAGGTTGACATGGTAGCCGACCACGGTGTAATCGCGCTTGTCCAGCGGTCCGAAGCAGCCGGTGATCACCTGTCCGGTGTTGATGCCGATGGATCCATGCATCGGGCGGGCGCCGGCGTCCACGTGGACCTCGCTGGTGACGGCGAGTTGCTCCAGCACTTCCAGACCTGTCCACAGCGCCATCCGAGCGCCCTGCTCGGGTGTCTGCCCGAAACCAAACGTGGCCATGACGCAGTCGCCGATGAACTTGTCCACCGAGCCGCCGTTGTGTCGCACGATGCGCACCACGAGGCTGATGAACGCCTCGACTGTGTCGGCAAGCTCGTGCTCATCGAGGCGCCCGGAGAGACTCGTGAACCCGCGCATGTCGACAAACATGACCGTCGCCACGATAGGCTCTTTGCGGCGGTCGATATCCAGCCAGTCCGTACTCAGCTCGTCCACTGTTCCGCTGGGGAGATAGGGCGCCAATTTCAGGCGCTGGGCTTCGACTACGTCGATGTCGTCCATGGTCCGCAGCGCCTTCTCGCGGATGTCGCGGGAGCCGAGCATCTCCGCCAGTTCCACCGCATTGCGCAGGTGGTTCAAGGCGTCCGCGGGGCGTTGCGCGCGGTGGCACGCGAGGGCGGCCTGGTATCGCGTCTCGGCCAGTTCGCGCGTGGGGGGCTGGCGTAGGTGACCGTCGATGGCGGCGTCGAAATGCTCGATGGCCTCCGCCTCCTTGCCCTCCGCCATCAGCAGGCGGGCGCGCAGGTCTGCCAGAGACGCCTGGTACGTCACGGCCTGTTTGCCCTCGAGGTCGTGCTGCGCCTCCTCGATCAGCCGCGCTGCTTCCGGGAGACGACCTTGGTCCAGGTAGCACTCGGCCAGAGCCAGCTCGCTCAGGGCCGCGAGGTGCAGCCGGTTCGAGGCGCGAAAGTGGTCCCGGCTCTCCTGTGCGTGCCTCTCGCACGCTCGGTAGTCCTTGAGGGAGAGACAGACCCGGGCCAGGTTGCGGTGGCAGTACCCCAGTCCCTGCCGGTCCGACGTCTGCTCCGTCAGGCGGAGATCCTCCTCGTACATCCGCCGGGCCGAGTCGTACTTGCCCTCCCGCATTTCGAGGTCAGCAAACCGGCTCTGGTTCCGCGCCAGCTCGGCGCGCATGTTGCGGGAGCGCGCAATGCCCTCGGCGCACTGGAAGCAGAGCCGGGCATTGCGGAGGTCGCCCATGTCCATGTAGGTGATGCCAAGGCTAAGGTAGGCGTCGAACCGGCCCGGGTCGAAGCCAAGCCGGGTGTACACCTTGAGTGCTTCCGCAAGCGCGGCCGTAGCCTGCATGAAGTTCTTGGCTTCGCTCTCGAGGATGCCCAAGTAGCGCCTGCATTCGGCCAGGGGCAAGACGAAACGCTGCGGGTCCAGGTGCTCCAGGGCGCGCAGGAAGAAGCGCCTGGCTCTGCGCCCCTGACCCGACTTGAAGCAGGCGACCCCCAGCGACAGATACGTCTGCGAAGCAATCTCAGCGCGGGTATCGTGGTCAGGAACGAGCCCGTCCCGGAGGCCTTCCACGATCTCGCCGGCGAGTGACTTGGCGTCCCGAGTCTGGCCTGCTTCGCAGAGCGCTCGGGCGAGCCTCGATTTGGTGAGAAGAACGTCGGCCGGGTCGTCTCCTTGTTCGCCGAGCTCGGCTGACCGGCGGAACGACTGAATGGCCACATCGATCTGCTTCTGCCGGAGAAACACCTCGGCGAGTGCCCGGTGCGCCCGGGCCGCCCACTGCAGAGAGCCCGCGCCCTCGGCCAGCGCGGCACAACGCTCGAAGTCCGGCAGAGCCTGATCCAGTTCGCCCTGGAACCGGTGTGCGGTGGCGCGGCGGTAGAGGAGGTCGATCTCCCGTTCCGTCTGCTCCTGACCGTCCTCCCCGCCGTCCCGGAGGGTTGCGAGGACCTGGGTGTAGCGGCTCACCGCCTGGGCGAAGTGGCCGCTCGACTCCAGGTTCTTGGCTTCGGTCAGAAGGCTCTCAATAGCGGGCATGGTAGTGACCCAACGATAGTCCGCCTGCGGCCGAAATTCAAGGGCTGGGCGGGCTCAAGTCTGTGCTGTCCGCGACGAGCGACGCGCAGAAGCCGTCCTGCAGTGCGCGGATGCGACCGGCGCCGCCGGGGTAGCCGTTGGCGAGGAAGGCGAACGCCAGGGGATTGTCTCCGTTCGGGAACGCATACCCGGCGAGGCCGCAGACGCCCCGCAACGTGCCCGTCTTCGCATGGATGGCACCGGCGGCCGGGCTGTCCTTCATGCGCCCGCGGAGCGTCCCGTCGGTGCCGGCAACCGGAAGTGCCTCCCAGAACGCCCTGCCACACGGCAGCTTCCAGACCCCTGCGAGCAGCGCGGTCAACGCGCGCGCCGTCACCTGATCGCGGCGCGACAGCCCACAGCCGTCCACGAGGCGACACGCGGCGAAGTCGATCCCGTGGTCGCTCAGGAAGCGTTCAATGGCGCGAATGCCGGCTGCCGCCGTGCCTTCAGTCTGGCAGCGGTAGCCGAGGGTGCGCAGAAGCTGCTCGGCCAGGTGGTTGTCGCTGTGCTTCGCCATCGACGTGACCAACTCGCGCAGCGGCGCAGAGCGCACCAGTAGGACGAGGGTGGTCTGGCTCGGGGTGTGACCGAGGTGCGGCTCGCCGGCCACTGCAATGCCGGCTTTGCGGAGTTGATGGGTGAGGCAGTAGGCGGCCTGCAGCGCTGGCTGCGGGACACTCATTCCCTGGACCACGGGCGAAGCGTTGCGCGGCAAGGAGCCGCTGACGAGGAGGGTGCGGGAGCCCTGTTGGCGGTCCAGACTGAGGGTGGACCGCTCTGCCGGGGACACTGTCTTCGCGGTGTTTGAGATGGCGAGGACGCCCGACGCCGGGGCGACTGTCACCCGCGGGGGGCTCCCGAGGCTTGACCCGGGGGCAACGGTGACTTCTACCGCGTTCCCGTTCAGGCAAACGGCGCTGGCCTCCATGGCGTAGTGCCACCGCAGGTTGGCCGGACCCCAATCGGCGCCGGTTCGAGCAGGCCCGAACAGAGAGTCGTCGCACACTACGGAACCGGTCAACCGCTTGACGCCCAACTGCGCGAGGCGCTGCACAACTTGCCCCAAGGTTGCCTCGGTCCACGAGGGGTCTCCGCGGCCGGAGACGCAGAGGTCGCCGTTGAGGACGCCGTCTCCGAGGTACGCGTCGTCCGTCACAACCGGGGTCTCGTAGCGGAAGTCGCCCCCGAGCAACGCCAATGCCGCTGCAGCAACGTAGAGCTTGGCAGTCGAGGCCGGCGCCAACGCCGTGTCGGCATTGCGCGAGAAGAGCGTCCGGCCGGTGGCGACCTCAACGACTGCGGCGCCGGTCTGGGCGGTGACGAGGAGCGGCCGGAGCCACGCGGTGAGCTGAGGGAGCGCACTCTGGCCGGGCGCGCCGTAACAGACGGCAGCCACGCCCCAGAGGCAAAGCGCCGCGCCCAGCACGCGGGAACACCCGACGCGGGCCTGGGGACCCGGCCGACGCTTGCAGTTGAGCTCCGTTACGTTGTACACTGTGCGAGCCATAGCGACGGGCTGTTGACAGGAGAGGCTGGACGACGTGGAAATCCTCCGGTGGCTTCTCGGCGCCGACGGCGGAGAACGCCAGGTGGTCGAGGACGCAGACCCCATTCTGCAAACTGAAGAGGGAATCACCCTCAGGCGTATGCGCTGGGAGTCGGACGCTGAGGCTGTCTGCAGCTTCCAGGACGACGTCTACAGCAGCAACTTCCCGGACTTCCGGATGACCGCCCACTTCATGAACGGATTCCGCTTCGACCTCCGCAAGGCAGTTGCCTCGCCAGACCACGGTGTCTTCGTGCTGGAAGACGCCGGCCGCGTCGTCGGCTTCCTGTGGATCGTGCTCTACGTGAGCCATTGGACGCGCGAGCGGTACGGCTACGTCAACAACGTCTACGTCCTCGCTGACTACCGACGACGTGGGCTTGGGCGCGTGCTGATGGAACAGACGGATCGGTTCCTGCAGGAACGCGGCGTGCGCGAAGCCCGCCTGACAGTGACCGCCAGCAACTCGGCGGCCGTCATTCTCTACGAACAGGCCGGGTACGAGGTCGCCCGGTATGAGATGATCAAGCGCCAGGCAGGGGCAAGCTGATCCCAGGGATCAGCCATGCCCGTCCGTTGGTTGGGCACCACGCCCCGCCCTCGGGAAGGTAGGCGTAAGCCGGTCGTCCTTTTCCGGCGAGGCGCGAATGGAACCGGCTGACGCCTACCTTCCGGCTTGTGACGACGCGTTTTCAGAGGAGGAATCACCATCGTGCCAAACCGAGTGCTAATCGCTGCCCGGGTCTTCGACGAAGGCGGTCCAGAGGCCGGGGAGGTGCTCACCGACGCCGGCCTGGAGATCGTCTACCCGGAGGTGCCGCGCCCGTGGGGTGAGGACGAACTCGTTGAGTGCCTGGTTGGCGTCTCCGGCGTCGTCGCGGCGCCGAACACCTTTACGGACGCTGTGTTCGCTCGGTCGCCAGAGGTGAAGGTGGTCTCCCGTTGGGGCGTCGGGTACGACACCATCGACGTCGAGGCTGCCACCCATCATGGAGTTGTCGTAGCCACGACGCCGGGGACGCTCCACGACTCAGTGGCGGACTTGGTGTTTGGGCTCATGCTGTCGGTTGCGCGCAACCTCTCGCTGTCCGACCGCCAAGTGCGACAGGGCACTTGGAACTACCGAACCGGCCAACTGGTCTGGGGGAAGCGGCTGGGCATCGTCGGTCTGGGGACCATCGGCAAGGCGGTGGCCCGGCGCGCTCGGGGGTTCAACATGGACGTCGTCGCCTGCGATGTGGTCCACGCCGAGCAGGTCGCCGGTGAGCTTGGCGTGCGGTACGTCTCGCTGGACGAACTGCTGAGTACGGCCGACTTTGTGACGCTCCACGCGAACCTGACCGAGGATTCCGTTGGGATGATCGACGAAGCGGCGCTCCGGCGGATGAAGTCGACCGCGTGCCTGATCAATGCCGGTCGCGGTGCGCTGGTGGATCAGCCCGCGCTGGTGAAGGCGCTCCAAGACGGAGCGATTGCGGGCGCCGGCCTGGATGTGTTCGAGGAGGAACCCCTCCCCAAGGGGCATCCGCTTACGCAGCTCGACAACTGTGTGCTGACCCCGCACTGTGGCTCATTCTCGATTGAGACCATCCGCGTGGTGAGCCGACTGGCGGCCCTCAATGTCGCCCAGGTTCTTTCCGGCGAACGCTGCCCGTGCGCGCTGAATCCGGAAGTCTATGACTCGCCGGCGCTGCGGGCGCCGCTCCGAGAGTAGTCAGCCGGCGAGTAGGTGCTTTCCCGGTCCTTCGACGCGCATGCCGCTGCTCACGGCGGGGCCGGGGAGGTCCAACCTGCCGTCGAGCCAGATCCGCGCCAGCCAGTGAAAGCCCGTGGTCGGCTCGGAGGCGGCGAGTTTGGTCAGCAGCCGCCTCGCCCGTCGTTGTTGCCCGGCCTTGCGGGCCAGGACGGTCTCGAGGTACCTGACCTCAGTTCGGAGGGCGGTGAACTCGTTGCGTTGGCGGCGGGGGAGACCGCGGAACCCATCGTTGACATACTTGAGCATGGCGACCGCCCCGTCGAGATCGCCTTCCTCGTAGAGCTTCTGCTCAACGTCGTCCAGCGAGTGGCGCAGCATTCGTTTCACCGCGTCGCCAGTAGGTTTGGCCGACGCGCTTCGCTTGGCGTCGGCGCCTGTGGAGGTCTCCGCCACGAGCACGCCTCCGGCGGTCTGCTCCTGCTGCGGAGCCAGCTCGAAAGAGCGAGCGCCTGGGGACCAGCGGAACCCCACGGCGCCGCCTCGCTTGCCGGCGGCACGGCACGTAACCACGACGTGCGGCCGGCTGTCGCCCAGGCAGTCTGACGCGTCGCGGAGCGAGACCGAGGTCCCCCGCGCCAGGCGCGTCGGGTCAAGCGGCGGGGAGCCGTCCTCGAAGGGTTCCGGCCCGGTCTGCGGTCGCGAGAGTGCCAGCCCATGCGGGAACCAGCCGTTCTGCTCCCGGGTGAAGGCCACCACGCCGCGGCGCCCGGCCCACCGGAGTTCGCAGACGCAGTCCTCGACACCATCGCCGGTGAGGTCCACGCGGCGGAGCTTCTCGTACTTCAGCTCCAGTGCACCAAGCATCGCTTCGGGATTGGTGGGCACGCCCTGGAGGGTCTGGTAGGCGGCGCATGCCGACAGCGGGAAGCCGGCTTGGGCAAGGGCTTTGGGGAAGTCCTCGGTGGCTCGGACAGCTCGTGCCATCGCGCGGGCTGCCTCCGCCGCCTCGAAGTCCTCTCGGGAAGCGACGGCCCGGTCGTAGGCGTCGAGGCTCTCCGTCGTCCGGCCGAGCCACCCGAGGCAGGTCGCCAGTCGGTACCACGCGCCCCCGGCCAGGAACTGGTAGTGCTCGTCGTTGCGGAACGCCGGCTGCTCAAGGGCCTGGCGGTACAGGGCCTCGGCGTGCTGCCAGTCCTGCGCCGAGAAGGCGGCGTCGGCGTCGGCGAGGGCTTGTCGAAGCGAGGCGGGGGGCGCTTTGCCGGCGTCGCGGCACCGCATTGTCTCGCCGTTCCACTCGAAGGTCAGGAAGCACTGACGGACCTGCTGCGAACCCGGCTCCCTCGTGGCGGTGACGAAGACGAGGCTGGGGTCGCCGGTCTTTGGGTTCCGGGTTTGCTTCCAGGTGAGGCTGCCTTCGCTCGCCGTTGCCGCGAGCTGACGGAGCGCACCCTCGTGCCAGCCGAACACCTGCGCGCGGCGGCGGCGGATGGGGCCGGCCAGGTCGCCCTCTATGAGGAGCTCCGGCCGGCCGTCGCCGGTTACGTCCAGCAGCTCGAGCTTCCTGCAACGGGGTTCGGTGGTCACGTAGTGCAACTCGGGCGCCGCCGTGCGTCCGCAAACCAGCCAGACGCGGTCCGGAGAACCGACGCCCGGACGGCAAAGGAACACCACGTCCTGGGCGCCATCCCCATCCAGATCGCCGAAGGCCGCTTTGCCTGCGTCGAGGTCGATCCCGGTGTCGTGCATCTGCGCCAGCAGCGCCTCGCCGACCGAATCGCAGCCGTTGAGGGCGTCTTGCACGGCTGGCCGGAACTCGCGCGCGGCCGCTTCGTGGTAGTCGGGGGACAACGCATCCAGTGCGCGGGCCAGATGCCGGTGGAACTTGGGCGCGTGAAGGGAATCGGGGAAATCCGCCAGGAACTCCCGCAGTGCGACAGCGGTCGCCCGAACCACGCTTGGCTCCGAAGGGGCGAGGGAGCCGGTGGTCCCGTTACTCAGCAGCGTCCGCTCCACCAAGGTGTCCAACGCGCTGGCGCGTTGGTTCTCATTGGGCCAGGGCGGGGGATCGGGGATGAACCCAATGCCGATCCGGACGGTCCCGGCGAGAAAGAGGGCGCAAACGGCGAGGCGCTTGAGCCGTTTCCCGCGCTCAATCCGCTTGTTGCGGCGACGCTCGTAGTTCCGGAAGACTGCGGACTCAACAGTCGGTGCGTGCCCGCGCTGGGTCGGGTCATGGTGAGGTGCATCGGTGGACCACATCGGAGTGCCTCGCTTGGTGTAGTGATGGAGTGCGGCCGCTGGTTCTTAGGCTACCGGAGTGAGCGCGTTGTGCAAGGCGTGGACGCCTGTTTGCGCCGGTAGTGCGCATACAGAGAGCGGCAAGCGCGCGCCATCGGGCGGCGGGGTCTGCTTGAGGGGCCGGTAGCAGGGCGGTTATGATCTGATATCCGTCTCTGCTCACACTGGAGGGCACGAAGATGCGCGCCGTGAGATACGTCCTGCTTTCTGCGTTGGTGGTTGCTGCGACTCGGACCCAGCCGGTTGCGGCCCAGGGGCAGTTTCGCCGGCTGCCCGTTGCCGAATACCGCGACAAGATGAAGGCCGGCTGGCTCGGCCAGATCGCCGGAGTGTCGTGGGGGGCTCCAACGGAGTTCAAGTTCGGGGACCGGCTCATGCCCGAAGAGGCGCTGCCCAAGTGGACGCCCGGCATGATCAACAACGCCTTCGGGCAAGACGATCTCTACGTGGAGATGACGTTCCTGCGCTCCCTGGAGCAGTATGGGCTGGAGGTGTCGATCCGCCAAGCGGGGATTGACTTCGCCAACAGCAAGTACCCGCTATGGTGCGCCAACAACGCCGGCCGCACGAACCTCCGCCGGGGGATCGCTCCGCCCGACTCGGGGCACCCACAGTTCAACCGCTGCCCTAACGACATCGACTACCAGATCGAGGCCGACTACTCCGGCTTGATCGCGCCGGGAATGCCCAACGTCGCCGTTGCGCTGGGCGAGAAGTTCGGCCGGCTGATGAACTACGGAGACGGCGTGTATGCCGGTCAGTTCATCGGCGCCATGTACGCTGAGGCGTTCTTCGAGAGCGATGTCGCCAAGGTCGTGGAGACGGGCTTGCGGGCCATTCCCGCGGGCAGTCAGTACGCAGAGATGGGGCGAGACATGCTCCGGTGGTACCACGAGAACCCCGACGATTGGCAGAAGACGTGGCAGTGGGCGCAGGAGAAGTACCGCAACGATCCCGAGTACCAGAAGGGGTCCAACGGGGGCATCGACTGCAAGATCAACGGTGCGTACGTCTTGATGGGTCTGCTCTACGGCAAGGGCGACCTCGACAACACCATTGCGATCTCCTGTCGGTGCGGGCAGGACTCCGACTGCAACCCGTCCAGCTCGGGGGGCGTGCTGTTCACCACCCTCGGCTTCGCGGCGCTGCCGGAGCGGTTCACCAAAGAACTGGACGAGACCCAGGTCTTCAGCCACACGGCCTACAACTTCCCGCAATTGCTGGACGTGTGCGAGGGCCTCGCCCGGCAAGGTCTGAAGACGGCCGGCGGCCGGGTGGAGCAGGACGCCGCCGGCAACGACGTGTTCGTGATTCCCGTCCGGCCGGCTGTGCCCAGCAAGCTGGAGCCGAGTTGGGCGCCCGGCCCGATCGCCAACAGTTGGTTCACCGCCGAAGAGCAGGCGCAGATCACCGCCGCCGCGGTGCCTAACGGCATGGTCGAGGCCGTCCAGAAGTTCGCTCCCGGCTGGAAGGTCGCCGACTGCGGTCCCGACATGAACCCCGGTCTGCGCCAGGAGTTTGGCGGCAAGAAGAACGTTCTGGTGACCCACCCCCTCGACAACCAGACGGGGTGCGTGCTCAGCAATCAGCTCGACCTCCCTGCCGGCCCGAAGAGCGTGTTGCGGCTGGTCGTCGGCCACGACCCGAAAGGCGACTGGCTACTGGTTGTGAAGGCGGCCGGGAAGGAACTGCTCAGCAAGCCGATCAGCAAGGAGACGTGTACCGACGGCTGGCTGGAGGTGCAGGTCGACCTGACTGCCTTCGCCGGCAAGTCGGTCAAACTGGAACTCGTCAACCAGCCCACCGGCTGGTCCTGGGAGGCGGGATACTGGGCGGAACTTTCTCTGGACGAAGCACCGTAGCCGCCTCGGTCGAGGGTCAGCAGGCGGAACGCCGCCTCGCTGGCTCACGTCCCAGTGTGCGTCGGTGACCCCCTCGAAGGCACGGCCCCTCACATGAACAACCGCTCTGGTCTTGGCCGGTTCACGTTCCTCACGCTGGTGCTGGCAACCACGGCATCGAGCGGGCACGCCGACACCATGGCTCCACCTGCCACCGTTGCATGGCAGTGGCTCGACGACGAGTGCGAGGGTGCCTGGAAACTCCGAGTCTCGCTGGTAGCCAGCTCGAAGGCGGCGGCGGCTGACACTGCGTGGGTGGTCTTCAACCAGAGCGAGGCGGGCGGGTACTACGTCGCCGAGATCGCCGACACCGGCGTGCGGTTCCTCAAGGTGCATGGCGGCCTCGCATCGCCTCTCGGCCAGTCGCGTCCGCTGGCGGCCTCGATGCCCGGGGCGTCGCGGTCCGTCACACTCAGGCGCGAGCCGTGGCAGATGGTGCTCATTGTCGGGGACGAGGTGGTGGCGCAGGCTCAAGATTGCGAGTACCGGGGCGGGCGGGTTGCGCTGGCCACCACCGGCCCGGGGCTTGCTTTCGAGGCGCCGCAGTTCCAGCCGTTGGCGCCGCTTTTCTTCTCGGACGATTTCATGCGTGGCGAAGGAGATGCGGGCGCGTGGGGCGCCCTGGTGGGCGAATGGCGTGTCGGGTCGCCGCAGGAGGGCACCCGCGCCGATCCGCGGCTAAGCGCCAAT
>Ga0210049_1001009_pt1 | contig 25549 bp, 20 predicted proteins | sample CryGeyCG2014_300_2_FD_183964 | JGI IMG/M metagenome (GOLD analysis project Ga0210049, IMG submission 183964) | Groundwater microbial communities from aquifer - Crystal Geyser CG06_land_8/20/14_3.00 (SPAdes) (version 2) | ecosystem: Environmental > Aquatic > Deep subsurface > Groundwater | place... | reverse complement strand
CGGGTTATCTTGTTTACGACGGCAAGCCGTTTCAGATTAAAGAAGGCAGCGGCATTCATATTAATATTGAACTTAAAACCAAGTACTGGTGGCTGAAGATCGTTGATTGGAAAACGATTTTGTTGGCTGTCGTTATAATTTTATTGCTCTATAACTTTTATCGTAATAAAATTAGAGAGCGATTGGCGAGATCAAAAAATCTATGAACCCCGTTAGAAATCGCATCGTCATCGATTTCAAAGGGTTATAGAAATACTCAAAAACATTTATGGAATTACAAAAACAGAAAATTTCTAACGGGGTGAATAAACCAAAGACAATTTTAATCATTATTTTGATTCTGCTTGCTGGCAATGTCTTTTTGGGCGTCAAGTATATATCTCTTGTCAAAGAGCTTCGTCAAACCCAAACCGTTTTGCAAACTCAAACAACTAACGAAAAGGTTTTAGAGTTCTCCAAGCTTTTTATTAAAGAAGTTCTCAAGGCGGAAACCGAGGTGAATTTTGACACGAGGTTAAAACTGGAGACCGCCGTCAGGAATTTGGGCGACGAGGAAATTCTGAACCAGTGGCAAAAATTCGTTGACAGCAAAACCGAAGCCGAGGCGCAGGAAGAAGTCAAAAATCTTTTGGAAATGCTGGTGAATAAGGTTAAGTAAAATCGCATTTTTTACGAGCTGATTTGATTCGGCGCTAATCGTTGTATGGTAGTTTTATCCACAGCCCTTGGCATTTGTCCAAGGGCTTGCTTTTTTTGAAGCATATGCTATATTTATGACGTGAGTGATTCCTGAAAGGGATACAATCTATGTCTGCACAAGTTCCCTCGAAAGAGGGAATTTGTGTTTTTTTGATGTGTTGAATATAATATAAATATAGTGGCTAGTGAGCGGTCAAGAGTTTAAGGCACTCACAAAAGACATAGACTTTGGAGTTAAGCCTTCTTGGCCGCTCTCTGGCCGCTTCATCTTTTTATGACACTAAACATCCAAAAAAATATTCTTTTGGCTCCTTATACTACTTTTAAGATAGGGGGGCCGGCGAAATATTTTTGCGAAGCAAAAAGTATCGGCGAGATTCGGGAATTTTGCAATTGGGCAAAAGAGCAAAAGATCCCCGTTTTGGTTTTAGGAGGAGGTTCGAATGTTTTGATATCCGATAAAGGTTTTGACGGCCTCGTTATAAAAATACATAATTCCAATTTAAAATTTGAAGAGAATAAAATTATTGCGGACGCCGGCGTGAATTTGAGTAAAATAGTTTTAGAATCGGTTAATCGCAATTTGAGCGGGCTTGAGTGGGCGATTGGAATTCCGGGAACAATCGGCGGGGCGGTAAACGGGAACGCAGGAGCATTCGGACGTGCGACGTCCGAAGCCGTGGAAGAAGTGAAGGCTTTTGATATTTTAGAACATAGCGTTAAAAACTTTAAAAAAGAAGATTGCAAATTTGGCTACCGAAAATCAATTTTTAAACGCAATCCCGATTTGATAATTCTTTCGGCGACTTTTCGTTTTAAAAAGGGAAGTAGCGGAGATATTCAAAAAGCAATAAAAGATTTTACCCGTCAGAGAATTGAATCCAACCCGTCCGGTTTTTCCGCTGGCTGTTTTTTTGTTAATCCCGGATGGGAGGGTTTGAGAAACAAGGAGGAATTAATCCGCGAATTTCCGGAGCTAAAGCAATTTGCTGACAGGCCGAAAATTTCAGCAGGTTTTTTGATAGAAAGCGTCGGCTTAAAGGGAAAAAAAATCGGAGGAGCAATGATAGCCCAAGAACACGCAAATTTTATCGTTAATATGGGGAAAGCCGCCTCTAAAGACGTTTTAGCACTGGCTGATTTATGCAGGAAAAAAGTTAAAAAAAAATACGGCCTTGAATTGGAAGTCGAAAAAAGATTATTGGGATTCGATTAGTTTTATCACTATGTCTTTGATTGTTAAAATTTTCGGCGATGCGAACAGCCGTTTTATAAAGAGTTGCGAACAGCAAGTTCGCGAAATCAATGCTTTGGAAGAAAAATTCGCTAAATTTTCCGACGAAAATTTGAAAAATAGGACTCGGGAATTTCAGGGGCGGTTTAAAACATCTGACGGCAAACCCCCGGAAAACGAAAAGGAAATCTTGGACGAAATTTTGCCGGAAGCGTTTGCCATGGTTAGAGAAGCCGCCAAGCGAACGTTGAAACAGCGCCATTTCGATGTGCAGCTTATGGGAGGAATCGCGCTTCATCAGGGTAAAATTGCCGAAATGAGAACCGGTGAAGGAAAAACTTTAGTTGCCACATTAGCCGCCTATTTGAACGCGCTGGCCACTTGCGCTAGAGGAGGGGTTCATGTGGTAACGGTGAACGATTATCTCTCAAGACGCGACGCGGTTTGGATGGGACAAATTTATAACGCCTTGGGGTTATCCGTCGGGTGCTTGAATCACGAGAATTCATTTTTATACGATCCGACTCATCGGCTGCATACTAAAGAGCAGGAATTGCAGGAAGATAAAACAAGAGATATATCGGGCAGTTTTAAAGTGGTTCACGAATTTTTGAAACCCTGCGCAAGGCAGGAAGCGTATCAGGCGGACATCACTTACGGCACCAATAACGAATTCGGTTTTGATTATTTGCGCGACAACATGGCTTATCGCAAATCTGATATCGCGCAGAGCCAGCATTATTTCGCGATAGTTGACGAAATAGACTCTATTTTAATAGATGAAGCGAGAACTCCTTTGATTATTTCCGCGCCCGATACCGAATCGGAAGAGCTCTATCATACTTTCAGCCACATCGCTCCGCGGCTGAAAAAAGACCGCGACTATACCGTTGATGAAAAAATGAAAGCATCTTCGATTACAGAAGAAGGGATTGAAGCGGTGGAAAAAATGATTGGCGTAAAAGATATTTATACCGAAAAAGGTATAAAATATGTGCGCCATTTGGAGCAAGCGCTAAGAGCGGAGGCGCTTTTCCGCAAAGACAAGGATTATGTGGTGAAAAACGGCGAAGTTATTATTGTTGACGAATTTACCGGACGGCTTATGCCCGGCCGCAGGTGGTCCGAAGGACTCCACCAGGCGATAGAGGCGAAAGAAAACGTGCTGGTTCAAAAGGAGTCGCGCACATTGGCAAGCATTACTTTTCAAAATTATTTCAGGATGTATAAAAAACTTGCGGGAATGACAGGTACCGCTCTTACTTCAGCCGAAGAATTTCAGAAAGTTTATAATCTTGAAGTTATAGCGATACCTACGAATAAGCCGATGATAAGAGAGGATTTATCTGATTTGGTTTTTCAAACCGAAGAGGGAAAATTTAAAGCCATTGTCGAAGAAATAAAAAAAATGTACGAGGTTGGCCAGCCGGTTTTAGTTGGCACGGTTTCAATCGAGAAGAACGAATATCTTTCGGCGCTACTTCAGCGCGAAGGCGTGCCTCACCGCGTTTTGAACGCGAAGCATCACGAAGAAGAAGGGGAAATTATCGCTCAAGCCGGTAAACGCGGAGTTGTGACAATCGCCACTAATATGGCAGGCCGCGGAGTGGATATAGTTTTAGGAGGAAATCCGCCGGATGTTAAAGAATCCGAAGAGATAAAAAAATCGGGCGGACTTTTTGTCTTGGGTTCGCAAAGACATGAAGCGAGAAGAATCGACAATCAGTTAAGAGGCAGGAGCGGCAGACAGGGCGATCCGGGAAAAACAAGATTTTTCGTTTCATTGGAAGACGACCTGATGAGAATTTTCGGTTCGGACCGCATTAAAAAAATGATGGGAACTTTCGGCATCCCCGAAGATCAGCCAATCGATAACAAATTGGTTTCGCGCGCCATCGAATCGGCCCAGTCGAAAATTGAAGGGCTTAATTTCGACGCGAGAAAGCATGTTTTGGAATACGACGATGTAATGAATAAACAGCGCAATGACGTTTATTCCCGCCGGAGAGCGATTTTAATGAACGATAATTCTTTTTTCAAAGAGATGATAAAAAAGTTGTTCGAAAAAACAGAACAGGATTTCAGTTTGTTCGAGAAAAAAATGAAAGAATCCGAAGACGAAAATACTTTTTTAAGCGTTCAACGGCAGATTTTACTTCGATTGAACGATATGCTGTGGATAGAACATTTGGAAACAATGGAGTACATGAGGTCTTCGGTTGGTTTGCGCGCTTATGGCCATAGGGACCCGCTCGTTGAATACAAAAACGAAGGAGCAAAACTTTTCAGAGATATGAAAGCGGCAATGCGTATGAATTATTGCCGTTTGGCTTTAGAAATGAATCTTGCCGGTCCGCCAGCTGGCGGAGAAAAAGTTATCCCGCCGACCCGCGCGGTCGGCGCGGTCGGCGCAAAAAATATCGGCCGGAATGATCCCTGCTGGTGCGGAAGTGGTAAGAAATATAAGCGCTGTCATGGGAAGTAGGATAAAATTACGAAAATTTGTATAATGAGATTATGAGATTAAAACAGAAAACGAGCGAAGAAATAGCTCAAGAAATCCAAGACAATATTTTCCGCTCAATGCCAGCGGATAAAAAGGTAGATGTCGGTTCGCAATTATGGCGATTAGCCAAAGAACTGGTTGGTAACAAAATTAATTATGGAACAAATAGACCCGAGGCATCTGTTGATAAAAGTCGCTAAAATTTTAGAGCGATTGAAAATTCCATATGTAATCACGGGCGGGATGGCTGTTTTAATTTGGGGAAGGCCAAGGTTTACGGCCGATATCGATATTGTTGTTGAAATGCAGGCGGAGAAAATAGATGGTCTGGGAAAAGCCTTAATCGAATTAGGTAAGGCTGGGTACGTTGATAAGGAAGCGATGGAACAGGCGCTCGAGCATCGCGGAGAATTTAACTTCATTGACGGTGAAACAGGGGTGAAGGTTGATTTTTGGATAAAAAAAGGCACCAAATTCGGTTTACAGGAATTTAAAAAGAAAAAAGCAAAAATTATAAAGGGACAACGAGTTTATTTTATTTCTCCGGAAAATCTGATTCTAAGTAAATTAGAATGGTATCAAAAATCGCAATCAACCAGACATTTGGAAGATATAGCATCAATTTTAAAAATTTCCGGTGCAAAACTCGATACGCGATATCTAAAGCAATGGGCAAAGAAATTGAAAGTTTCGGATGTTTTATCCAAGTTAATTTCAAATCGGCCGGAATGATCCCTGCTGGTGCGGAAGTGGTAAGAAATATAAGCGCTGTCATGGGAAGTAGGGGTGTGTTGACAAATTATATCAATGCTTTATACTGGTTATAAAGTTGTAAGTTTTCTCAAAGAGTTTTGCGCCTTATGCTAGTTAACTGAGTGTAAGGACGGTCTAGGATCGCGAAAGCGATTTCTTGGCGAGGAATTCAAACGAGAGGTCGCCTTACACGATAGTTATAAGTAAAATTAAATAAGTATAATGGCTAAGAAATTATATGTTGGCGGCTTGTCCTACGGCACTTCCGACGATGCGTTGAAAGATGCTTTCGCTCAGGCGGGAACCGTGGTGTCGGCAGTAGTGATTATGGACAAAATGTCCGGCCGCTCAAAGGGTTTCGGATTCGTCGAAATGTCTACAGACGGAGAAGCCGAGAAAGCTATGGAAATGTGGAACGGCAAAGAACTCGACGGCCGGCTGCTCAAAGTGAGCGAAGCCCGACCAATGGAAGATCGCCCTCCGCGCAGATTCAACCGCGACGACAGAGGAGGTGGAGGTTTCGGCGGCGGTCGCAGAAATAGTTGGTAATTTACAAAAACAGTCCTGATTAATCATCAGGGCTGTTTTTGTTCAGGGAAATTTTATATAATGATTTTATTATGCAACTTGCGTCGACAATAGGACTCGAAATACACGTTGAACTGAAAACGAAGACAAAAATGTTCTGCGGTTGTTTGAACGATTCAAATGAAAAGCATCCCAATATCAATGTTTGCCCGATATGTATGGGGCATCCCGGAACTTTGCCTGTCATAAATAAAGAGGCGGTAAAAAGTGTTTTGAAAATGGGAATGGCATTGGGAGGAAAAATCGCAAGCCGCTCCCAATTCGACCGGAAAAATTATTTTTATCCCGATTTGCCCAAAGGATATCAGATATCCCAATATAAGTATCCATTAGTTGAAGGCGGAGAACTAAACGGGATCAGAATCAGAAGAATTCATCTGGAAGAAGATACAGGCAGACTTTTGCATCAGGGAGAAGAAAGCTTGGTTGATTTTAATCGGGCAGGAGTTCCTTTAATGGAAATTGTGACTGAACCGGATATTTCTTCCGGAGAATCCGCCAGAGATTTCGCCGAAGAACTTCAGCTTATTTTGCGCTATTTGGATATCTCAAGCGGCGATATGGAAAAAGGCGCAATGCGTTGCGAAGTGAATATTTCGCTTAATATGGGAATAAAGGTAGAGATAAAAAATCTTAATTCTTTCCGCGCCGTCGAAAAATCTATTAATTACGAAATAGAACGGCAAACGGGGATTTTGGAAAAGGGGGATAAAGTAGGGCATGAGACAAGGGGTTGGGATGAAGATGGAGGAAAGACTTTTTCCCAGCGGAAAAAAGAAGAAGCTCATGATTATCGCTATTTCCCCGAGCCGGACCTGCCCGCCTTAAATCTAGCAATGCTAGATTTGGGCGGGTTTGCCATTCCTGAACTTCCTTCGCAAAAACGTGAAAGATTCAAAAAAGAATTTAATCTTAAAGACGAACAGATTGAAATTTTGGTTCGCGATAAACAATTGAGCGATTTTTTTGAAAACGCCGTATCGGAGTTTAAGGAAGCAGGACTTCCACTTGGAAGTCCTGCTTCCAAATCAGTGGAACTTATTTTCAATTATTTGACATCAGATTTAATCGGGCTGATGAATTCAAAATATTTAGGATGGGATGAGTTGCGCGTAAGTCCTCACGCTTTCGGCGAACTAATGGCGATGATTTCCAAAAAAGAAATTTTTTCGCGCGCGGCGAAAAATGTTTTGAAAAAAATGATTGAAACGGGCAGAGAGCCGAATGTAATTGTCAAAGAAGAAGGATTGGAGCAAACGAGCGACGAGAGTTTCATAGAAACAGCCGCGCAAAAAATTATTTCTTTAAATCATAATGCAGTAAGCGATTATAAAAAAGGAAAAGAAGAAGCGCTTCAATTTTTGATTGGACGGGTGATGAGAGAGACAAAAGGAAAAACAAATCCCGCCGCATTGAAAGAAATTTTGAAAAAAAATATTTACCCCGTTAGAAGTTCAGCAGAGCGCCAAGATTTTAAAAATGGATAAAAGCGAATTCGCCTTACGGCTTCCATCAATGATGCGTCTTATTACGTTGAAAACTTCTAACGGGGTTTAGTCGTCTTCTATCAGTCTTACTTTAAGTTTTTTTACCGTTTTTGATTTTTGTTTTGGTTTGGAAATTTTCAAATGATGGATATCGCCGGAGTCTATCTCTTTTAATAGCGTTTCAAGGTGCTCCATTTTATAAATACGATAATTGCTGATAGGATGGCGGCCCGCCAGAAACTTGCCGTTTTTATCCCAATTCCTTAAGGTGAGCGGCGTTACGCCAAGGAATTCCGCCGCTTCTTTAATCGTGTAAAATTTTTTATTATTCATCGCCGGCATTTATATAATATATCACAAACATTGATAAAGATTAAACATTACTTAATGATTTGACAAGATTTTATTAATTTGTTATGGTGTTATTTGGCAGTAAAAATAGGCTTGCGATATTCACTGAATAGGTTTATGATTAAATATCAGGTGGTTAATTTCACCATATATTTAATTAAATAACAGATATTTTCTGGTTCCCTTAGAAAATACAACATAAAAAGGGCTTTTTTGCTTAATAGGTATTTTTTTTGTTGTTTTTTTAGAAAGTTATAAACGGAAGTATAGTTTTCTTGCTGATGGTTGTTTATTGCCGCAATTTTTATTAATTTTCAATAGATTGAATTTCTAATAAATAATCCCAATGCATAAAAAATATTTCGCCAAATATAAAGAGCCTTTTATACCTCTTCCTAATTTGGTTGAAATGCAGTTGAATTCTTTCAATTGGTTTCTTAAGGAAGGACTCAAGGAGTTATTTCATGAATTTTCCCCGATCAATGATTACGCGGGGAAAGAATTTTTTTTGGAATTTCTCGATTATTCAATAGATGAACCGAAATACGACGAATACTACGCCAAGGCGAATAATTTATCCTACGAAGTTCCGCTTAAAATAAGAGTGCGTCTCACAAAAAAAGAAACACAAGAAACAAAAGAACAGGATGTATTTTTGACTGACATGCCGCTGATGACTGAGCACGGAACATTTATAGTCAATGGCGTCGAACGCGTAGTGGTTGCCCAGCTTGCCCGTTCTTTCGGAGTATATTTTACGATAAACGTTTTGCGCGGCAGAAATCTTTTTGGCGCAAAAATAATTCCTAACCGCGGAGCATGGATTGAAGTGGAAACGGATTTCGACGGAGTCATGTATGTCCGCATAGACCGCAAGAGAAAAATACCGGTTACGACATTCTTGCGGGTTTTTGGCTTGAAAGATTCTAAAGAAATCGAAAAAAATTTTTCCAAAGTCGATAACGGTGAAATAAATTATATCAAGAAAACTTTCGAGAAAGATGACGCCTCTACTGTAGAGGAAGCGTATGTTGAAATTTACAAACGGATTAGACCAGGCGAATTGGCAACGGTTGAAAACGCAAAAGAACTTTTGGACGACATGTTTTCCCCGTCCCGCTACGATTTTTCTTCGGTTGGCCGCTATAAATTCAATCAGCGTCTCGGTTTGCCGCTTAAGGATATAAAATCGGCTTCCAGAACTCTTTCGCTCGAAGATTTGATTGCCGTTGTTTCCGAAGTAATCAATATGAATAATAATCCCGAGGCACAGCCCGATGATATAGACCATCTGGGCAATCGTCGGATACGCGCCGTAGGCGAAATGCTTCAAAATCAGCTGCGCATAGGAATGGCGCGGATGAAAAGAAATATTCAGGATAGGATGTCGACGCTGGATCCCGATGTTTTGACTCCGTTCAACCTGATTAATAGCCGGCTCTTCTCGGCAGTTTTGAAAAAATTCTTTACCACCAGCCAACTTTCTCAATTCATGAGCCAAAAAAATACTTTGGACGAACTTGAACATTTGAGAAGACTTTCTGCCTTGGGTCCGGGCGGTTTAACTAAAGAACGCGCGGGGTTTGAGGTGCGCGATGTGCATATTTCCCATTACGGAAGGATATGTCCCATTGAAACTCCCGAAGGTCCGACCATCGGCCTTGTTGTGCACTTGGCTAGTTACAGCCGTCTTAATGAATACGGAATTTTGGAAACGCCTTACCGGCGTGTCAAAAATGGAGTCATCGCTTCGGAAATAGTTTATCTTGACGCAAGCGAAGAATCGAAATACAACATTGCTCACAGCGGCATTGAATACGATAAAGACGGTAAAATTCTCGAAAATGAAATTGAAGCTAGAGTACACGGCCAGCCGGGTATTGTTCTAAAAGATAAAATAGATTTTATCGACGTTGCGCCTCAGCAGGCATTTTCTATCGCCACGAGTTTAATTCCGTTTTTGGAACACGATGACGCGAACCGCGCATTAATGGGTTCGAATATGCAACGCCAGGCGGTTCCTTGTCTTCAGTCAGAAGCGCCGCTTGTTGCCACCGGCATTGAAGAAAGGGCCGCTAGAGACAGCGGACGGCTTTTTATCGCGGACGATAACGGAAAGATTTCTCATGTTGACGCCACTTCTATAACTTTAAAAACAAAAACGGGCAAAGAAAAAAATTATAAACTTGTAAGTTTTTTGCGTTCCAATGATTTTACGATAATTCACCAGCGGCCGGTTGTAGATAGCGGCGAAGAGGTTGTTAAGGGTCAGATTTTAGCCGACACTTCGGCCAGTGATCATGGTCAATTGGCGTTGGGACAAAACATTGTTGTCGCTTTTCTTTCTTGGAACGGGGCTAATTTCGAAGACGCCATTATTTTATCGCGCCGCTTGGTTGAAAAAGACAAATTTACATCAGTTCATATCGAAAAATTTTCTGTTCAGGTGCGCGACACGAAACTCGGTCCGGAAATTACAACTTACGATATTCCCAATGTGGGCGAAGAAAAATTAAAAGATCTTGATGAGGAGGGAATTGTTCGTGTCGGCGCGGAAGTAAGATCCGGCGATATTTTGGTCGGCAAAATTTCTCCCAAGGGCGAAGCGGAACTTACGCCCGAAGAGCGGCTTTTAAGGTCTTTTTTCGGAGAGAAAGCGAGAGATGTGAAAGATACGAGCTTGAGAATGGAACACGGCAAGCAGGGGAGAATAGTCGGTATAAAAATTTTTTCCAGAGATCACGGAGATAAATTGGATGTCGGCGTCATCAAGGAAATTCATATTGAAGTCGCGCAAATAAGAAAAGTTTCCGTCGGAGACAAACTTGCGGGACGCCACGGAAACAAAGGAGTCATTTCAAAAATTTTACCCATTGAGGATATGCCTTATCTCGAAGACGGTACGCCCGTGGATATTATTTTAAATCCTTTGGGTGTTGCTTCGCGCATGAATATCGGTCAAATTTTAGAAACTCATCTTGGGCTTGCCGCATCCCGGCTAGGCTATCAGGCGATTTGCCCTTCTCTAAACGGCGCGACAGACGAAGAAATTATCGAAGAAATGCAAAAAGCTGGATGGCCGGTTGACGGCAAAGTAACTCTTTATGACGGCAGAACAGGAGAACCTTTCCAGCAAAAAGTAACCGTCGGCTCGATTTATATGATGAAATTGGCCCACATGGTTGAAGATAAAATTCACATGCGTTCGGTCGGACCTTATTCTCTTATTACTCAACAACCCTTAGGAGGTAAAGCTCAAGGAGGGGGCCAGCGTTTTGGAGAAATGGAAGTGTGGGCGCTTGAAGGATACGGCGCCGCCCACACATTGCAGGAAATGTTAACGATTAAATCCGACGATATGTTAGGCAGAACATCCGCATACGAAGCGATTGTGAGAGGAGAAAGATTTAAGAACCCGCATTTACCCGCGTCTTTTTACGTTTTATTGCACGAACTCAAAGGTCTTGCGTTAGACGTTGAACTGGAAGGAATATAGAATAATTTTATGGAAACAAAAGTCACGGATTTTAAGTCAATAATATTAAAACTCGCCTCGCCGGAGAAAATTTTATCGTGGTCTTGCGGCGAAGTGACAAAAGCGGAAACGATCAATTATAGGACGCAGCGCGCCGAACGCGACGGTCTTTTCGACGAGCGCATTTTCGGTCCGGAAAAAGATTACGAATGTTATTGCGGAAAATACCGCCGTATCAGATATAAAGGAATCGTGTGCGAAAAATGCGGGGTAGAGGTAACGCGTTCCATCGTCAGGCGGGAAAGAATGGGACATCTTGTTTTGGCGTCTCCGGTTTCTCATATTTGGTATTTCCGCGGTATTCCGTCGGTTCTCGGTCTTCTTCTGAATCTTTCCGTTCCCGAATTAGAGAAAGTGATTTATTTCGCGAGCTATATCATTACCAAAGTTAATGAAAAAACAAAACTGGAAACTTTTCAAAATTTAGATAAAGAATATAAGGCAAAATCGAAAAATCTTATTGAAAAAGAAAAGAAAGCGGCGCTTAAAGCGGCATACGACAAATCAAAAAATGAAATTAATGATTTACGGCTTAATAAAGTCATAAGCGAAGTAGAATATCACCGCCTTAGTTTAAAATACGGAGACATTTTTGAAGCGGAAATCGGTTCGGAAGCGCTTTTCAATATATGCAAAAAGATAAATCTTGCCGAGATGAGAAAATCTTTGATGGCGGAAGAGGAAAAAACTTCCAACCCTCAATTGCAAAAAAAATTTTTAAAGCAAATAAGTCTTATTAAAGCGATGGAACGTGTCGACATACGGCCCGAGTGGATGTTTTTGACCGTTCTTCCCATTATTCCGCCCGCTTTTCGTCCGATGGTTCAGCTTGACGGCGGCCGTCACGCCACCTCTGATGTCAATGATTTGTACCGCCGCGTCATAAACAGAAATAACCGTCTTAAAAAATTAATCGAACTTAAAGCGCCGGAAGTTATCTGTCGCAATGAAAAAAGAATGTTGCAGGAAGCGGTTGATGCTTTGATAGATAATTCCATCCGTCGCGGTCAAGCCACGGCAGTGAGTCAGGCTCAAAGACGCCCTCTACGTTCTTTGGCCGATATGTTGCGCGGAAAACAGGGAAGATTCCGTCAGAATCTTTTGGGGAAGCGCGTCGATTATTCGGGTCGTTCCGTTATTGTTGTCGGTCCGGAACTAAAAATGCATCAGTGCGGCCTCCCTAAACACATGGCTCTTGAACTTTTCAAGCCTTTTGTAATTTCCAAGCTGATAAAAGCCGGATTAGCTTATAATGTTCGCGGCGCCGGTCGGTTGATAGACGATGCCACCCCCGATGTTTGGGCGGCGCTCGAAGAAGTTATTAAAGACAAATATGTTCTCTTGAACCGCGCGCCCACTTTGCACCGCTTGGGTATTCAGGCATTTCAGCCAATTCTTATTGAAGGCAATGCCATTCAGATTCATCCATTGGTTTGCGCCGCTTTTAACGCGGATTTCGACGGAGACCAGATGGCCGTTCACGTTCCTTTGTTAGACTCGGCCCAAAAAGAAGCGAAAGAAATCATGGCTTCGGTAAAAAATCTTTTGGGACCGGGCATGGGAGAACCGACTGTTAATCCATCACAGGATATTGTTTTTGGCTGCTATTGGATGACAAAAATTCGAAAAGGAACAAAAGGTGAAGGAAAAATATTTTCCAGTCCGAATGAAGCTATCACGGCTTATGATTTCGGCTATGTCGATCTCCAAGCGCAAATAAAGGTTCTGGTTACGTCGACGCCGAAATATCAAATATTCACCGAAAAACTTATTGAAACTACGGTCGGCAAACTGCTTTTTAACAGCGTTTTGCCTTCGGATTTTGAATATGTAAATGAAGAACTGAACAAGAAAAAAATTGCGGAGATAGTAAAGCGTCTCATTAAGTGTTACGGCGTCGACGCAACCCCGCCCATTTTGGATAAAATTAAAGAATTTGGATACAAGTACGCGACTATTTCGGGCATCAGCTGGGGTATCAACGATTTGATAGAGCCGAAAGAAAAAGGAGCGATTGTCGAAGAAGCCATAAAACAGGAAAAAGAAGTCGAAAAACATTATAATAGCGGTCTTCTTACGGCCGAAGAACGTTATGACAAAGTTATCGAAATTTGGCAGAACGTGAAGCAAAAAATTAACAGTTTGGTGCCGGAAGCCCTTGATGAATTCGGTCCCGTTAAGATTATGGTCTCTTCCGCTGCCAGAGGAAGCTGGGACCAGGTTTCTCAGATGTCCGGCATGAAAGGATTAGTGGTCAATCCGGCGGGAAAAATTATTGATTTGCCTATTATCTCCAGTTATAAAAAAGGATTGAATGTTTTGGAATATTTTATTTCCACTCATGGCGCAAGAAAGGGAACAACCGATACGGCTTTAAAAACCGCTAAAGCGGGTTATCTGACGCGCCGCTTAGTTGACGTCGCGCAGGATTTAATTATTCGCGAAGGAGATTGCCAGGAGAAAAAAGGTTTTCGTTTGTCGAAAGCCGATGTCGAGGCGAATGGAGACGATTTAATGAAACGGCTTACGGGTAGAACTTTAGCCCGCGAGCTTGCGTTTTCGTCTGGAGACGGCAAGAAAATTATTTTAAAAAGAAACCATATTTTAAATACGGAAGAGGCGGAAATAATTAAGCAGTCAGAAATAGATGAAGTCTTTATCCGTTCTCCCATCACTTGCCAGGTCGTTAGAGGAATTTGCCAGATGTGCTACGGCAACGATTTGGGTTCCGGATTATTAATCAAGCCGGGTGAAGCCATTGGTATTATTGCGGCTCAAGCAATCGGCGAGCCGGGAACTCAGCTTACAATGAGAACTTTCCATGTCGGCGGCGTAGCTGGCGGAGGAGATATTACTCTTGGTTTGCCTCGTGTCGAAGAAATTTTTGAATTGCGCATTCCTTCAAGCCCCGCTGTTATTTCCGAAGTGAACGGAAAAATTTTAGAAATTAAGCAAATAGCGCAGGAAAAAATCGTAAGAATTTTGACAGATGCTGATAGCGCGGGAGAAAAATCAAAGCCTGTCCGCCGAAGCCTTGGCGTAGGCGGAAAAAAGAAAAAAAAAGAAGAAGTGAAAGAATATACTATTCCCTTCGGAAAAAATTTACTTGTCAAAGAAGGACAGGAAGTAAAACCAGGCGACGTTCTTTGCTCCGGTCCCATCGACATCAAGCATTTGTTCACCGTCGCTTCACAGGAAATTGTCCAGAATTATATCCTTAATGAAGTGGGAAAAATTTACGCTATTCAGGGCGCGTCTATTAATAAAAAACATATTGAAGTAATTGTGAAACAGATGTTCTCGCGCTTTAAAATTAAAGAAACTGGAGACAGTTATTTCGGCGAAGGTGAAATTGTCGAGCGTTCGGATTTTCTCGAAGAAAATAACCGTCTCGAAAAAGAAGGTAAGACTTTGGCTAAGGCAACGCTTTTAGTTATGCCTATTTCCAAGGTGGCGCTTTCCACTTCCAGCTTCTTGTCCGCGGCTTCTTTCCAGGATACGGCCAGAGTTTTAATTAAAGCCAGCATCCGAGGAGCGAAAGATTATTTAAGAGGTCTCAAGGAAAATGTCATTATCGGCCGGCTCATCCCCGCGGGAACAGGTTTCCGAAAAGAATTCCAGCAGCCGGAACCGGAAGAAGAAAGAGAAATAAAGCAGGAAGATTAAAAATTAATAGATTAAAATAAATAAATAATAAATATGAATCAATTTTTGCGCAAAGAAATCAGCACAAAGTCGGCAACAATTATTATTGTCGCCGTTTTTCTGATAGTTTCGGGAATTTTATTTTTGAATGATAAAGCATCATCTCCCGAATCATTTTCGTTTTTCAAAAATATTACTTTTCCCAAAATCCCGTTCGTAAATCCCGCTAATGATATTAAAGATATTAAAAAGTTTGCTTCGGAAGAAGAGTTCAAGATTTATCTGGAAAATTCCTCTCAATATGCTGCTTACGGCGGATTTGGAATCGGAGGCGAAATTGCGCTTGAACGAGCTTTAGTGGCTCCTGCGGCTCCTTCAACCGCTCAAAAAGACGTTGAACGCGTTTCCGAAACTAATGTTCAGGTTTTAGGCGTTGACGAACCGGATATCGTTAAAACCGACGGCAAAGAAATTTATTTATCTTCAAATTATTACGACTACGGCGGAATACGGCCGATGATGATAGAAGACGGAATCGGCGTGAAAATAATGCCTCCTTATTATCAGCAAATCGGAACGCGTATTATCCAAGCTTTTCCTCCGGCCGATTTGAAAGTGATTAGCGAACTTAAAAAAGGCGGAGAATTGCTTTTGGCAAAAAACATTCTGGTAATTTTTTCCGGCCAGGAAATAAGCGGCTACAACGTTTCCGATTCGAAATCGCCGGAAAAGAAATGGAATATCAAGTTGGACGACAATGCTTCCATAGCCGGCGCCAGGCTTTATCAAAACAAAATTTATTTGGTTGTGAGGCAGAATATAAATGAATCGCGGCCGTGTCCTATCAGGCCTTTAACAGTTTCCGACGTCGCCCTTGAGATAAAATGCGTTGATATTTACTATCCTATTGCGCCTGCGCCGGTTGATTCGAATTTCACCGCCATGATTTTGGATCCCGCATCCGGCAAGATTAATAACACAGTTTCTTTTGTCGGTTCTTCGGGATCGTCGGTTGTTTATATGTCTGAAAGCGCTATCTATATCACTTATACTTACTACGAAAGTATGATTAAATTTTTTTCCGCTTTTTTGAAAGAAGAAGCGGGCGATTTGGTTCCGAAATGGCTTATTGATAAGATGAATAAACTTGAAAGTTATGATATCAGCCAAAATGCGAAAATGACGGAAATGCAAACTTTGTGGAACAAGTATCTAACTTCCTTGGATAATGATGAGAGATTGAAAGCGGAGAATGAGCTTGCGAACCGAAGCTCGGATTATTTTAAAGAACACAGCAGAGAATTGGAAAAAACGGGAATCGTAAAAATAAAACTGGACAACTTCACAATTACCGCGAGCGGCAATGTTCCCGGCTCTCCGTTAAATCAATTTTCTTTGGACGAATATAAAAATAATCTGAGAATCGCTACAACCGTCGGCGGCCAGAGTTTGTGGTTTGCAGGTAATATAGGAAGAGGAGAGAGCGTAAGCGATGTTTATGTTCTGGATAATAATTTAAAATTAAAAGGCGTCGTCAAAGATCTTGGTAAAACCGAGAGAATTTATTCGGTCAGATTTATCGAAAACCGCGGTTATGTCGTCACGTTCAGGCAAACAGATCCGTTTTATGTTTTGGATTTAACCGACCCCGCGGCGCCGGCTTTGAAGGGCGAACTTAAAATTCCCGGGTACTCTTCGTATCTGCATCCGCTCGCTAAAGATAAAATTTTGGGCATAGGACGGGAAAATTGGCAAGTGAAAATTTCCATTTTCGACGTGTCTTCGGCGTCTAATCCGGTTGAAGCGGCCAAATATACTTTAGATGAAGGCTGGTCGGAAACGCTTTCAAATCATCGCGCGTATTTACAGGACAGTAGTCACGAGGTATTTTTCCTGCCCGGAGGAAAAGGCGGTTATATTTTTTCGTATAAAAACGGGAAACTGGAACTGACCAAGGCCATCAGCGGCATTTCAGCAAAAAGAGCGCTCTATATTAATGATTACTTATATATAATAGGAAGCAACGATATTATTGTTTTGAACGAAGCCGATTGGCAAACTGTTAATAAAATTGATCTGACCGAATAACGGAAATGACAGTAATATTCAAAGAAAGAAAGTTATTGAGGCAACGCGGGATTATGAGATGAAATTTTATAACACCGCTATTCCCAAGGATTTGGAAAAATTCGACGCCCCCATGGAATTTGGATTTAGTGGATAAAGCCGTTGAACATTATTCAGCTCGCGAAATAAAACATATTGCCGAAATTTTTTGCAAAGATTCGCGCATTTTGAATTTGATTCATTATAATACGAAAAACACAGACCTTCTTTCTGTTCAACTCGCAACTCTTACAGAATTGGTGGGGCCGTTGCAGTTTGACGGATTTCAATTGAATATCGCCTGGCCCCCGCCTCTAGAATTGTTATCGTATAAATGTTTATATCCTGATAAAAAATTTGTTCTTCAGGTCGGAAGCAGTGCTTTTGAGGCAATAGAAAATTCTCCGGATAAACTTGCCGAAAGATTGATTTTGTATATCGGCTTGATTGATTATGTTTTATTGGATTTCAGCGGAGGGAAAGGATTGATTCTTGATGCGGAAAAATTGCGGCCTTATCTCCGCGTTGTAGTCAAAACGACGAAAAACGTAGGAATAGGGGTGGCGGGCGGTTTGGGTCCCTCCACGATGCATTTAATAGAACCTCTTTTGGATGAATTTCCTTCTCTCTGTATCGACGCGGAAGGAAAATTACGGGATGAATACGATCATCTTAGTTCGAGCTATATTAAAAAATATATTTCTAATGCTTTTAAGTTGTTTAAGCCTAAAGCGTCTCTAAATAAAATTTATTAAATTGAAAACATCCGAAACCCCGCGAGAAATCAAAGGGGTTTTTGATTTTTCATGATAATACTCTCAGGATGATTTTAAGAAAATATTTAGTCTATATTGAGTATTTACTCTATTTCTAAATTTCTAAATTTGCCCTGTTTCTAACTAATTGTTTCTAATTCTTTTTGATCTAATTAAATCCTTTTAAAATCCATTAATTAAAATCCATTAAAATTCATTTTTAGAAACGATCGTTGACAAAAATGAATTGATGAAATATCATAATTTATGCAGTCAAAATAATTTATTCAAAATAATTTTGCGTGAATATGTCAAAAATAAGGTTAGGTTATACGCAAAAGAAAATCCTATTATTGCTAATGGGCGGTTTGGCAATGGGTCTTTCCGGAAATCCCACCGCTTATTTTAAAATCATTAAAGCGATAGGGGAAGATTGGCAAAAAATTAATAAAGAAGCGTTGAAAGAATCAATTCGGCGATTATATCATTCCAAAATGATAGACGCAAAAGAAAATAAAGACGGCTCGTACACGATTATTTTAACTAAAAACGGAAAAGACAAAGCGCTTACTTTCAAACTGGACGAAATGAAAATCAACCAACCTTCAAAATGGGACGGCCAATGGCGGATTGTTCTATTTGACATACCGGAAAAGCAAAGAAAAATTCGCGACGCTTTTAGATATCATTTAAAACAACTTGGTTTCTATGAATTTCAAAAAAGCGTTTTCGTTCATCCCTACGACTGCGAAGATGAAATCAACTATTTGATAGAGTTCTATAACGCAAGAAGATACATAAGATTTATTGTCGCCAATTCGCTTGATAACGAATTGCATCTACAAACGCATTTTAATCTTACAAACTGAGTTTATTAAATTATTTAAGTTCACTAGATTATCTATTATTTTATTTTTCTATTTATCCATTTTTAATTACGATCGTGGCTAAAAATGGATTTGACATTTTTTTACGTTTTGGCATATTGAAACTGCCTGAATAATAATTAACCCCGTAGCGTGCAAGAAATGCGCTGCGGGGTTTTGATTTTTGGCGATTTTTGGCGTAAAATAAACATAATGTCATCTCCGGTAGAACAAATTAAACAGCGGATCAGCGTGGTTGACCTGATTCAGTCGTATATCAAGCTCGACAAGGCGGGCGTTAATTTCAAGGCGCGCTGCCCTTTTCATTCCGAGAAAACGCCGTCATTTGTCGTTTCGCCGTCGAGAGATATCTGGCATTGTTTCGGCTGCAACCGCGGCGGCGATATTTTCGCTTTTGTGATGGAAATTGAAGGTGTTGAGTTTATCGAAGCCTTGCGAATTTTGGCCGAACGCGCAGGCATCAAACTTAAAATGGAAGACCCGCGTTTAAGAAACGAGCGCACGCGGCTTTTGGAGTTGATGAAAGACGCCACGGATTTTTACAGAAACGAGCTTATCAGCCGCGAAGAAGTTTTGGAATATTTGAGGAAAAGGGGACTTAAAGATTCGACAATTCAATCATATCTTTTGGGTTATGCTCCGCCAGAAAATTCAGGATGGAGAAAACTTTACGAATTTCTGCTCGGTAAGGGCTATTCCGACGAAGAAATAGAAAAAAGCGGAATGGCGATAAAAGCCGAAGATACCAGAAAAAGATATTACGATCGTTTTCGCGGACGGATAATGTTTCCAATATTCGATTTTTCCGGAAGGACAGTCGCTTTTTCGGGAAGAATTTTCCCCGAAGAAGGAAGGGAAGGAGTGGGAAAATATATCAATAGTCCGCAAACCGTTCTCTATGATAAATCGAGAATTCTTTACGGTTTTGACAGAGCGAAAACGGAGATTCGCAAAAAAGACGCGTGTGTTATTGTGGAAGGGCAAATGGATGTGATAATGTCGCATCAGGCCGACGTTTTGAACGCTGTCGCGATTTCGGGTACCGGCCTGACGCCGTATCATCTGGAATCTATAGGTCGGCTCACCAATAATTTGATTGTTTCTTTTGATAGCGATGAGGCCGGGCTTATCGCGGCAGGCCGCGGCATAGATCTTGCTTTAGAGCGCGGTTTTGAGGTTAAAGTAGTTTCTCTTCCTTTCGGTAAAGACCCGGCGGATGTGGTACATAAAGACCCGGTAGCCTGGCAGAAAGCGGTTGAAGAATCGCATCATATTATCGATTTTTACCTTAAGACGCTCGCGGAAAAAATTTCTGATTCAAGAGAGCTGAAGCGCAAAGCCGAACAAATTGTTTTGCCTTATCTTTTTTATATTGAAAGCGAAATCGATAAAAGCCACTGGGTTGGTGAAATCGCGAAGTGCCTGAAAATGAATGAAGAGCCGATATGGGAACAGTTAAAAAAAATGAAATTAAAAAAAATAAAAACAGAAGAAAATGGCGGCGAGGAAAATTTTCCGGCTGACGTAAAAACGCGGCGGTTGCTTCTCGAAGAACGTTTGCTGGGCATTGTTTTTTGGAAAAATGATGCTAAGATAATACCTGACGATAAATACTCTCTTTTCTCCGACAAACATCAATTTTTGCTCAAAAATTCGAAAGGGCGTTCAAAATTGCAGGATGAAAGCAAGCATTATTGGGAACGACTTGCCTTGGAGGGTGAGTTGTCTTATGACGGTATCGAAGATGCGAAGTTAAAAGACGAAGTTAAAATTCTTTTAAACGGATTGGAGCGGGAAATACTTCAAGGCGAGAGTGAAGCCATCGCGGCAAGTATCAAGAAATTCGAAGCGGAAGGAAATGAGGAGGCTTTGGCTGAACAGCTTAATAAATTTAATGATTTGAATAAGCAAATCAGCCAGATTTCAAAAAATCAAAGATGAAATATAAAAAAAGAATCAAAAAAACGAAAAAAACCGCGAAACTAAAAAAGAAATCGATTTCCAAGAAAGAATCTGCCGGTTTTCACATTAAGATGATCGGCTCCGCGCGCGAAAAGCAAACTTCATCGGAAAAAGTCAAGGCCGTCGAAACAAGAGTCGATAACCTTTTAAAAAAAGGGAGGCTTCGCGGTTTTATTACTCACGCCGAAATACTGAAAGAGTTTCCTCTTGTTGAAGAGGATGTTGTTTTTCTCGACGATCTTTACACTCGTTTTCATGATGCGAACGTGGATATTTTAGAAGGCAAAGACCTTCTCGAAATTTCCGATGAAAAAACGCCTAAGTTGAAAAAGGGGCGCCGCCTTGCCGATCTGGGCTCTTACGACTCGGTGCAGATGTATCTTAAAGAAATCGGAAAGATTTCGCTTTTGACCGGCGAAGAAGAAAAGGAATTTGCCCGCAGCATTGAAAAAGGCGATGAAGAGGCAAAAAATAAACTAGCTCAGGCGAATTTGCGATTAGTTGTTTCCATAGCGAAACGTTATATCAATCGCAGTCCTCATCTCACTATTTTAGATCTTATTCAAGAAGGCAATTTGGGTTTATTCCGCGCGGTTGAAAAATTCGATTGGCGCAGGGGATACAAGTTTTCTACATACGCCACGTGGTGGATACGTCAGGCAATCACGAGAGCGTTGGCTGATCAGGCTTCGACTGTCCGCATCCCGGTTCATATGGTTGAAACAATTTCGAAATACAAGCAGATAACCAGGCGTCTGTCGCAAGATTTGGGCAGAGACCCGTTGGCTGAAGAGATTGCGGCAGAAATGGGTTTGGACGTGGAAAAGGTGCGCCATATTCAGAAGATAAAGCAAGAGACGATTTCGCTTGAAGCGCCGGTTGGCGACGAAGATGAAGATTCCACTTTGGGCGAATTTATCGAAGACGAAAAAATACTTTCGCCGGTTCAGCAGACTGCTCAGCGGCTTTTAGTAGACCAAGTAAAAGAAATTCTTATTGATCTTACGCCGAGAGAGCGGCGGATTCTTGAAATGCGCTTCGGATTGAACGATGGCGTGACGAGAACATTGGAAGAAGTGGGTAAGGAATTCGGCGTTACCCGCGAACGTATCCGTCAAATCGAGGCAAAAGCCCTTGAAAAAATACGCCAGCACGATAAAGCTAAAAAATTAAAGGAATACTAACGGATATTGGAGTTAAAAGGCGGATAGTGATATAATAAAATATAAGAAAGGTTGTAAGCATTAACAGAATAAAAATATTTTAATATGGCAAAACAAGTGATAAAAAGAGACGGGACAAAAGAGGCTTTTGATGGGGAAAAAATGCGCAAATCGATCGAAGTCGCCGCAATCAGCGCGGGTTTTTCAATAAATCGCACCAATGAAGTAGCGGACCAGATTTTAGGGGCAGTGTTCAAGATTGCTAGCGGCAAAGAAGAAATTGCCACCTCGGAATTGTCGAAAAGCGTTTTCGACCAATTGAATATAGTTGAACCGAAAATGGCGGAGCTGTGGAAGCAATACGAAGAAGAAAAACGCCATCGGTCCGCTTAAGAAAATCAACCCCGTTAGGGATTGTTTTTTTATAGAATAAGAGTATGCTAATAATAAATGAATAAAAAACAACAATTTTTATTGGAGCACAATAAATTGTCCCCCGTCAATTTACAAGCCACGATGGCAGTGCTTTCCCGTTTCAGAATAGAAAAAGCAATGCTTTTTAAAGATAATGAGTGGTCTATAGATAAGCTTAGGAGGCCTTTTGTTTTATGGCTTACTTCGGCTTTATTGGAAGGGAAAGGCAGTATAATTAAAAAATGAATTGTCGCAAGAATCGCTCAAAAGGCGATTTTTTGCTATAATATAATGTATGGAAATCGAAGAAATTTTAAAAAGATTAGAAGAACAGGGAAAAAAGCTTGAAGAGATTCATCAATCAGTCGAAAAAATGAGAAAATTTTTTCTTTGGACGCTGATTATAACGGCAGTCGTCATCATTCTGCCTCTTATTGGTTTGCTTTTTGTTATCCCGCAATTTTTGGATATCTACACAAGCGGCAATTTAAGTTTACCTTTATAGTGAATACAAACTACATTTTTTATAAAATGAGCGACAAACTGAAGGCGCTGCCCGTCATTATTGTTCGTTTGTTCAGAGCCGCGGGAGGTCTAGTTGAACTCCTCCTTTTCATCAGGCTATTTTTGAAATTTACGGCCGCGAATCCCGATGCTCCCGTTGTTGGCCTGCTTTATCAATTGAGCGACAGCCTTGTTTCTCCTTTTAGCCCCATTTTTTCCGATATCTACATTTTTAATAGACTTATCGAAGTTCCCGCTATCTCCGCCATGGCCGGCTATGCCATTTTAATGTTAATTATTTCCCAATTGTGGAAATTATTTACGCGACCGTATCATAGATAAGGATAAATTGTCTAACTTTTACTCCAACCAAGCTAACTAAAACCAAGGAGATAATTAGCTACTAAAAATGAAATATAACTTAAACATTAAGACCAAAGATATTATTCTATTTTGCTGGAAGGTTATTAAGTTTATATTCTCGGCACCGCTATTAGTAACAAACAAAATCGCTAAACAACTTGAGACAGAGGAATTACCAACGGGCATCGCTGGATTTTTGAAACGAAAAGCTTTTTCAGCAGAGAAATTGAAGGGTATCGGGTGGGGCTTAGAAGTAGCTTGGATTATTCTTTTGTTAGCATTCGTATTTAGCGGGAATGGTTCTCAGCCGACTCAAACAACTGAACAAAGAACACAATCAACTATCACTACTTCGGAAAACAAAAATGAAGATAATAATATTGCCACAAGCGTAAATAAAATTAACGGTGATTTAGTGAAAGTTGTTCGCGTTATTGACGGTGACACTATTGAAATAGAGGGCGGGGAGCATGTACGTTATATCGGCATTGATACGCCCGAAACCGTTGATCCTAGAAAACCCGTCCAATGTTTTGGCGTTGAAGCATCTAATAAAAATAAAGAGCTAATTGAAGGTAAAATGGTGCGGTTGGAGAAAGACATTACCGATCGCGATAAATACAACCGGCTTTTGCGCTATGTTTATGTTAGCGACACTTTTATAAATCTTGAATTAGTAAAACAAGGTTTCGCTTATTCTTATTCCTACCCGCCGGATATAAAATATCAGGATCAATTTGTGAAAGCTCAGCAGGAAGCGCGTGTGGCCAAACGGGGGTTATGGAATGCTTGTCCGGCGCAAGATCAAACCGTAACTCCACCCGATGTCCCGTCTCAAACCGAAACTTCTGCGCCCCAAGAAAACAGTTCCAATGGTTCATGCTTAATCAAAGGCAATATAAATTCTTCCGGCGAAAAGATTTATCATTTGCCCGGTTGCGGCTCTTATTCTAAAACTCAAATTGACGAAGCCCGCGGCGAAAAATGGTTTTGTTCAGAATCCAAAGCCCAATCCGCCGGCTGGCGCAAGGCCTTAAATTGTCCGTGAAAATCAGCAAAATAGATATATGAAAGAGAAAATTAAGACGCTCCTTCGGGGGCTTTTTTGGCATTAAAAAATGTATGTTTCTAAAATTTATACAAAACTAAACGACCGCGCTTTTTTGTCAAATTTAAAAAGACGAGTATAATGTCAAAATGGAAAAAGAAAAAGCTATCAAGATAACCAAAATAATTTTAAAAGTTATAGCCGTTGCCGGCGTAGTGAGCCTTGCCGCCTTGATGCCTAATATTTTTCAGGTTTTGGGTGCGATGAATAAAAAGAGCGAATATAAGCCGAAATACTATATAAAAACTGCTCTTGGAAGATTAAAGAACCAAGGTTTGATTAAATTTTATGAAAAAAACGGCAAAACATTTTTTAGTTTAACGGAAAAAGGAGAAGAAAAATTGATGAAATACCGCTTAGGAGAAATTGCCGTCGAAAAACCCAAAAAATGGGACCAAAAATGGAGAATTGTTATTTTTGATATTCAAGAAATAAAGAAAAATACAAGAAATCTTTTAAGAACAGAATTGATCAATCTCGGATTTATCAAACTTCAAAATAGTGTTTGGGTCTATCCATATGATTGCAAAGAAATAATGATTTTACTTAAATCATATTTAAAAGTCGGTAAAGATATTTTGTACATCGAGGCCGTAAAAGTTGAAAACGATAAATGGTTGCGAAAAGCATTCGGTTTGAACTGATTGAGCTGAATTCTTTGAATTCTGATGAATTTCGGATTGACTCAATTTTTGACAAAAAGATGCGACCGCTCTTTTTTGTCAAAAATGAGAAGAAGGAAGAAAATTGTGAGAAGGTTGTGAGTTGTGATGAGTTATGAGGAGAAGGGATAGTGGGGAATGGAGAAAGAATTAGTTGAAGAGGTTGACAAAATGCGGCAAGAGAAGGGGAAATTTTAGAGTTCTTGACCGAAAAAATTGGTTTTGCTAGGGTTTGAACATGGCATTATTTTTACAAAGCAAAAGCAATAAAATTTTTTGGGGTATCGGGTTATTTTTTGTGGCTCTTTTTATTGCGGTAGAAGGTTATTCTTATTATGACCAGTGGCGCGGAGAAAAAAGAGTGGAAGAATTGGCGCAATTGCTCACGAAAATAGAAAAGGACGCGTTTGACAAAAAAGCGGCTGACAAAATCGGCGGAAAAACTCCGCAGGAAACTTTGGATTTATTTATCAAAGCCGTCGAATCCGGCGACTACGAATTGGCGAGCAAATATTTTGTGGTTGAAAAGCAAGGGGAGGAATTAAAGAGTTTACAAAATAGTCTTAAAAAAAATATAGAAAATGTGATGAATTTATTAAAACAATCTCAATATTCCAATGATGGTTATTCGATTGATAAAAAAAGATATATTATTCATGATCCGCTTTTCGTTAATTTTATCCTCTATCCATCTGGTAATTGGAAAATAGAAGAAATTTAATATGCAACGGATATTTTTAATTCTAATTATAATCAGCTCGTTTTTAATAACTCGGGTTGTTTTTGCTTATGACGACAAAACAACCCATCCTGCTTTAACCAGTGAA
>Ga0210049_1001008_pt1 | contig 25565 bp, 26 predicted proteins | sample CryGeyCG2014_300_2_FD_183964 | JGI IMG/M metagenome (GOLD analysis project Ga0210049, IMG submission 183964) | Groundwater microbial communities from aquifer - Crystal Geyser CG06_land_8/20/14_3.00 (SPAdes) (version 2) | ecosystem: Environmental > Aquatic > Deep subsurface > Groundwater | place... | reverse complement strand
CTTCTTTCTACTCTTCAAAACGAGTTAATAAAGACGAATAAAGGATTAATAATTTATGGCCCCAGACAAGTTGGGAAAACCACGCTTATTAACGATTTACTTAATGAATTTAAATGGAACACCTTGTTTTTAAATGGAGACCAAAGAGGATCATGGTGGGAATTATTAACCAGCCGGGAATTATCTAAACTAACATTGCTGGTTTCCGGATATGACGCCGTGTTTATTGATGAAGCGCAGCGTATTCCGGAAATTGGATTAAGTTTAAAGATTATTTTGGATAATTTTCCAAAATTAAAAGTTATTGTTACCGGATCGTCATCTCTTGATTTAGCAAGTAAAATTAGTGAACCGCTCACGGGAAGAATTTATAGTTATAAATTGTTTCCAATTTCTCAAAGAGAACTGCGGGGCATAAATACTCCTTATGAAATGGAAACACAAATAGAGGAAAGGTTGATTTATGGTTCATATCCGGAAACATTTTCTTTAGAGGGCGTGTTGGCAAAATCAAAATATTTACAAAATTTAGTTGACACATATCTTTATAAAGACTTATTAGAGTTTGGCGACATAAGAAATTCTTCAAAAATTCATGATCTGTTAAAATTATTGGCTTTTCAAATCGGGAACCAAGTATCCTTAAGCGAATTAGGTAATTCTTTAGAGTTAAGCAGAACAACAGTGGATAGATATATTGATTTATTGGAAAAATCGTTTATCATTTTTCGATTGTCCGGATTCAGTAGAAATTTACGTAAAGAAGTCACTAAAATGGACAAAATCTACTTTTACGATACCGGAGTGAGAAACACAATTATTGGCAATTTAAATTTGCTTAACAGCCGTGATGATGTAGGAAAATTGTGGGAGAATTTTTTGATTACAGAACGGATGAAAAAATTACAGTATGAACAAAAAATATTTTCTCTTTACTTTTGGCGTTTATCAAGCGGGGCGGAGATGGATTTAATAGAAGAGGTAGAAGGCAAACTGCACGGTTTTGAATTTAAATACGGGAAGAAAGTCGTTAAACCCCCAAATTCGTGGGCAACCGGTTATCCGACCGCGACCGCGACATTAATTAATCAAGATAATTGGCAGGAATTTGCGGTTTAACTTTCTCTATTTCTTCCCTGCTTTGAGTTATCTTCCGACTGGTTCGACTACGCTCACCACAAGTTCGTTCAGGACTATAGCCAGCCAATTGTGTGGTTACTGTGAAGCAACAAGGTTCTGCGAAGCAAGTTCTTATATTAGAGTTACGATTCTCGAACCAATTTTTTAGCTTCAGAAAACTATATCAACGGCCAATAGCAGACAGGATTTGAACTTGATATAATTTACACATGAGATTAATTTCAGAGGCAAAACAGGCGTTGGTTTTTCTTGAACCCTTAAATTCTGAGGAAAGGGAGCAAATTGAGGTTTGGGATAAAGATCCGGAGGTTTCTAAATATCGGGAAGTTGAAAATTTTACAGAGACTGAATCAAAAAGTATTGGTTTTGGAATACATGATAAAACTTCTTCTAAATTGATTGGAAGTATAGATATAAGTTCTATCAATACTAAAAATAACCATGCAGAAATTGGAATGGCAATTGGCGATAAAAGTTATTGGGGGAAGGGGTATGGAACAGATTCAGTTAAGACAGTTTTAAATTATTGTTTTAGTGAATTGGGTCTAAATAAAGTTTATTTGGATGTTTGGGAAGAAAATAGAGGAGCGATTGGGTGTTATTTAAAATGCGGTTTTAAAAAAGACGGGGCTTTAAGAGAACATGTCTTCAAGAACGGAAAATATCACAATAAATGGATAATGAGTGTTCTTCATGAGGAGTGGAAATGAAAACTTTAATCAAGCTTATTGAATAAACTGTACCAAAATCGTCCCACCCAGCGAGCTCGGATTTTTTTTACCAGTTGAAAAGTAATATTTCCTCGTATAGACTACGTATAGCCAATTATTAAACTAATAATATCCAGTCTATGAAAAATATCTTTAGAACTCTATTTATAATTACACTTTTTCTTCTCTATCCTCGCCAAGCTTTTGCGCAATATCCCACAAATACAACAAACCCAGTAATTTGGAAGACTGCTTATAATGAATTTTCTTCAAGTAATTTTTATATCCAAATTGGGGAGAAACTCTTTCTTGGTTCTGATAGTGTCAGGGTCAGTTCGGATCCCGGGGTAGACAGATCAACCCTAGAGCTTATCTGGACTGAAAAAGGAATTGAGATGCGTATGAATTTCTACTTTGAAAAGATAGGAAACGGGATGTGGCAGATGTATGATCTTCGCACTTATAACGCCACTGGTTCGGATTGGATTTATTATAATACCAACGATTCTAACGGTAACCAAGTAAAAAGCCTTGTTGGTCAACGAGATTTTCGTGACGAAAGAATCTTCATTTCTAAAGACGGAAAAGCAAAAATATTTTGTAAAGACTGTAGTATTACAGCTTTCATAAGTAATACTCCTCCCCCCTCGGTCTATGGTTACATAATAGATTTTCGTATTGGTTTGGCTCAGAACGAAACCATAACTATTAGTAATGACCCAAATACTGGTTATGGTGTAAACGCCGTCCTTTTAGATTCATCAGGTTCTGTTGTTAAAGATCAATCTGACTTTTTCTATACTTGGAAACCAGAAAACGAATCCATCTTATCGACCACACCTCAAAGTGTTCCATATCCCGACGGAAACTGTGCTTATGGCGTTCTCGCCCCATGCCCCAAATTTAATGTTGAAGTTAAGGGTATTAACCCAGGAATTTCTAAAGTACTTCTTGATGTAACTCGCAAGAGCGACAAAACTGTTGTTGCTTCCAATGCCTTTACTGTTAGAGTAATTGAAAAGAAATCCAATCCATCTCCAACGCCATCCTTAGTTACAACCGATTCTCCAATACCATCACGAGATAATGTGACATCTCAACTTAAGGAATTACAGGGAGAAGTTGGAAGATTATCAGAAACTGTACGACAACAACAAACAGACATAAGTTTAATACAAAAAATTGTCCAATCTTTACAAGCATTTCTCGAAAGACTGTTCGGACAATCTTCACAAAGGTAAGAACTAACCTCTCCTACCTAGACGAGACTTACAAAAGACTAAAATTGTTCCACGGAGCATCTTGCGCGTATGACTTCATGTCAGCAAGGATTTCCGTATGACGCATTTGTTTATCCAAAGGAGTTGCCCAAAAGACCTCGTTTTGCAAGCCCAGTCCCATAGAGCACGATATTTTAGGTTCAGTTTTGCCCTGATCGAGGGGGATTCCTTGGGAAAGTAGTAAGTAAAGCTGGTAGCATTACCCCTGGCAACCACAACTTGCCAGAACTCGATAGCAGGATCAAAACTTTTAAGCATCATGGTGGTAGAGGCTAAATAGCAGTGACCACCGACTCTTTTACCCAGTTTTTGACTCTCATCCTGATCAGAAACATGAGTAACATTAAGTCGGTATTCTTCTGGTGTTTTTGCGCCTCTATTAGACGAGGCGAAAAAATATACCCCTGCTGCTAAAAGAATAACAATAAGAATTAAGCCAGTCTTTTTCATTTTTTATTTCTTTCGTCTGCCCAAGACCAGATTGAAAACAAGGAAATTAAAATAATTCCTGGGATAAGGTAACTTCTCCAACCAAAATTAAACAACTGATTCAATCCAATGGTAGTTGGAGTAACAAGAAGAATAAGGATTACGGCAACATGGTTATCACCCTTAATGTTTGAGTTTTTGTCTAAACTGATCAGTTTACCGACAATCTTGGGGATAGCATATAAACCGATCAGAACGATGGGCAGAGCGAAAAGATAATATTGCTGGTGGGTAATTCCAAAAGTATTGGAAAAAAAGTTTGACAAATAGTAATCCCAAGGTTGTTGGGTGCGAAATACCTCCCAGTCCTTTTGAAAAAGAATCACTCTGATCCAGTTGAATGAAGTAAGTCCTACCAAGATTAAATAGAGAATGAAAAAGGGTATTTTGGCAATTTTGGCATTTATACCCATACTTTATTTATACAACTTTTGTAAATAAAAAACAGGAATTAAGGTGAACCAGTGCATAAAAAGACCGTTTGGCAAAAATAGTATATAATCAAACATATGGCAAAAAGGAGTACGGGAGTCGGAAAACATAAAAAATTCCACTCACACAAAACCAAGAAAAGGCTTGAGATAAAACGTCAAAGGCTGGCAGAATTAGTTGGCAGGAGACATAAATGACCGAAATCCACTAATGAATGGGCTGATTGCCTCGGCATATATTTTTCTCATCGTTTTTGTGATGAATTTGGGGACCAGAAGGGGTACCGGCCATAAGACAGTCAGCTTTGTCCCAAACAGGGAGATTCTTGGGCGGTTTGAACAATACCGGAAAGATACTCAGCTGTTTTACCCGTGATGGCTACATCTTCACCAAATGGATTTCTCGGGCTGGCGAGCCAAAACCAGCCTCCGTTTTGAGTTTGAAAAAACTTATTGCCGGTGTTCTGATCAGTCACGGCTATTCCACAATTTTCTTCTTTGACAAAAAAGAGTGTTCTTCTTTTTCCGGGTTTGCGCTCATTTGAGCGGATTATATACTATTTGTAAATAACTATAAACTTTTAAAAGATACAGCGATATTGTACGATAGATTAATGATTCTGCCCGGCATCTTAATCTATCTTTTTTCTTTTTTGGTTATTTGGTTTGGGTCTAGACTGATTGTTTCTTCGGTGGGCAAGCTTACCAGAAAACTGAAAGTTTCTTCTTTTGGCTTTTCCTTTTTTGTTTTGGGGATTTTAACAACGATTCCTGAACTAAGCGTTGGTCTTACCGCTATAACAAGCGGAGACCCGGAAATATTTGTGGGCAATTTAATCGGCGGAGTGATCGTGATTTTTTTTCTGATTATTCCACTGCTGGCAATTTTTGGCAACGGGATTAAGCTGTCCAGCCAGTTAAAAACAAAAAACCTGCTTTTGGCTTTTGCGGTGATGATTGCGCCGGTTTTTTTGGTGATGGATAAAAAAATAAATCACTTGGAGGGAGTGATTTTTCTTGGGCTTTATTTCCTGCTTTTTTATTTTATTCAAAAAGAAAAAGGGATTTTAGATAATGGGCACGGTAAGGTTTTGTTTTTAAAATCTTTTTCCCTGGCTGATTTGGCAAAGATACTTTTTGGTATCGGTATGGTTTTTGCCGCCAGCCGTTTCATCGTTGAAAAAACTCTTTATTTTGCCCAAATAATCAAAGTTTCTCCTTTTTATCTTAGTTTGGTTGCTATTTCGTTGGGGACTAATCTGCCGGAGCTGTCGGTGGGAATCCGTTCGATTATGGCCAAAAAAAAACAAGTTGCCTTTGGTGATTATATTGGTTCGGCGGCAGCCAATACTTTACTGCTGGGTTTTTTGACCGTCCTTGGCAAGGGGGATATTGTTGTCGTCAACGGTTTTACTAAACTTTTTATTATTATTTTCTTGGGATTCGGACTGTTCTTTTATTTGTCCCGGTCCAATAACGATATTTCCCGAAAAGAAGGCTTTATCTTACTGCTCCTGTATATTGCTTTCATCGTTATTGAAAGACATTAAGGTTTTTTGTTTGGCGAGATTAAAATTTCTGTTGACAGATAAACGGAAGACTAGTATTATATATGAACATGAGTTCATATAGTTGTTGTTCACAATCAAGCAAGGAGTCAAAAAAAGTTGCTTCGTTATCCTCTCTCCTAAGGATAGTAACCGAAGAAAGCCGACTGAAACTGCTCTGCCTTTTGCGCCAGGGCGAACACTGTGTTTGCGAACTAATGAAACATGTTGGTTTATCCCAAAGTTTGATTTCGCATCATTTAAGTGATATGAAAGAGGCAAAATTGGTGAAAGATGAAAAAAGGGGATTGCGTGTCTATTATTCGCTTACAGATAAGGGTAGATATATTACTAATTTATTATTTCGAATTCCTATAAAGGAGAAAAAAGTATGGAGATTCAAGTTTTAGGTTCTGGTTGCCCAACATGTAAAAAGCTGTATGAATTGACTAAGCGGGCGGTACAGGAACTGGGTATCAAAGAAGAGGTTGAATACATTACCGATATTTCCAAAATTGTCGAAATGGGAGTAATGAGCAGTCCGGTGTTGGCGGTTGACGGCAAGCCAGTTTTGACCGGCTTTGTCGACGATGTTGAAAAAATTAAAAGTCTTATTAAAAAGTCGCAGGAGAAATAAGAAGATAAAAAATGAAAACATTCGACTTAAAAGAAAAAATTATTTTTTCGGCTGACAAACCCATTAAAAGACATTTTCTCAATGCTAGAGGTTTCCATGCGGCCCTGATTTGTTTAAAAGCTGGGGTGGAAATTCCTCCACATCCAGAAGATTATGGCGTTTATTTGACAGTGCTTGAAGGCAAGGGAGTGTTTACCGATATAAACGGTAAATTTACTTTAAGCAGAAACCAAGGTATCTATATTAAAAAGGATGAAATAAGGGGTATAAAAGCAGAAGAAGACTTAGTCGTTCTTGGAATCCAAGATAGGTATTAAAGAACTAATTAAGTCAGTAATTAAATAAAAAACAAACTATGAACATTATCAAATTACTCAAGAAAAACTGGGTTTTAGGACTTTTAGGCGGAGCGTATCTAATCATTTATCTATGGCAAAAACAGATAGGTGGTTTTTTGGCTCAAGAGTCGGTGCAAAACCTTATCGGTCAAGCAATTTATAAAGGCTGGCTGGGGTTGGTTGATTATCTTTCCGCCCATGTCCTTTTTTGCTTAGTCCCCGCTTTTTTTATCGCTGGTGCGATCAATAGCCTTATTGATTCGCAGTCAATTTTAAAATATCTAAGCGGCAAAACTAAAAAGTGGCTGGCTTATTTAATTGCGGTTACTGCCGGATTTTTAATTGAAGTTTGCTCCTGCACTATCCTGCCTTTATTTGCCGGTATCTGGAAAAAAGGAGCCGGATTGGGAATTGCCATCACCCTTCTTTACGCTGGCCCGGCTTTTAACGTTGTCACCATTCTTTTTACAGGACAGCGAATCGGTTGGGAGTTTAGCTTTGTCAGATTCGCTTTTTCAGTTATATTCGCTATTTTAGTTGGCTTAATAATGGAACTGGTTTTCGGTAACGGCAGAGAAGAAGGGGATCTCCAAGTGGTAGCTCAAGATTCCAGTAGCCTTAAAGGCGGTAAAAATGCCTGGTTTTGGGGAATAATGCTGGCAATTCTGGTAGTCGGCACCGCTCCCATAAGTAATAATTTAAGATATGCTTTGATTCTTCCTCTGGTGCTGTTGCAGATGATAATGACTTTTTTGTGGTTGTCTAAAGAAAGAAGGGGTGCCTGGTGGGAGGAAACGATTAAATTTGTCAGCCAGATTGTGCCTCTGCTTTTGGTTGGTGTCTTTTTCGCCGCTGCCTTTACTCACCTTATCCCCAAAGAACAATTTCAGGCTCTGGCTAGTAAAAATAATTTGTTAACCAACTTTATTGCCGTTATGTTTGGTGCCTTGGCTTACTTTCCTGCTTTGGTTGAAGTGCCGATTGCCGAAAACTTTATGAAATTGGGCATGAGTAAGGGGCCCTTAATGGCCTATATGCTGGCCGATCCAGTGCTGTCATTACAAGGGCTTTTGATCATCAGAAAACTGATCGGCACCAAAAAAATGCTGGTTTATGTCGGTTCAATAGTAATTTTGACCACCTTAGCGGGTTATATCTACGGCCTAACTGGCTAAATTAATAAACATGAATAAAAAATTAATTATTATATCAATCATTATTATTACAATAGTTGCACTTATATATTCCGGCGCAAAGGGCAAAGAAAATAGCCAAATAAGTTCTCAAAGTTCGCCAACTCCGCAACCGGTTATGCCCGCCGACAAAATCGAAGTGGTCCATTTCCATGGCACGCAACAGTGTTGGTCATGTATTACTGTGGGTGAATATGCCCTCAAGACGATCAAAGAAAAATTCCCGGAGGAATATGCTTCGGGAAAAATTGTTTATAAAGACATTGACGGCGAGTTAAAAGAAAACCAGGAAATCGTCGTGAAGTATCAAGCCAGAGGTTCTTCTTTGTTTGTAAATGCCATTCGGGACGAGCAAGACAATATCGAAGAGGATGTCACTGTCTGGCGGTTGATTAACAGCGAAAGCCAATTTATAAGTTATTTTGAGAACAAACTAAGCAGTTTGCTTGGAAAATAAAAGATGACGGATATTTTACTTTTGGCCATTGTTACCTATTCAGCCATCATCACTGTCGGTTACTGGATAAATAAACATCTGCGCATGCCTTGGATGTTTACTGTTGTTCTTTTGGGCTTTGCTCTCTCGGCACTGGGCTTGTTTCAAGGGGTAATGAAAGGCGATATTTTCCTTTTCCTTTCAAAAATGGGTATGTTGTTTTTTTTGTTTACCATAGGTCTTGATTTAGAATTTGAGAAAATAAAGCAATTAGGTTGGCATATAGTAATTGGTGATATCTTGCTTACACTAACCGAGGGGTTGGTCTTAGGTTCACTGTTCTTTTTTGTTTTTCCCCAATTTGTCAGCCATTCATTTTCAATAGCTTTGATTGCTGGCATCGCCTTTGGGACTGTGGGTGAAGTTATTCTTCTGGCTATCTTGGAGGAATTTGGCATCGCCTCCACCAAGTTCGGCCAACTGGCTTTGGGTATCGGCGTTTTTGACGATATTTTTGAAATTGGGGCATTGGCGATAATCGTTGCCTTACCTTCAATTATTAATTATACTGGCGCATCTGTTTTTGCATCTGCTCTTCCAATTGTACTGACGCTGTTAGGCATTTTCATTGCCACTTTCTTGCTCTCAAAGCTGGGCAAGGTTTTAGAAAAACCCATTGAAAAGATACCTGACGACTCTTTTGTCTTTCCATTCTCAATGTTTCTGGTAATGTTTTCCTTTTTATATTTCAGTTCGCTTGGCAACGAAAATTTGGGTGTGGTAGCGGCAATTTTCAGCGGGATTGCCATCCAAGGACTGTTTTTCCCCAAAAAACTGGTTCAGCAATATAAAAAATCGATTTATTTTGTCGGTAATATGTTTCTTGGGCCTTATTTTTTCTTGAGTCTGGGAAGCAAAATATCCTTTGATTCTCTTTTGACTTACCCTTTATTCATTTTAGCCATTATTTTGATCTCTTTGACAGTCAGGGTAGTTCTTTCATATTTGCTTTTTAATAAGATATTAGGCAAAAAGCCCGCGGCAATTTTGGGTGTGGGCTTGTGCGCTAAATTCAGCACCAGTGTTGTCAGCGAGAACCTTTTGGTTACTTTTGGCTTAATCACCGCTCCTCTTTATTCTGCCATTATGGCTTCTTTTATTCTGATGAAACCAATCATTATTGGCGTCTTTTCCAGAGGAATAGCTTCAATTAAAAACCAGATAACTTAATTTATGGATATAATTAACACTCTTATTGACCAATATAACATTCCTGTTTTGACTGCCTTTTTGATTGGTATCCTGACTTCAATAAGCCCTTGTCCTTTGGCAACCAACATCACCGCCATTGCCTACATCTCCAAAGACATAAAAACTCCCCGCCACACGCTCTTTAATGGCTTGTTTTACACCATTGGTCGGGGCATCAGTTATACAGTCTTGGCAACTTTAATTTATTTTGGCTTATCGTCATTTGAGATTGCTCGTATCTTTCAGGGTTGGGGCGATAAAATTCTTGGTCCTGTTTTAATTCTGATTGGTCTTATTATGTTTGGGGTTATAAAAATAAATTGGGGAAGGCAAAGCGAGGGGATGGAAAAACTAAAAGAGTATTTGGCCTCAAAAGGTTATCTTGGTTCAATGCTTTTAGGCATGCTTTTTGCTTTGGCTTTTTGTCCTTATAGCGGTGTTTTATTCTTTGGGGTGCTTATACCCTTGGTTCTAAAATCGACAGAGGCTCTGATTTTACCTCCGCTGTTTGCCTTGGGGACAGGATTGCCGGTAATTGTCTTTTCTTTGATAACCGCTTTCAGTATTAAACATTTAAGCCGGGCTTTTTCCGTGGTTGCTAAAATTGAAAAAATTATGCGTTTTATAACTGCCTGTATTTTTATTATTGCCGGTGTTTATTATTTAGTGTGATTTAGGCAAGAATTAATGTATTATTAAAGAAATATTATGATTTTTGTCCAACCAGCTTTCGCTCAATGCCCGGTTTGTATCGTTGCTGTCGGGGGTGGTCTTTGGCTGGCCAAAGCCCTGGGGGTTGACGACTTAATCGCTTCCATCTGGATTGGCGCTCTGACCACGGCCACGGCAATTGCCTTGGCGGATAGATGGAAACTGGTTAAACTACCCAAGCCCAAAATAAGCTGGAGCGTAATTTTTTATCTTTTTACGCTTTTATATTTGCAAATAAGCGGTTATTTAAATAATCCTTATTGCAAGATTTGGGGGGTTTGCAAAATTTGGCTGGGAGTAACAATCGGAACGGTGTTTTTATGGCTCGGGGTTTTACTGGACAAATATTTAAGATCAAAAAATAACGGCAAGGTTTACTTCCCTTATCAAAAAGTAGTGGCGCCAGTAGTAATGACTATCTTGGCCAGTTTAATATTTTACTTTTTAATATGCTGAAAGAAGACAACCTCAACGAATTCTTAGAAAAAGTTAAAAAGCTGGAGAGGGGAGAGAAATTAGACCTGTCTTCGGACGAAGATTTATCCATTGGAATTATGAATTTAATTTCCATTGAAGAGCACTTCTTTTTTACTTACAACAAAACCAAAGACAAAAAATATCTGGATCTTTTAAACGAGGTTCGGGAAATGCGCAAAGATTTACTTAAACGTATTATTAAAGATTATGAAGGCGAAGTTTGGTGCATCAGCAAACACTTACTGGCGGCCTCGATGAGACTGATGGAAGTGGGGACGAAATCTTTGACCAAGGGCGATAAGCTTGGCGCGGCAGATTTATTTGAAAAAGCATACCGATTATATAGTCTGTTTTGGGGATTAAACTTAGGCGTAGTTGGGGTTAATGATGTTAAACAAAGCGATAAAAAACTGGTTGAGTTTATCAGTGAAGACAAAAAGCCGGCGGTTAAGGGTTCAGCTGGCATTTTTGAAAAGTTGGGTCAGCTGGTCCAAAAAGCGATAAACTGCTGCAGGGAGTGATTATTATACCTTCTGTTTATAGCCGGCAATATTTTTTAGAATCTTGTGATGGATTTGAGCTTTGGGAAGTCAGTTTTGGCCGGCAGCTGCCTCCGCGCCTGGCTTATTCCTTAAAAATTGCCGACTTAAAAAAGGGAGAAAAAGTTTTGGATTTCGGCTGTGGGAGAGGGGAGATGGTTATTCAGGCGGCCATGAAAGGTTGTGATACGATCGGGATTGACTATTTATCCGAAGCGATTACTCTGGCAAAAGAGGCGAGTAAAAAAAATAAAATCAGAGCGAAGATCCTGCTGGTAAAAGATGGCAAATTACCTTTTACGTCAGAAGTTTTTGATTGTGTTTTCTTTTTGGATGTCGCAGAACACTTAACCGATGATCAGCTGATAACTGTCTTTAAGGAAATCCGGCGGGTGCTGAGACCAGACGGCAGGTTGATTATTCATACTTCTCCCAATAAAGACTGGATAGAGAAGGGTTACCGGTTTTATACCCGATACGCCAACTTTTTGGCTTCAAAATTAATCTGGGAGCCGTTTTTTAAGACGCGCCTTTCTTACCAAGAAAACCCCAGAACAATGATGGAGAAAAAAGTTCATATCAACGAGCAAACAACTCAAGACTTAAGAAAAAATTTGGCCGAAGCCGGATTTATCAAAATAAACCTTTGGTTGGACAGTACTTTTCGGATAACCGGTAAGGGTTTTTGGTTTCAGTACACTTTTTTACAGCCCCTCTGGCTGCCATTTTTGGGCAAATATTTTGCCTCGGATATTTGGTGGTGGTTTATAAGACGAATTCCTGATAGTTGTCTTTGGTAATAATTTTAATTTTCGAATTGGGATAAATTTTTTTAAAATTGCTTGGCACTTTAGCTTTGTTTTGGGAATATTTAAATTCATAACCAAAAACTTTTCCTTCCCTTTCTTCAATCCAGTCAACCTCTTGTTTTTCCCATGTCCGCCAGAAAAAATTATTAGCGTGAATATTTTTGTATTCTTGTGCCTTCAACCTTTCGGAAACTAAATAATTTTCCCATAATTTTCCCACATCTTCACGCATCTCAACTTGGTTAAAATTAGAAATAATCGCATTACGGACGCCGTTGTCATAAAAAAAATACTTGCTTTTTTTTGTAACCTCAGTCCGCAGATTTCGAGAATAACCGCGGAGATTGTAAAGGACAAATGATTTTTCCAGTAGGTCCAAATATCTTGATACGGTTTTATAATCCAGTCCTACTTGCCGGCCGAGTTCTGACAAAGAAACTTCCGAACCAACTTGAAAAGCAATTAAGCGCAGCAGGTCAACCAGGACTTTCGAGCCTTTTACTTTTTCTAATTCCAAAATATCTCTGAGGAGATATGAATTTACCAGTTCTTCAAGCAGATTTGCCCTTTGTTTTTTTTGAGCGGTTAAAATTGCCGGGTAACTGCCGTATATAAGTAGTTCGGAAAGTAAATTTTTCAGTTCAAAAGGGTTATTAATTTTGGCCAGTTCAATTTGGGAAAAGGGGTAAAGAGTTAGTGTTTTTTTTCTGCCGGTAAGCGGTTCGCCGATTTGACCGGAAAGCTCGAAAGATGACGAGCCTGTAGCAATCACTTTGATATCAGGAATTTGATCCACAATTATTTTTAAACCAAGCCCAACATTAGGAATTTTTTGTGCCTCATCAATAGCGTAAAGTTCATAACCTTCAAGATAGTCAAGAATCTGTGAAAAATTCTGGGAGCTTAATATTTGCTGAGTTTGAAGATTGTCACCTGAGTCAAGTTTATATTTTAGCTTTGTTTGACTAAGATAATTTTGCAATAAAGTGGTTTTGCCGACTTGCCTGGGTCCATAAATAATCACTACCTTGTTAGGCTCCAAGAAGTTGTCTAAGTTTTCGTAATATCGAGGATAAATCACATTTTCAGTGTAGCACATTCCTGGAAATTGTCAAGTTTTGAAGATTAGGAATCCTTGTAATAAAGCGATTTCAAGGATTATTGTGCCTGAGAGGGTAATTAACAAAAAGCCGAATTTAAAAAGGTTAGAATATGTTAAAATAATAATCTATGCCGCAAACAGAAATGCACTATTTGTTTGAGCCGCGGTCGGTGGCGGTTATCGGCGTTTCCCACGACCCAAGTAAGGTTGGCTATAAAATAGTAAACAGTATTTTAGCAGGTGGTTATAAAGGGAAAGTTTTTTTAGTTAATCCAAAAGGTGGAAAGATTTGCGGCCTGCCGGTTTATAAAAGCATTGCGGAGATTAAAGAAAAAATTGATTTCGCCCTGATAAGTGTGCCGGCAAAATCGGTTTTGGAAATTGTGACGGAGTGTCCCACGGGGAAAATTAAATTTTTGTCAATTGTCTCTTCGGGCTTTTCGGAAGCCGGCAATAGCGAAGAAGAGGGAAAAATTGTTTGTCTGGCCAGGAAGAAGGGGATGAGAATTCTTGGTCCCAATGTTTTTGGCCTTTACAGCGCCAAAGCCTCGCTTAATGCGACCTTCGGCGGTAAAGTAACCAAAGCCAAAGCGGGGAGCCTGGCGATTATCAGCCAGAGCGGGGCTTTGGGTATTGCCCTAATGGGCAAAACCGAAACCGAAAAAGTCGGCCTGTCGTCAATCGTTTTTGAAGGCAACAAGGCCGATTTGAACGAAAAAGATTTTTTACCGTATTTGGCAAGCGACAGGGGAACAAAAGCGGTTTTTATTTACCTGGAAGGAGTCAAGGACGGGAAGCAACTGGCAGAAAACATAAAGAAAACGGCCGCCGAAAAACCGGTGGTGATTTTAAGAGCAGGTTCCTCCGCCAAAGGAGCGGAAGCGGCGATTTCCCACACCGGCTCACTGGCGGGAGAAACAAAAATATTTTCTGCCGTGATGAGACAGAGCGGGGCTGTTTTGGCGGAAAGTCTTCAGCAGGCAATTAATTGGTCAAAGTTTTTGGCCTCGGCACCGGCACCGAAAGGGGAGAACACGGTTATTATTACCAATGGCGGAGGAATAGGAATTTTGGCCGCCGATGCCTGCGAAAAATACCAAGTTAATTTATATGAAGACAAAAGCTGCCTTAAAAGAATTTTTTCTTCCGTAGTGCCGGCTTTTGGCTCGTTAAAAAACCCGATTGACATTACCGGCCAGGCAACCGCGCAAGATTACCAAAAGGTGCTGGAAAAAGCTCTCTTCAGCCATGAGATCCACGCGGTTATTTGCCTTGGCTGTGAAACTGCCGTTTTGGACAGCCGGGCGCTGTCGGTGGTCTTTCGGGATAGTTATAAAAAATTTAAAGAAGCGCGTAAACCGATTGTTTTTGCTTTTATCGGCGGACAAGGGGTTAAAAAACACCTGCTTTCTTTAAAAGAAAAAAATGTCCCGATTTTTAATGAAGGGGCGGAGGCGGTTTCGTGTTTAGCCGGTCTTTATCGGCATTACCGCCAGCAAAAACGGAAAACAGAAAAACCAAGAACGGTGTTTTTCAATGAGGCGGTAACAAAAAAAGTAGAGGAAATAATTAAAAAAGCAAGAATAGAAAAAAGACACTTGCTTTACTCATCTGAGGCAGGGGAAATTGCCGAGATGATGGGGATAAATCTGCCGGAAAGCCAAGTTGCTTTCAGTAAAGAAGAAGCGGTTAAAGCGGCGGGAAAGGTTGGTTTTCCGGTGGTAATGAAAATAATTGATAAAGATATAGTTCATAAAACCGAGGTGGGGGGAGTGGTTTTGGATTTAAGGAACGAGCAGGAAGTGGCCGAAGTTTATGGACAAAAGAGATGGGGTCAAGTAGAAATCGCCGCAATGATAAAAGGCGGAATAGAAATGATTGTCGGTGCCAAAAAAGACCGTGATTTCGGGACAATCGTTATGGCTGGTTTGGGCGGGATTTATGCGGAGGTGTTGAAAGATTTTACATTCAAGGCCTTCCCTATAAGCCAAAACGAAGCGGAAAAAATGCTGGCGGAATTAAAAAGCTTCCCGCTGTTGTCCGGCGTGAGGGGTGAAAAAGAAAGAGATATTGCCAAGGTTGCCGAAATTATTTTGAAGCTGGGAGCAGTAATAGAGAATTTTCCGGCGATTGCCGAGATAGAAATTAACCCGCTGGCAGTTTTTGCCAAAGAGGAGGGGGCAAAGGCTTTAGACGTGAGAGTAGTGATTAATAAAGGGTGAAAATTTGACTTGGTCTGGTACAATAAAAACAGATGAAAAAATATGCTAAAGTTTCAGGAATCTTGTTTGTCCTGATTGGGGCGGTTTTGGTTTTAAGATTTGTTTTGGGTGGAAATGAAGACACTTGGATTTGCCAGGACGGAGCCTGGATAAAACACGGCAATCCTTCCCAACCCCAACCGGTTATTCCCTGCGAGAAAGACGGACAAACCATTGATGAACTAACACCGGCCGGAGAATATAAAAAGGTCTCCTTTGAAGAAAGTCAAAAAATCGCCCAGGATTTTGCCTCAGGCACTTCGACTTACAAATTTGACGGGCAGAATTTAAAGCTTGATTTTTCAGCTGCCCTTGAATGCCCTTACTGTTGGGAATTTACTTTTTCGTACGAAAGCAGGCAGGGCGGATATGGTGATAGAACCGGTAAAATATTAACCCAGGTAATCACTCCCCATAAACTGCTGGTTACTGTCCAAGAAGGCAAGGTAATCGCGGCGGTGGTTGACGGAACTTACGACGAGCTGAACAACAGGTTTGTTAAGTAATCCTCTTTACCTTCACAATTAATAGTTTTTTGTCGTACGTACGATAAAAAATTGTCATGTTTCAAGGTTAAGAAAAATCATTCTTTTATAATTACTTTAAGGGAGTTATAATTCAAGTATAAATATTTAGGGAGTTATTTATAAAAAAATCAATGAAAATTATTGGCTTGACCGCCCGGGAAATATTGGATTCCAGAGGTCAGCCGACCGTTGAGGCGGAAGTGACACTTGAAGATGGAATTAAGGCTTTAGGCGGAGTGCCTTCCGGTGCTTCAACCGGTAAGGCGGAAGCAGTTGAGCTCCGGGACGGCGATAAAACCCGTTTTTTTGGCAAAGGGGTTTTAAAGGCGGTTGGGAATATAAATACGGAAATTAAAAACGCACTTCTTGGTCAGGATGCCAACGATCAAAAGACGATTGACAAAATAATGATCGACCTGGACGGCACGGAAAACAAAAATCGGCTTGGTGGAAACGCGATTGTTGGCGTCTCAATGGCAGTCTGCCGGGCCGCTGCCCGCTCGCAGAAAATCCCTCTTTACGAATATTTTGGCAAGCTGTCCGGTAATACCAAGTTTGAAATGCCCCAACCACTGGTTTTGGTTTTAGAAGGAGGAAAACACGGAGCCTGGTCGACCGATATTCAGGAGTATTTTGTAATTCCTAAGAAAGAATCCTTTGGCAGTTTTAAGGAAAGAATTAGGGTGGGGGCGGAAATTTACAAAGCGTTAGAAAAAATTCTTGAAGAGAAAGGATATGCAACCGGAGTTGGGTTTGAGGGGGCCTTCATGCCTAAAGAAATGAAATCAAATGAAGAGGCTTTTCAATTAATGGTTGAAGCGAGCAAAAAGGCGGGTTATAAAATGAGCGAGCAAATTTTGCTGGGGATTGACGCCGCCTCTTCCGAGTTTTTCCTGCCTGCCGGCAGGCAAGGTGAAAACGATAAGTATGTTTTAAAAAGCGAAAATCTGTCGTTAAGCAAGGAAGAATGGCAGGAGAAAGTACTGGGCTGGACGGAAAAATATCCGATTTGGTTGATTGAGGATATGTTTGCGCAGGAAGACTGGGAAAGCTGGCGTGCTTTTACCGCCAAAGCCGGAGGAAAAGTTCAAATTGTCGGAGACGATTTGTTGACGACTAATCCCAAAAGAATTTCCCGGGCAATTGAGGAAAAATCCTGCAACAGTGTTTTGATTAAAGTAAACCAAATTGGGACGATTACAGAAACAATCGAGGCGATGAACTTGTCACATCAAGCCGGTTTTACCACGGTTGTTTCCCACCGCAGCGGGGAAACTAATGATGATTTGATTGCCGATCTTTGCGTTGGCGCCGGATCCTGGCAGTCAAAATTCGGCGGGGTAGTCAGGGGAGAAAGAGTAGCAAAATACAATCGACTACTAAGAATAGAAGAAAAATTGTTAAAATAAATCCGAAGCACGAAATCCGAAATACGAAACAAAATATACGAAATTCAAATTTCAAACGTTCTAAACGATTTGAAAATTAGAATTTTCGTCATTTGGATTTGTTTCGAATTTTGATATTCGGATTTCGAATTTAAAAATGATAAAAAAGAAGTATCTTTTAATAATCTGTGACGGGATGGGGGATTTACCTATTGCGGAACTGGGAAATAAAACCCCGTTGGAGGCGGCGAGTACTCCGAATTTGGACAGATTGGCGCAAAACGGCAAGCTTGGATTGATGTATGTCTTGGGAAAAGGAATAAGGCCAAACAGCGACGAGGCTCACCTGGTTTTGCTTGGTTACGATTTAGAGAAAGATTACCCCGGCCGGGGCCCGATTGAGGCGGCCGGTGTGGGGATAGTTTTACAGGAAGGAGATGTGGCAATCAGGGCGAATTTAGCGACGATAGATCAGGATTTGCATGTAATTGACCGGCGCGCCGGAAGAATCAAAGACTGCAGCGCTTTTATTAAAGATTTGGATGGGATGGAAATTGACGAGGTCAAATTTGTTTTAAAACCCGGAACCGGATACAGGGTGGCTTTGGTTATGAGGGGAAAGGGGTTATCTGACCAAATTACCAATTCCGATGTTCATTACGCGACAGAGGATAAAATTGTCGAACATTGGGAAGGATTGCCGGTCAATGTGATCAAGCCCTTAGATGATAGTGTTGAGGCAAAGTTTACCGCTGAAGTTTTGCAGAGATTTTTAGAGAGAGCTCATGAAGTTTTGGAAAAAAACCCGCACAATGGTAAAAGACAGGAAAACAGGGAGGTGAAAGGGAATTATTTATTGACCAGAGGTCCGGGTTATTTTAAACAGCTGCAGTCTTTTAAGGAAAAGTGGGGGAAAACTGCCTGTTGTATTGCCGGAGCAGGGCTTTATAAAGGTCTTGGGGTTATGGCAGGGATGGATTTAATAGAAGTTTCTGGTGCGACTGGGATGCCGGATACGAATGTAGGCGCAAAAATTCAGGCGGCAAGGGAACAACTGAAAAATTATGATTTTGTTTTTGTGCATATAAAACCGACCGATATTTTTAGTGAAGACGGTAACTGGCAAGGTAAAAGGGAATTTATTGAAAAAATTGACCTGGCAATTGATTTTTTGGAAGAAACAGGGGCCGTAATTTGTGTTACGGCCGATCATTCAACTCCATGTATCCTTAAAGATCATTCTGCCGATCCGGTACCGCTTCTGATAAATAGGCCCGGAGAGTTTGGTGATGGAATTGAAAAATTCAGTGAGCCTTTTTGTGCTAAAGGTTCTTTAGGGGCAATTGAAGGAAAAGATTTGATGAAACTGCTTTTTGAATATTAAGTCGTTGAAAAACGAATGAGTCTTGTTCTAATTTTTACTGCAGTTTTCCTCTCCCGGGTTTTGTTTTTAAGCATTTCGCCAAGTTTTTTTGACAGTTTGGAATATCTGGGGGCGATGGAACAAACTCCTTTGTTTCAAGCCTTGAAGACCGTCCATGCTCCGGCTCATCCGGCATTTATTGTGTTCTCATGGTTTTTTAACAAATTGCCTTTCGATGACGCCCTTTTTAAAACCGAACTTTTACAGGCCTTTTGGGGTTTTGGTGCAGTAATCGTTTTTTACCTTATTGTTAAAAAAGTCGCCGGGGCGAGGAAAGCGGTTTTACTGTCGTTGATTTTGGCATTTTTACCTTACATTTGGCTTTCTTCGGTTAATCTTGTTTATGAACCGCAGTTGGTCTTTTTTCTCCTGCTTTCTTTACTGTCGGGGCAAACCAATAAATATTTTTTAGCCGGACTTTTTTGGGGACTGGCCTTTCTGGTTTCCCCGGTGGCCCTTTTTTCCCTGCCGCTGACAGGATTGTATTTATTTCAACATAAAAGAAAAAACTTTAAACCCTTTATTGTCTGGACAACTATTTTTTTACTTGGGGCAATTTTAATCTATAAACAGGTGGCTGGTTTAAAGGGGGAGGGGGTCATAAATCTTTTGACCAGCGGGGCGGATCTTGGGGAGAAAATGCGGGTTGAGGGGGGGCTCTTTTTCGCCCGGGCGGTCCGTAACAGTTTGGTGGTCTATTTTCATTATTTAACTGTACCGCTGGGAATAATTTTGTTGATTTTAGCTTTGACCGAGTTTCGCCGGAATAAAAAAATGAGAGTAGTGATGGTATTTTGGCTGGGGGAATTTTTATACTTAAACAGCGTTTGGCACCTGGGAATGTATGGTCGGATTAGTCTTATTTTAACCGTTTGTCCGGTTTTTCTTTTATTAAAGACAAGGGATATTTGGTTAAAATTGATAATTGTATTTTTGGTTTTTTCTTCCGCCCATTTAGTTATTCCTTACCGCTTTCGGAAAACTCCTTATGTTTTAGAAAAAGAATATTTTTATTCATTGACCGAAAAGCCATCGATAATTATCAGTTCTTACGAAGAGCCGTATTTAAAAGAAATTTTAATTGATTTTCGGGTTTTGAATTCACCCAGGACCGACCAGGAAGAAATTAAAACCTGGATAAAAAAAGCTCAATTGGAGAAAGGGACTGTTTTTATTACCCAACAGGCGGTGACGACGCCTTATTGGCAGTACGACGGGATGAATTTCCATCTGCTTTCAAAAAGAAAAAAATATTCTCAAACTGCCGGCCAGCAGTTGATGGAAAATTTGGAACTTAAAGTGTTTCAACTTCCTTATCGTTAAAATCCTTAAACCTTTTTTGGTTAAATTCCCAAAAATCCAAAGGCACGGGGATTTTGCCGTTTCCGTCCGGGGTATCAATTACCAAGGTAGGGCAGGCCAAGCCGGAGAGTTCCCGGCGCAGCCTGGTGGCGATTTCTATTTCTTTTTCGAGAGGAACAAGATATTTTTCATTACCGGTAACCGGGTCGCAATGGTGTAAATAATATGGTCTGACCCCCATTTCTGTGAGTTTGGTAAACAAGTCTTTTAAAACAGTAAAATTGTCATTAAGGTTTTTCAAAAAGACGGTTTGGGAGAGTAAAATCGCCCCGGCCTGGCGCAAAGCCGTAATTACCCCGATCGTTTTTGGCGATAGCTCTTTTGGGTGATTGACATGAAGAGAAAAGTAAATTGGTTTTTTACTTAAAGCGACAAACGCCAGCAGGTTTTTTTCAACCAAGCTTGGTTTAGTAACCGGCGCCCGGCTGTGAATCCGAAGAATCTTAATCTGTTTTAGTTTAGAAAACTGTCTTAAACCAAACAACAAAAGCTCAAGTTCCGTGAGGGGTTCGCCTCCGGAAAAGATAACCTCATTTATTTCCGGCCTGGAAAGTACGTACTTGATCATTTTTTTTATATCATTTTTGTTTATTTGATTTTTCAAGAAATTATTAGTTATTCTCTTGCGGAAACAAAAATCACAATATTTTGGGCAATGGGAAGATATCAAAATCAAGACCCGGCAGGGGTATTTATGAATCAAACCCTTAGAGACAAGATATTTCTCCTCGCAAAGAGGATCATTTTTAAATTCTTTCATTTTTCACTTGCAAAGACGGCTTTTTTGTTTTAATCTTATACTATGTCGGTTAAAAATGTTGGGGAAAAATACCGCTGTAATATTTGCGGCAACCAAGTGACAGTTACCAAAGCGGGTGGGGGAACGCTGGTTTGCTGCGGTCAGGAAATGCAACTGCTTGGGTCCCACGAGCAAAAGACGGTTGACGACGAAATCCCGGCTTGATTACTTCTTGACTTTTCGGGTAATATTTGGGTATATTTAGTTTGTGGAAACACCGATTAAAGAAAAGATCCGGACGGTTTGTTTATTTGAAAATGGCCAACTAAAACCGCTGGCTTTTTTCTGGCGCAATCGCAATTACAAAATACTTCGAATTGCTTTTACTTATTCTAAAAATATTGGCAGGGAAACTTTGTTTTATTTTTCGGTTGAATGTGAGAACGGATTATTTGAACTATCTTTTAGTCGGGAAAAGTTTATCTGGAGCTTGGAAAAAATATTTTAGAAATTAAAACATTAAAAATTGATTAAAAATTGAAAATTTTAAATTTCAAATTGAAATGAAAAATGTAATTTTTCATTTAGATATGGATTCTTTTTTTGCCTCGGTCGAGCAACAGACCAATCCAAAATTGGTTGGCAAACCGGTTGGCGTAATCAAAGGAGAAGGGAGGAGTTGTATCATTGCCGCTTCCAGAGAAGCGAAAAAATTGGGAATAAAAACAGGAACAACTACTTATGATGCCAAGAAAATTTACCCCAAGCTTAGCTTGGTGCCGGCGGACTTTGATAAGTATTTTTGGGTGACTAATAAGTTTATTGAAATCTGCTCCCGCTATTCCCCGGAACTGGAGGTTTTTTCTATTGATGAGCTTTTTTTGGAAGTGACAAAAACAGAAAAATTTTTCGGTGGAACTTCGGGAATAGTTCGGGGAATTAAAAGTGCGCTTGTAAAAGAGGTTGGTGAATATATTACTTGTTCAATCGGGATATCTTATAACCGCTTGTTGGCCAAATTGGCATCAGACATAAATAAGCCAAATGGGGTGTTTGAAATAAATTTGGAGAACCGGGACAAAATTTTATTTTCGACTAAACTAAGTGATGTTTGCGGGTTGGGTTTTCGTTTGGAGAGAAAACTTTTAAATATCGGAATAACGAATTTTAAAACCTTGCGGGAAATTTCCGAAGAATATTTATTGCCAAACTTTGGTCCGTTTTGGACAAGAGAATTAAAAAGACTTTCCCTGGGCGAAGACGATTCACTTTTAACCAGGATTGGGGAAATTCCCAAAATGAAATCCGTTTCCCGGACTTTTACGCTTTACGAAAGTACCACCGATTTGCGAATTATTAGGGCAACGCTGCGAAATTTATGTGAAGAAGCGAGTAGTAAGGCCAGACAAATGAAAATGAAAGGCAGAGAAGTGGGGGTTGCTGCTAGAGGTGGGGAGAATGGAGAATACCGACACAAAACTTTAAAATATTTTATTGATGACGGAGGAGATTTTTTTGAGATTGCCTGGAGGCTTTTTGAGGAGATGGGGTGGAGTGGATATATAAGATTTTTGGGAGTTTGGCTGGGAAGTTTAAGGCCAAAAAAAGAACTAAATTTAAATCTTTTCCCGCAGGAAAACAGAAAAGAAAACCTGACGACCGCCATGGACGCGGTCAACCATAAATACGGCGAGTTGACTCTCTATCCGGCGGTTATGCTGAATAGTAAAAAAATTAAAAGTGAGGTTAACGGTTTTTTGGGAGATAAGGGATTTAGGGTTAGTACTTGCTATAATACTTCCTAAGAATATGAAAGTAGTTTTTACAACAATGTTTCGGGAGACAAAAGGGGGAGGGATTGGCCGGGTTGCCCATGAAATCGCTCCTGCCTTTGCTTTTAAACACGAAACTTTATTTATTTACCCTGGGTGGAAAACAATTTTAAAAAAAAGGGGTAAATTAACCAGGCTGGAAATTCAATCGGAGGAAAAAAACGAAATAGCTATTCCTATTTTAAGCTCGAAAAATATTAAAAAAATATTTGAAGAATTAAAAAGTTTTTCTCCTGAAATTATTCATGCACAAGACCTCGGACCTTTGTCTTTTTTAATCCAAATGTGGGCAAGAAAAAACAAGATTCCTTTTGTTTATACTTCTCATGTTTTACCGACAAAAATTGCCGGTTTCGGTGCGCAGGAAATTTCCGGTAATTTAGGCAAAATTCTAGAAAACAAGTTAGCAAAAAAATACTTTATCAATTTTTTTGAAAATTGCGAAGCAGTAATTGCCTTAAACAAGAACGCAGAGAAAGATATTTTGAAATTCGGATATACAGGCAAAATATTTTTAATACCCAACGGCAGAGATCTTTCGTTATATAAAAATAAAAAAATAAAGAATTGTCAGGCAAAAGCTAATAAAATTTTGTTGTTTGTCGGATATTTAACAAGAAGAAAGAACCAAAAATTTTTAATTGAAACAATGAAATACTTGCCCAAAAATTATGTTTTAAAGCTGGCCGGTCCGGCAATAGATGAAAAATATCTTGTGTATTTAAGAAATTACTGCCAGAAATATAAACTTAACAATGTTGAATTTTTAGGGAAAGTACCTTACTTAGATGTTTCAAAATTATTATTAGAAACGGATATTTTTGTTTCTGCTTCAAAAATGGAAGTTCAAAGCTTGGCAATCATTGAAGCATTAGCTTCGGGAACTCCTGTAATTGGATTGTCGAACGAAACAGTCGATGAATTGGTAAATATTGAGAATGGTTTTGTTTTTTCTAAAAATGCCTCTCCAAAAGAATTTGCAAAAAAAGTAAAAGAAATTTGCTCCCTGCCGAGAGAAGAATATTTAAAACTGTCTGATTCAGCCAGAGAAAAAGTGAAAGAGCTGGATTGGGTGAAAATAGTAAACAGGACAGCAGAAAAATATAAAGAAATAATTACAGACAAGTTAAGCCATCAAACCTATCAGAGCAAGAATATTTCATTTGAAGATTTTAGATCAGTAACAAAATTTTTTAGTAAATTAAAAATAAATAAAGAGCCTTATTTTAACGATTTAAATGTAATTATTCTGGCATTGACAACTTTGCTGGCTAGTAATTTTTGTTCTTTGTTTGAGGAAGCAAATAGTCTTATTAGAAAAATTAGAGATTAGTTTTTTTAATGAATAAATATATTTTTGCCTTAAGGACAAATCACACGTTTTGTAAGATTGATATTGTAAACACGCTTCTTAAAAGGGGGGTGGATTTTGAAATTATTGAGGCCTCGGAGGAAATGAGATATCAAAAGTGAGGTTAACGGTTTTTTGGGAGATAAGGGATTTAGATTTTCGGTGAATTAGTGTAAAATCAAACCATGCTAACTCAAGACCAACTGGATCAGCTCAAAAAGTATTTTGCCACTCAGCCGGTGGAGGTGGTTTATTTATTTGGATCCCAGGCAACAGGAAAGACGAACAAGCTAAGTGATATTGACATCGGAGTTCTTTTTAAAGAAAATCTTAGTGATTCAACCTGTTTTGACTTGCGGGTGAAAATGACTGCCGATCTTAGTGGTATTTCAAAAACGGATCAAGTGGATGTGGTTGATTTGGAAAAGGCGCCGATTGCCTTAAGATACTCGGCCATTTCTCCTAAAAAAGAAATTCTCACTGTCAACAATAATCGAAGAGCTGTTTTTGAAGCAGAAACTAATTCACGCTATTTTGATTATAGTTACTATATTAAGGAGAACACAAAAAACAGCTTAGTGTCAATAGCAAGGATGTAAATATGGATGCCATTGATAAAGTAAATATCAGATTAAAAACAATTTTAAAATATGTTGGTTTTCTTGAAAAATACCGAGGGATTACTGCGGAAGTGTTAGAACAAAATTATGAAAAAAGAGGAGCAGTTGAGAGGTATTTTCAACTGGCAATAGAGGCGGTGATTGATATTGCGAATTTGTTAAATTCAGAATATCGTTTTCGCCCGGCCAAAGATGCAAAAGAAAGCATTTTGATCCTAGGTGAGAAGGAAGTTTTACCTAAAGAGTTTGCCAAAGAATTTTCGGGCGTAGCCGGATTCCGTAACATTTTGGTTCACGATTATTTAGATATAGATTATAAGAAAGTGGTTGATGATTTGAATAATCATTTAGGAGACTTCGAAAAATTCGCCAAGGCAGTAGCGAAATATCTTCAATGACCTAATGAACCAATATTTTTTTGCCTTGGGGACGAACCATAGTCTTTCGAAAATTGACATTATTAACACGCTTCTAAGAAAAGGAGTAGATTTTGAGATCCTTGAGGCTTCGGAGGAAATCCTGATTATTTCAACTTCGTCGGAATTATCGCCGGCACTTTTAATTAACGAGCTCGGAAGCGCGGTTAAAATCGGAAAAATCGAAAAGGTTTATTTAAAAGACGAAAACTGGGAAGATTTTTTTGATAAAGAGCTCGGAAACCAGAAATTTGGCCTCAGTCTTTATCATGCGGGCGGGAGATATCGGGAGATTGACGAAATTTTCGAAAAAACCAAAAAACTGAAGAAAATTAGAGAGAAGGGGAGAATTCTGTCGAGCGTGACGGTCGACCAAAGCGGTTTGCTTAAAAAGCCCGCCTCGACTTCGACTCGCGAAGCGAGGCGAGGTGGGGGTTTTGAGCTGGTGATCTGTGTCGGGGCAAAAGGGGTTTATTTTGGCAAAACACTGGCGGTTCAGGATTATGAAAGTTACAGCCGGCGGGATTATGGCCGGCCGAGCCGCGATGCCCAATCT
>Ga0210049_1000989_pt1 | contig 25802 bp, 18 predicted proteins | sample CryGeyCG2014_300_2_FD_183964 | JGI IMG/M metagenome (GOLD analysis project Ga0210049, IMG submission 183964) | Groundwater microbial communities from aquifer - Crystal Geyser CG06_land_8/20/14_3.00 (SPAdes) (version 2) | ecosystem: Environmental > Aquatic > Deep subsurface > Groundwater | place... | reverse complement strand
AGCTGGAGCTGCTGACCGAGTACAACCTGCCGGCCATGGACAAACAATATCCCCAGACCCTGGAGCGGCCCCTGTTCGTCCCGACCCGTCGCCCCGCCCCGCCGATCCCGCCGCCACCGCCGCCGCCGCCACCGCCCAAGCCGACCATGAAGAAAGGGCAGTTCCAGTTGATGGGGGTGATGATTCTGCCTTCCAGTAGCTACGTTATGCTGCGTGATATTTCGAACGGCGTGACCAGAAAGATCGAGAAAGGTCAGACAATCAACGGAATTCTGCTGAAAGATGTGGAACCCGAACGGGCGACACTCACTCAATACGACGATAGTGAAATGCTGCTCATGAAGATACAGCCCAGTCCCAAGGGAGGGGTACCTGTTCAACCCCAAAGAGTTGTCGGCGGAGGTCTACCGAATATCCCCCCTGATAGGGCTGCTTATCCGCCCCCTCCTTTGATACGCAATGTTTTTAGAAATGAACCGCTTCCCTTGCGTGAAAAAAGATAAGCCATGAAACCATCAAACCTGATTACTACAAAGACTCGACCTGTCGCCATGTTGGGAGTTTTGGCGTTCTTGCTCACGGGATGCGCAGCTTCGCAGCATCGTAACGCGGCAGACGAGGGGTTAACGGCTGCCCAGCCACATCAATTTTCGTCACGGTTATACACCCAAGCGACCGATGCGGATAAGGACGACAAGTACAAGCTATATCCAGGAACGGGCGTTGTGGTGCAGGCCGCGAAACCGATTGCCGTCCAGCAACAAGGTGGCGACCTAACCTTGAGTTTTGAGGGCGCTGACCTGCGGGAAGTGGTCAAGACCATCCTGTCCGATATCCTGCAACAAAGCTACATCATGGACCCCCGTGTGGGCGGGACCATTACGCTCCATACCAAGCGGCCGATCCCCAAGGCCGCCGTGTTGCCGACGCTGGAAACCGTGCTGAGGATGAATGGCGCGGTGCTGCTGAAACAGGACGATGGCACTTATCAGGTTGTGCCGTCGAACATGGCCGGCAAGGGCAATCTGACGCCCCAGCTTGGTCAAGTCGGGAAGGCGCTGCAAGGCGGCTACAGCATCCAGGTCGTGTCCTTGAAGTACATCGGTGCGGCCGATATGGCCAAAATATTGCAGCCATTGGCTGTCGATCCCGGTGACATCCGGATAGATCCGATGCGCAACCTACTCATCCTGTCCGGTTCGGAACCCGAGCTACGCCACCTGATCGAAACGGTCGACATGTTCGACGTGGACTGGATCGCGGGCATGTCGGTCGGGCTATTCCCGTTACAGAATGTAGATGTCAAGACGGCAGTCGGCGACCTGGAGAAGGTTTTCGGCGACAAGAACGTGGGGCCGCTTGCCGGTGCGCTGCGCATTGTGCCGATTGAGCGCTTGAACGCGCTATTGGTGGTGACGCCCCAGGCCAAATACCTAGATGAAGCGCGGACCTGGATCGAACGGCTGGACCGCTCCGGGGTGGGTGGCAACGGCCAGCGCCTATATGTGTACCAGGTGCAGAACGGTAAAGCCGAACTGCTGGCGGGTCTGCTAAACGACGCCTTTGGCAAGAAACCCGCGCAAAAGACCCCGGCACCCACCTTGGCCCCAGGGCTGGCGGCGACCGAGGTCAAACTCTCGCAGCCAGGCAAACCGGCCATACAGGAAACCCAGGGCAAGCCGGCGACCTCGGGTGATGGCCTGTCGTTGGCTGAAAACGTCCGTGTGATTGCCGACAAAGACAACAATGCCCTGCTTATTTTGGCCTCGGCGGGCGATTACCAAGCTATCGAATCCGCGCTGCGCAAGTTGGACGTGGCGCCCCGGCAAGTATTGATCGAGGTGACCATCGCTGAAGTTACCCTCTCAGGCGAGTTGAAATATGGTCTCGACTGGGCACTGACCAATGGCCCAAACATCAGCAGTCAGATGAATAATTTTGGCATTGCGTCAGCGTTGCCCTTTTCTTACACATGGACGAGTAGTACCGGGAAGTTGAAAGCGGTGCTGAATGCCTTGGCCACGGACTCGAAGTTGAAGATTGTCTCATCGCCACACATAACGGTGGCGGACAATCAAAAGGCCTCCATACAAGTTGGCGATCAGGTGCCGACCATCACCTCGACGCAAAGCACAACCACATCGACGACAGGGGTGATTAGTAGTGTGCAATACCTGAACACGGGGGTTCTATTGAATGTGACTCCCCATGTCAATGCAGGCGGGTTGGTCACCATGGATATCAATCAGGAGGTAAGCAATGCGGCGAAGACAACTTCGTCGGGCATTGATTCGCCGACTATATCAAAGCGGACTGCTCAAAGCACCGTTACGGTTCAGACAGGTGAAACCCTGGTCATGGCCGGCTTGATAAGCGATAAAAGCGCTCATGCCACCAACGGTCTGCCGCTCCTTTCCAAGCTTCCTTTAATAGGCGGGCTGTTCGGGACGTTGGATGACACCGATAACCGCACAGAGTTGATTATCCTGATTACGCCGCGCGTGTTGAAGACCGTGAATCAGGCCGCCGAGGTTACGGATGAGTATCGGCGTAGAATCAACCACCTCGAAGATATGCTAAAGACCCTCAACCCACCGAGGTTCAAGGTCAATCTCCAGCCTGATTCGATCTTACCGGTGCAGGACGAGGCCGAGCCGCCGACCGACACCGGCCCAGTTCCAATTAAGCACGATGGAAAGGCGGCGCGGAACCCTCAGGTTCCGATCAAGTAAGGTACGACGAAACGAAAATTTTGTCCCTACGCAAGGATCGGCGCGCGTATCCCTCGCCGATCCTGTTGCCACATTTTTCGATATAGGGATTCAAGGTCTTGGGTGAATTGCACGGTATCGAATAAGGCTGTCGACAGTCGGTTACGCGCCAATTTTTCCCGGATAGCCTTCAGCCTTTCCGGCTCGGTTGCCAACGTATAAGCAAGGTTGAAATACGCCTCCCAGGTCTCGGTGACCAATTCCGGCAGATCGACAGCGTGGAGCAAGCTGGCGGCAATTCGGCTGGGGAAGGTGCTGCCGATTTTGGTAATCAGCGGAACACCGGCCCAGAGCGCGTCGCATCCCGTCGAGTGAGAGGTATACGGAAAGGTATCCAGGGCTAGATCGGCCAAACTCAGGCGACCGAGATGGTCGGCGATGTCTGGCTTTTTGGCGGCAAAGATAATCCGGCCAGGGCCGACGCCGCGTGCCGCAGCCCCCCTTATCAGGTTGTCAACGGCGGGCGGTGGGAGGGTCGCCAGCCAGAGAACGCTGCCCGGTATGTCGCGCAGCAAATGGCACCAGACATCAAAGGTTTCCGGTATGAGTTTGAAACTCTGGTTGAAGCTTGAAAAAACCACGGCGTTGGTAGGCAGCCCCTCCTCATCGCGGGTTGGGGTGCGGCCGATAGGGCGTTTGCGGTCATTAGGAAGGCAACAATGAGGCATCTGCGCTAGCGTTTCGCTGAAGAATTCAGCTTGATCGGCTGGCGTTGCAATGGGGTCCCCAATGACATAGTCGGCCAGCCTGGCGTGGCCCAGCGTGCCAGGAAAGCCCAGCCAGTTGACGATAACCGGCGCGGGGCGAGAAGCGGTGATGCCAATGCGCGAATCCTTCGTGCTTCCGGTGAGATCGACCAGGATGTCGATGCCGTCCTCGGCAATCAGCTTTGCGGCATCCGAGTCGGACATCGTCCGGACATCGCGAAAGACCTCGACGCTCTGTTCGACGCGTTGTCGATGCGGGTCCTGGGTATTCGCGCCCATCGAATAAGCATGAATCTTGAATCGTTCGCGATCATGCGCTTCCAGGACGCCGCCCAATAAATGCATCACCGCATGTTCCCGAAAGTCCGCCGAAAGATAGCCGATCCGCAGCCGTTCGCTGGGGCGATGACGGGCCGGGTCATAGAGGGGCAATACGTCCAAGAATGGCCGCAATTTGTCCTCTGATGCGAGCAAGGCCGCCTGCAATAGGTGTTGCGCGCTGGCCGAAGGCAAGGACATGACGATGCGGGTGGGGATGCCGGATAGACCTTGCTCAAGGCTGGCAAGAATCTGCGCCTCGTCCGATGCAGCATTGGGCCAGGCAAGTCGTTGGCGGGCGCAGCTTGCCGCCTGCCCAAGGGCGTAGCCATAGCTTGGCTCAAGCGCGACGGCTTGGCGGAACTCCGCTTCCGCCTCCGGGAGGCGCTTGGATTCCATCAACAGGTTACCCAGATTGCTATGGATGTTGGCGGAATCGGGATGAATTTCCAGGGCGCGCCGATAGGCCTTTTCCCCCTCGTCCAGTCGCCCTGCATGTTTTAACAGGTTGCCCAAGGCATTGAGCGCATTGGCGTGATCCGGCTGGAGATGCAAGCAATGCTGCAAACTAGCCCAAGCCTGGCTCATCTGCCGGCACTCCATAAGCAGGATACCCAGGCAGAAATGAGCATCGGCATGATTTGGGGATAAACGGATGGCCTGGCGATACGAAATTTCCGCCTCGGCGAATCGCCTCGATTCCATCAGGACATTGCCAAGGTTGAAATGGCCATCAGCCTGATCTGGCTGGTTCGCCAGGGCCTGGCGGAAGGCCGCCTCGGCCTCGTCAAGGCGGCCGTCTTCCAGCATCATCAGGCCCAGGTTGTAAAGGGCGTCAACCTGTTCCGGCTGTATGGCCAAGCCTTGCCGGTAGGCCTGCTCGGCCTCATTCCGGCGCTGGCTGGCGCGATATAGATTGCCCAGATTGATCAGCGACTCAGCCTGATCGGGCTGGATTTTGGCAGCCTGCATGAGGACTTGTTCAGCCTCTTCATAACGCTGCAAATCCATCAACACCAGCCCGAGATTGTTATAAGCGTTGACGTGATCGGGCTGGGCCGCTATGGCGGCTCGGCAGTAATGCTCGGCCTTGTCTAAGGCAGAAAGCGCCCGTGCGCACACGGCGGCCAGATTAAACACGGAAGCTGTCGGGGCTATGGCAGCGATGATCTGCTCCGACAGCGCCAGGGCGGGCGAGTAGTGGCCGTTCCGATACAACGAAACCGCCTGCTGGTAGGCCTGCTCAACCGTATAACTGCGAGATGGGGTAGGGGTAAGCACGTTGGCTGCTGTAAAATGAAAATTATTGGATAGTTATCAGATATTTAGGGTCACAAAGCTCATGACTACACTGCGTACCATCATTGCGAGCATCGCGTTTGGTCTGGCTCTCGAAGGGCCAGCGGTTGCCGACGTCTATGCCAATGTCGATGCCCAGGGCATCAAGCACTATACCAATCAGACGGACCTGGACGGTTACCAGCTTATCATCGCCGTCCTCAAGGACGAAGGCGTCGACAATCGCGCACATGCCGAGCCGGTGGTCGCCAGCGTGGCGCGTTACGCCCCTCAAATCGAAGCGGCGGCCGAGAAATTCAGCGTCGACAAGGCCTTGGTTCATGCGGTGATAACGGCCGAGTCGGGTTACAACCCGGCTGCGGTATCGCGCGCGGGCGCGCGGGGCCTTATGCAGTTGATGCCCCAAACCGCGAAACGCTATGGTGTCGGCGATGTCTTCGATCCCGAGCAAAACATTCATGGCGGCGTCCACTACCTGCGGGATTTGCTCGACCGGTTCAACAATAACCTGGAACTGGCGGTGGCCGCCTACAATGCCGGCGAAAACGCGGTGGCGAAGCACGGCGGCCATGTGCCACCCTATCGCGAGACGCGCGCCTATGTGCCCAAGGTACTGGCGCTCTATGACAGGTATCGGCAGGTTATGTGATGGCGGGTGCAACGCAGAAGATAGTGCGTGTGCCAAAACGGATTGACCGCTTGTGGCCGGGCTGGTAAGGTGCGCGGGTGTTTTGATCTGCCACGGCGGCCTAGCTTGGCGGATGTCTAAATCAAAAGGAGAGCGGGTTTTGTTTGGGCATAGTCAATTTCGTTTGTTGCATTCCGGTTTTACAGTGGTCGTGGCGCTGCTTTTGCTGGCGGCCTGCGCGACCATGAAACCAGAGGACAGCGATACGTGGCGAAACGCCCAGCGACCCGTTATCAAGCAGCGTGCCGAGGCACGTTGGGTTGGTTTGATCAAGGGTGACATCGAGAAGGCTTATTCTTATACGTCGCCCGATTACCGTGCTGTTGTAACCCTGCAACAATTTAAGGGAAAGTACGGGCGTGTTGTGGATTGGCGAGTGGCGCATGCCAATGACATTAGTTATGATTCCCCTACGGTAGCTTCTGTTTCGGTGGAGGTTACGTATCGTGTCGATCTGCCTGGCGTAAGGGGCAAAGAGATCGAGACCAATAGAGTTCTCACCGAGAAGTGGCTTTTCAAGAATGGGGAATGGTGGTACACGAATCAGTAGACACGATGGGCCTATGCCTGATCTGCTGTTGATGTGTCGAGCCAGGCGCCTGGCTTAAACTTAGGTGGTTCTTTTTTTTGTTGACCTTGCAAGGAGTTTTAATTATGAAGCTGCTAAATGCACGTATGAAGCTTGTGACTTTCGCTGTTGCCTCCGCGGTTGCGGGCGGCGCGATGGTTTCGACGCCTGCTCAAGCGATGAACGTCTCCCAAAACAATGTGGGTCAGGTTCTGTTGTCGCCCTACTACACCGTCAAGAACGGTTTCGACACCTTCTTCTCGGTGGTGAACACAACCAACGCAACGGCCATTTTCAAGATTCGCTTCCGCGAAGCCCTGAACAGCCGTGAAACGCGTGACTTTAACGTCATCTTGTCCCCGTACGACGTATGGAACGGTGGCGTGACCAGCACGGGTGTTGGCGCGACCATCCGCACGTTCGATAATTCCTGCACCTCACCGGACAAGCCGTCGTGGACCTCCACGGGTACCGGCGGTTATCAGGTCGACATGACCAACGCCAACTTCTCGGGCGCCAAGACCGACGGCGCGGACGCGACGCTGGCCCGCACCCAGGATGGCTACTTCGAAGTGATCCTGATGGGCGTGAGCACCATGGATCCTGATAACCCGGCTAACGTGATCGAGTACAACGCCAAGCACGTGGCCGGTGTGCCCCGTGATTGCGCTAAGGTCGACACCGCAGTTGGTACCGTTGCCGCCATTGCAGCGAATACCGTTAACTTTGTGCCGCCTTCGAATATACTGAAGGGCCATGTCACCTACATTAACGTGGCCAACGGTACCGCTGTTGATGCTGAACCGACTGCGATTGAAAACTTTGCGCCACTCAAGAAGATTATCTTCCCGCCTTCAGATAGTTCACCTAGCCTAGCTGATGGAGAGAGCAGTCCCGGCGGCAATCCGGGCTTGCTTATCAGTAACGGTGCCAATATGACCGTTAATGCCGCGGCTCCCGAAGATATAGTAAGCGCGTTGTTGTCCGCCGATAACGTGATCAACGAATATGCCAGCGGTTCCGGTGCGGCCACCACTTGGGTTGTAACGGCCCCGACCAAGCACTTCTATACGGACAAGCTTGAAACCGCTGTTGTTAAGGCGCCGTTCGCGAATCTATTCACGGGTACGTCTTGCGATCAGGTCACCTTGGCTTGGTACGACCGTAATGAAGCGACTGCGACCTCGGGAACCCACTTCTCGCCGTACACGCCCGGTAGCGACAGCCTGTGCTACGAAGCCAACTTAATCGACTTCAATGGCGCCAGCGTGTTCGGCGCCGGTGTCAACCACAAGGCCATCGACACCACGTCTGTCGGTACCTCTGGCTGGGTGAACCTGAGCCTGACCAACACCGGCAACCTCTCAACTGATAAAACGACGGTTACCGGTCTGCCAGTCATCGGCTTCGCCGCCATCGTTCGTGATACCGGCTCGGCCGCCACGAACTACGGCTCCAGCGAAATGCACACCACCGCTAGTGGCGTTCATTGATTTCCAGTTCAGTAAAATATTAGTTCCCGGTTAGCGCCGGGAAATCAAGGGCCTGCTTATAGCAGGCCTTTTTTTATCCACGGTTTGTAAAACGCCCAAACGTGAGCCACCTTGAGCGGGATACCAGTCAAATCAACAAACTGGATTCCAGCCTGCACAGGAATGACGAATTTTTTAGGTTCCCCCAATACCGGATTCCGGGTCGAACCCGGAATGACAATAATGAAACCATCTGCAAGGTCGGGCCATGCCCGCCGCGATGGTGCAGGGTGAACTGAGCCGGACGAGTCGGAAGCGAAATCGTAGGAGCGGCTTTAGCCGCGAAACCTAAACTCAGCGAGCCATTCAGAACGGCAAAGCGGCCGCTGGTCCATGCTGCCGGTTACAGGAACCAAATGAAGGTAGCGGGGTCACACTCACGGATTTATAATCTTAACTGTTAATTTTTTTGGGGAACTGCCTTGAAATACAATCACCTTTTGCAGTCGATGTTGTACTCGGCGGTCTTGATCGTTCCGGCGGCAGGCGCTAACGCGGCGAGTGTGTCGATGTCGGATAGCGCGACCAGCTATAGCTGTGCGACATTCTCCACCATCGCCTTTGATGCGGCCGGAAACGCGACCGTTAATTGTAGTGGCTATGTCACCGGCGGGGTACCGATACCGTCAACGACACCGCCAACGACACCACCAACGACACCGCCAACGACACCGCCAACGACACCGCCAACGACACCGCCAACGACACCCGGAGCGGCTAATGATCCGGGTTATGGTACAGGCCTGTGGCTTCCTGCCGGTACGACGAACCTGTTTGTCGTGGACCAGATGAATACCGGCGGTGTGGGTAATGTGGATTACATACCCGGTTGTGTGAATTCAGTGACTGCGGAAATTTCGTCGTCATCCTGCGCACTTCAATGGAGTCAAACATCGGGAAACTCCACCATCACGATGGCGCAAGGAAATGTGTTGAGTATACGTTTTCCGAGTAAAAATACTTTAAGCCTAAATGGTGGTAACTTTGGCTTAAGTGCTCGTAATGGCTTGAATACACCACATGCATTTTCGATGTGGTTGACAACCGACCCAACGGCATCATATGAAAACACACCAGAACTTTGCAGAAACTGGATGTTTGGAAAGAAAACGCAAAATGTCCAAACTGGAAAGTACGGTTGCCCGGTCAGCCCAGGCAAGTTGTATTATTTGAATATTCGGATTGATGACACTTGTTCAGGTCAAGATTGTACATTTGCGTTGACAGAAGAAACTAATGATTTTAAGTATTAATCGCTAATAAGATAAACGGCGGATGCTAATAGTCCGCCGTTTTTTTATGGGACAAACGATGACTGGATATATCAGGCAAGCCCTGTTTGCTCTGTTGGCGGGGGGGCTGACCATGGGTATGTGGGCCCATGCCGATGCCCTGGCCATTTCAGATGGCCGCAGTGCAGCTACATTAGACGAACTGAAGATCGAGCTGCAATCGGCGCCACCCGGTGTGCGTTCAGGGATGAGCAAGCAGCAGATGGCGCTCTTTGTCAAAAACTATCTGGAAGACGGCCGTTTATTGGCCGCCGCCCAGGCGGCGGGCACAGCCGATCTGGCCGAGGTCAAGGCCCAGATTGAAAAAGCCAAACGTGACATTCTGGTCCGTGCCTATGTCAAGACCGAAATAGCCAGGATCGAGGCCGCGTTGCCGAATCTGGAGTCCTTGGCAAGGGACGATTATGAAGTGAACAAGGCGGCCTATAAACAGCCCGAAGCGATACGGGTCGCTCATATCCTGTTCAAGACGCCAGCCGATGGTGATGAGAAATCAACTGACCAGGTAAAGGCCAAGGCGGAGAAGATTCTGTCCGAAATCCGGGCCGGCGGCGATTTCACGGCCCTGGCCAAAGAAAACTCGGAGGATATAGGTTCTGCGAGTAATGGCGGAGAACTGCCCGGTTGGCAAGAAAAAGGTCGTTTGGTGGCGCCCTTCGAGCAGGCGGCATACGCCATGAAACCGGGAGAGGTCAGCGGTCTTGTCAAGAGCCAATTCGGGTTCCATATCATCAAGCTGCTGGCGCATAGAGAGACCGCAGTCGCGCCGTTTGACGAGGTCAAGGCGCAAGCCATCGCCAAGGTGCGCAGCGATCTGATGCAAATCAGGCGTAAGGATTTCATGAAGCAATTCGCTGGAAACAAGCCAGTGGAAATCGACGATGCCACACTGGAGGCATTACGTAAGGATTGATTCCATCGTGGCTCGGCAAGTGGGCATCCAGGATAACACTCGGATGCCCTTTGTTTTTGTACGATAATCACGCAGGGTTTGAATAGGGCGGGCCATGCCCGCCATGAAGATGCGCCGGGCGAACGACCGTGCGTGCCGTGCCATGATCGTTAGGATCAACTGGATGTAGTTGCAACTAGATGCTGTTTAATTCCACTGAATTCATTCTGCTATTCCTGCCGGTGACCTTCCTGGTGTACTTTTGGTTGCTGGGCAGGCATCGAATAATTGCCGGTAAGACCTGGTTGGTACTTGCCAGCCTCTTCTTTTATGGCTGGTGGAATTGGCACTATTTGCCTTTGCTGGTTTTCTCAATATTTTTTAATTATGCCATTGGCAGCACTCTAAGCCGTCTTTCCGTCCTTCCCGATCAACATCGACCTCAGCGTAAGGGCTGGCTATTGCTTGGCCTTGTTTTGAATCTGGCGCTTCTCGGCTACTACAAATATTCTGGTTTTTTGCTGACGAATATCGATCACCTGTTGGGCAATGCCCCTGATTTGCTCAATGTTACATTGCCGCTGGCGATCAGCTTTTTTACGTTTACCCAGATTGCCTATCTGGTGGATAGCTATCGCGGTGAAGTGAAGGAATATGACCTTCTGAACTATGCCTTGTTTGTAACGTTTTTTCCGCATCTCATCGCCGGCCCGATCATTCATCATAAGGAGATCATGCCCCAGTTCGGCTCGCTCAGGAATTTGACAAAACAGCATAAAAACATGGCGTTGGGGCTGTTTTTGTTTGGTATCGGCTGTTCGAAAAAGGTGCTGTTGGCCGATACATTCGCCCGCTGGGCGAGTGCGGGATTCGATCAGTCGCAGAGCCTGAATTTCTTTGAGGCCTGGTTTACCAGCCTTTCATATACCTTTCAGATTTACTTCGACTTTAGCGGTTATACCGATATGGCAATCGGCGCGGCATTGCTGTTTAATATTCGACTGCCGGCCAATTTCAATTCGCCATATAAATCTACAAATATCAGGGAATTCTGGCATAAGTGGCACATTACGCTCAGCCGATTCCTGCGCGATTATCTATATATCCCGTTGGGCGGCAACAGAGCGGGCGAGTTGCGAACCTATGTCAACCTCGCCATTACCTTTGTCCTGGGCGGGCTATGGCATGGCCCAACGTGGTTGTTTGTTCTATGGGGGGCGATGCACGGGGTGGCGATGGTGGTTCACCGGCTATGGCAGACCCTGGGCCTAAGGTTGAATGCTATCGCTGGGTGGCTACTGACATTCTGCTTTATCAATGCCACCTGGGTCGTGTTTCGCGCCAAGGACATGCAAGATGTAACCAAGGTATTCATGGGGATGCTGGGCATGAATGGCCTAATATTACCCAGCCGCATGATGGAAACATTCGGATATTTAAAGGCCGAGGGCGTTGGATTCGGCCCGTGGTTGGAGGGCATAAACGGGAATGGCTTGTTGCCCCTGGCCATTTTATTCGCCTTGACTATGGTTCTGACCCAGAAGAACTCAACCGAAATGTGGCAGATGGAAGGCTCGTGGAAGCGCTTGGGTTATGGCTGGGCCACTATGATAGGGCTGATGGCCTCGCTGTCCGGGTTGTATATGTTTTCGACAAGCTACAGCGAATTTATCTATTTCAATTTCTAAATGCATAAAAATTATAAAAAAATTGTTTTAGTTTTCCTGCTTGCAGCTTTGGTGCCTGGTGTTGCGCTGATAACCGCGTTATTTGCGTATGACCCATTACAAGTTTTTCATGCCGCCTGGGGACGACCATCGACGGTACATGACAATATGCGACTTCAGACATTGGGGGTCATTAAGCGGGCTAGATTCGACTCGGTAATACTCGGCAGCAGCGTATTCGAAAATACATCAGCCGATGAGGCAGGAAGGTTATTGGGCGGGCGCTTTGTTAATCTGTCGATCTCGGCAGGGGATTTCTATGAGCGATCGCTGATGCTGAATTACATGCTAAGCCACAGGCATGTCAAAAATATAATATATTCAATGGATTTTATCTACTTGAATCAAAAGAAGGGATACAGAGTATTTCCGCTTGAAAGCTTTGATTTTTTATATGATAAAAACCCACTAAATGACGTCAGAGTATATCTTAATGAGCATTTTCTACGCTGTCTTGTAACCTGGTCACATAGTGAGGACTGTGTAGGGCGAGTAGTTTCACTGGATAGGCCGAATTCATGGATGAACGATCCAGAGTATTCAAGGCGATTCGGTGGCTTAAGTAAGTGGTGTGAGAACAAGAATAATTATCAGATACAGGATGTCTATAAAAAAATCAGTGACGCTGCATATGCCATAACAAAGAATGCAATTGAAAGACCAAATAAGGAAGAGATTAAGGCAAAACTTGCAGCGGCAACATACTATATCGACGATAATTTATTATCGTTGGCCAGGCAATATCCGGGTACCGATTTCTACCTTGTCTTTCCTCCCTATTCAAGGGCAAAATTTTCAATCTGGTACCAAGACAGGATTAGCGATGCAGAGGTGCATTTAGGCGTCGTTCGATATTTGGTTGAGGAGTCCATGGAATTGAATAATATACATATCTATGGTTTCGAGAACGAGGCATTCCTTGACGATGTTGCCAATTACAAGGATATGGACCACTTCGGACCCGGAATAAATTCGTATCTGCTGGAATCGATCGCAGCTAATAGAAACAGGATATTTTATGGAAACCTGGATGACTATTTGAAAATCGCGCGTGAAAATGGTGAGCGCTATGATCTTGTACAGTTGTCAGATCGACTCGGCTCCTGCATCAACGCTGACAAGAATTAAACATGGTCAATGACTTAATCAAACGGGCCATTGGACTGCATCAAGCCGGTAAGCAGGCAGATGCAGAGGCGCTCTATCGAACCATCCTTTCGGTCGAGCCGAACAGCTTCGATGCGCTGCACCTATGCGGTATATGTTGTGCGCAGCAAGGTAGATATGCCGAGGCAGTTGATTTACTAGAAAGGGCGTTGGTGTGTAAATCTGGCGTGCCGTCAGCCTACAGTAATCTTGGCATGGCATATCGAAAAATGGGCCGTTTGGACAAGGCATTGGACAGCCTAAATGCGGCTATTGAGTGCGGCCCCAAGTATGCGCTTGGCTATTACAATCGAGGACTAGTTCAGTTTGAACTTGGCCAGAATATCGAAGCCATTGCTAACTATGATAGTGCCATTACATTAAATCCTAATTTTGCTGATGCCTATATAAATAAGGGGGTCGCGCAGGCGGAATTGAGGCAGTATGAGGCGGCATTGGTGAGTTATGACCACGCAATCAGCCTGGTGCCTATGCATGGTGAGGCTCACCTGAACCGTGGATTGGCGCTGGCAAAATTGATGCGCTATGCAAATGCTATGGATGACTATGAATTAGCTATTCAATATGAACCTGGCCTGGCCGATGCCTATAGGGCGTGTGCCGAGGCGCTGAAAAAATTAAAGCGCCTTGATGAAGCACTTGTCTACTATGACCGGGCGATTGAGCTACAACCGGATTCACCCTATATCCTGGGCGATTGGCTGGCCACCAAGCTTCGTTTGTGTAGTTGGGATGGCCTGTATGCCATAGCCGATAGAATAACGAAGGGGGTTGAAGATTCAGCAAAAACCTCGATCCCATTTAATATGCTGACAGTACCTGCTTCGCCAGAAATTCAAAAAAAATGCGCTCAAATATTCATCAAGGACAGATACCCGGCCAGGAAACCCATACTATTAGGTAGTTCAGAATATGGGCATGAACGGATTCGGGTTGGTTATTTTTCCTCGGACTTTCGCGATCATCCCGTGTCTCATCTGATATCACAGCTTATAGAATATCATGATCGTAGCAAATTTGAGATATATGCCTTTTCATTCGGGCCGTCATCAACGGATCGTTACCGCCAGAGGTTAGAAAGTGCATTTGACCATTTTTATGATGTCAAGGATAGCTCGGAAGGAGAGATTGCATCTCTGGCTCGGGATATGGAAATTAATATTGCAGTCGATCTAAATGGGCATACGCAGGATGCACGTACCGGAATTTTCTCATTGCGCTCTGCTCCTATACAGGTAAATTATCTTGGCTACCCTGGTACTATGGGAGCCGACTACTATGATTACATAATAGCGGATGCTACTGTTATCCCCATGGATCATGTAGAGGCATACACAGAAAAGGTCGCTTATTTACCGAATAGCTATTTGGTTGCCGATGCCACAAGGAAAATATCAAGTAATATTTATTCACGTGAATATTATGGTCTGCCTGATGACGCATTTGTATTCTGCTGCTTCAATAATCACTATAAAATAACTGTGGATATATTCGATATTTGGATGCGCCTACTTGAAAGGGTGGAGGGTAGCGTGCTCTGGCTATCGGTAGGCATGGGGAATCCCGTGGCCATACAAAATCTATCACGGCAAGCTGAATTGCGCGGCGTATCGCCGGATCGGTTGGTGTTTGCAAGGCGTATGGACGATGTCTCGGATCATCTGGCAAGACATGGATTGGCGGACTTGTTTCTGGATACCTTTTATTACAACGCACATACCACGGCCAGCGATGCATTGTGGGCGGGCCTGCCCGTTTTGACTTGTCAGGGGAGTACCTTCGCCGGCCGTGTGGCGGCCAGCCTGTTGAGGACACTCGATGTGCCTGAACTGATTACCAATTCTCACTCGGAATATGAACAGCGAGCCTTGGAACTGGCACTCAATCCCGTGTTGTTAGCGGCTATAAAATATAAGCTTGCAGAAAACCGCATGGTGTCGCCGCTTTTCGATACCGCACTCTTCACCAAGCATATCGAAAATGCATACATGCAAATGTGGGCGCGCCACCAGGCTGGGCTTGGTCCGTTTCAAATCAATGTCATTCCATAAACCCGACGTAGTTGCTGAAGCGGTCGATCCTTCGGTGTTAAAGTCGCGCCATGATGCTTAAGCCTAGTGATACAGCCCCGGCGACCACGAATTTCGTCATCCAGGTCAAGGCGTTGGCCAAGGTTTTCCCGGTGTATGAAAAGCCGGGCGATCGGCTTAAACAGTTCCTGATGCCCAAGCTGCGGTTTTTAGCGAGCGATCAACCTCGGCAATACCATAGAGAATTTTGGGCCCTTCGGGAGGTGAGTTTCACCGTGCGCCGGGGCGAAGTCGTTGGCATCATTGGACGCAATGGCGCGGGGAAGTCGACGCTATTGCAGATTATCAGCGGCACGTTAAGCTCGACTTCCGGCCAGGTCGAGACACGGGGGCGTATCGCCGCGCTTCTGGAACTGGGTTCCGGTTTCAACCCCGAGTTTACCGGTCGGGAGAATGTTTACCTGAATGGCACTATCTTGGGCTTGTGTACCGCCGAAATAGACCTGCGGTTCGCCGAGATCGCCGCCTTTGCCGATATTGGCGATTTCATCGATCAACCGGTAAAGACGTATTCGAGCGGAATGTATGTCCGGCTGGCTTTTGCCGTGCAGGCCTGCATCGACCCGGAAATATTGATTGTCGACGAGGCGCTCTCGGTCGGCGATATTGGATTCCAGTACAAGTGCTTCAAGCGGATGGAGGCGCTGCGCGACAAGGGAACCACGATTTTGATCGTGACCCATTCGACGGGCAGCGTGCTTGAGTATGCGGACCGCTGTATCGTTCTCGACGCCGGCCGCGTTGTGCAAGATACGACAGACGTGCTTTCGGCTGTCTTGACCTATGAAAAGGGGATGCTGCCTTCTCGCGCTCCACAGTTATCTTCAGCAGGCACCGGGCGCCTCGATGCGCCTTCAAGCATGGCGGAATTGAAGGCTGTCCAGTTGCGGGTAAGCAATGTGGAATTGGGCGAGCACCGGTTCGGTTCGGGCCGTGCAATTATCAGAAGTCTCGAGATTCTAAAGGCGGACGGCACTCTCTTTGACGATCAACCCGTGGTAAAGACTGGCGAGGGAATCGTTTTCCGTTTCTATATTGCGGCGTCGGAACACATTGCCAATGTGGTATTGGGTGTTTCGTTGTCCAAGCAGCAGGGCGCTGATATTTGGGGCGATAACAATCTTGGCGCCGGGCATCCGCTGGATATTTCTCCTGGCGAGTGCGTGGTGGAATACCAGGTTCGATTGCCGATCAGTTCGGGTGAATACCTGGTCCATTGCGGTTTGGCCTGTTTTGCCGGTGATCGGCGTGAAGAGTTGGATCAGCGACGGCCGATAGCTAAACTGCGCTTCTGGTCTCCCCGAACCCAGGTGGGCGTGGTTCATGCCCCTATCCAGGTATTTGTCTCGGCAGGGGAAGGACGGTGATTGCGGCCTTTCTTCTGCCATTCCCATTTCGGGGTTACCGGGCCCCTTATCTTTGGGTCTATTACCGCCTGCTCAGCTCGATTGATGAGGAAATACTCTTTATCTTGGGCAAGGATTACCTGACCGAACCGGAACACTGGAAAAGGCAGGGCCGATGGGAGATGAAGGCGCAATCGCAAGCTAGGCTTGGGTTCCGTATCCCCGCGCCTACGGCTGTGTCCGGGCATCGGTACCGGTTTCTTGCAGATGAATTGTTCACTCTGCTGATGTCGGAAGCTGGCGATAACCCCATAGCCGCTTTCAGACGCTTGTTGACGGAGCGGATTCACTTTTTGGAAGAGGCATTCGAAAGGGTCTTTTCGGAGAGCGAGACGGATGAAGTCGAGGCCATCCTGACCTGGTGCAATTGCCCTTCGCTCAATGAAGTTGCGGCGGCGCGCGGCATTCCGGTCATGCATCTGGAAATGGGGCCGCTACGTTGGCCGTCGTATCGGCCGACGGCCTACCTGGATTTTTCGGGCGTTAACGGTAATACCGAGGCGGAGGCCAGGTATCAACAATCCGGGTTTGATATTGGTGATTGGTCCCGCGCTGCGCTGTGGGATTTTTTTTACACAGGCGACTCCATGCCTGAGCGGTCGAACCAATATGACTTGGGCGTCGCGCTCCAGGTGGAGGACGATTCCAACCTGGTAGCGTTTGGACATGGTTTCGATAACCAAGCCCTTCTGGCGCATGTGCTGTTGCGGTATCCCGAGGATAAGGCGCTGGTTCGCGCTCACCCCGGCAGCCTGTTTGGGTTGAAGGAAAATAGCTATCGGGTGGATGCCTCTGCGGACAGTATCGCCTTCATCCGCCAATGCAAACGTATCTTGACCGTTAATTCCAGCGTCGGTCTGGAGGCGGTTTTGTCGCAAATCCCAGTCAAGGTGTTGGGCGACTGTTCATACCGGTTCGTGGTTGAGGCGACAGATGAGGCTGAGCAACTGTCTCGTCTGGCCTTCTATCTGTTCGCCTATCTGGTGCCGCAGGACCTGATCTATGATCCTGCATACCTGAGGTTCAGACTGAACAAACCAGCGGAAGCTGAAATTATGGAGCGCCATTTTGTCGCGTATGGCGCACGTCCGGGAACCTTTCCAGCTACGCCATGAGTGCGTTCGTCAGCCGTCCAGTCGGGACTTCCAGCCCATCCAGATCAACGGCTATTTGGCCATATCTCGGTATTTTTGGCATCGCGCTGCTGGGCGCCTGGCTGCGCCTGGACCAATTTTCATATCAGGTCGTGACGGACGACGAGTGGCATGCGCTGCATCAGTTGATTGCCAACTCGCCCAGCCAATTCATGCGTTCGTTCGGGACGGCCGACTACAGCATCCCTCTGGCTGGCCTGTATTGGCTTGAGGCGCACTGGTTCGGGCTCAGTGAATTCGGTATGCGTTGGCCGATGTTGGCATCCGGACTGGCCATCTTGATCCTGTTCCCGCTCTGGGCCTTGCCTCGTTTCGGCTGGCGAGTCGCAGCCGCATTTGCACTGTTGCTGGCAATTTCGCCATTGTTGATAAATTACAGCCGCGAAGCCCGTCCATACGCAATTACGTTGTTTCTGAGCTATCTGGCGCATTACGCATTCTGGCGCTTTTGGGCGACCGATCCTGCCGGCTGGCGCTGGGGGGCGCTGTATGGTCTATGCGCATCACTGGCCGTCTGGCTGCACCTGTTGAGCCTGCCTTTTGTGACTGTCCCATTTATTCTGGCCGGTTGGCAGACTCTGGCGGCGGAACGCGGGGCGCGCGTGGCTAGGGTCCGACGGTTGCTCTGGCTGGCCGTGCCGACGACCTTGTTGATGGCATTGCTGATCCTGCCGCCCATGGTGTCCGATCCCAATGCGCTGCTGAATAAATCAGGCAGTGACATGCCGAACTGGGATACCTATCTAGGGGTGTTGCATACCTGGCTTGGGACGCCGTCGCTACCTGCCGTGACGGTGTGCATTCTTTTTGCGCTATTCGGGGTTTCGTCGTTATGGCGAGAAGGGCAGCTTATACGCGGGGTTCTGCTTGGCCTGCTGCTCACTTATATGGCGGTATTGATATCAAGGCCGGCCTGGGTTCACAACCCTCTTACCTTTGGCCGCTATCTGCTTCCGGCGGTGGTCGTGTTGTTGCTGGCTGTCGCCCTGGGTATGGCCAGGATGGCCCAATACGTTGAATTTCGCATGGGTAGGTTGATCGCCGTGCCGGTCGTTTTGCTGCCCTTCGTTTTTTTGCTGCTTCAGACACCGCTCCTGAAAACTATGCGAAAACCCGACAGTTACAGCCTGCATTCTGTGTTTCAGGTCGACTACAGAAAAAAACCGGGCGGTGTACGGGAAACGATGCGTGAGCGGATTCCGTTGTCGCCGTGGTGGGAGACGCTCAGCCGGCTGCCACCGGAGAGCGTTCTTATTGCGGTGGCGCCCTATCAATATTTCAGCCCGAAATGGGATGCGCCTCGCTGGGAAAAACTGGGAAAACAGCGTGTCATTCCCGGCTTCTTGACGGGCTTCTGCTTGACTCGCCGCGATGGCGAAGCGCCGGACGATGTCCGATTTGTCTTACGCAATGCCGTTCACCTGGGTGACGATATGGAACTCAGGACAAAACACGTCGGGATGGTGGTATTTCAGAAGCCTTATCTCGTCGTCCATAACAACGAACGTGTCTGGATGGGCGCCGATGTAGGCCAATGTTTGCCATTGTTGAGGAACAAATTTGGCGCCCCGGTTTATGAGGACGATAAAATCGTCGCGTTTTCGCTACGAAATCCCGACTTGGCTCATGCTCAATAACAAATACATCCTTGTGGTCATGCCGGCCTACCGAGCCGCGAAAACATTGACAGCTACCTGGGAGGCCATTCCTCACGATGTTGTCGATGCGGTGTTGCTGGTGGATGACGCCAGCGACGACGAGACTGTGGCCACCGCGCGCCTACTGGGGATACCGACCATATTGCATGAGTCGAATCGGGGTTACGGCGGCAACCAGAAAACCTGCTACAACGCGGCTTTGGAACGAAACGCGGATATTGTCGTAATGCTGCATCCAGATTATCAGTATGAGCCGCGTCTGGTGACAGCAATGGCTGGGATGATCGCATCGGGCGTGTATGACATGGTTATCGGCTCGCGCATTCTCGGAGGGGGGGCGTTGAAAGGGGGGATGCCGCTTTGGAAGTACATGGCCAATCGGCTGTTGACCGCCTTCGAGAACCTGCTGCTGGGGGCTAAGTTGTCTGAGTTCCACAGCGGGTTTCGCGCCTACTCCAGAGAGGCGCTTTTGTCGATTCCATGGCAGTCGAATTCCGATGATTTTGTTTTCGATAATGAGTTGCTGGCACAAGCCCTCATCAATAAGTGTAAGGTGGGCGAGATTTCCGTGCCCACCAAATATTTTCCGGAAGCGAGTTCTATCAATTTTCCGCGTTCGATGAGATATGGCATCGGCGTGATTAGGGTCTCGGTCTTCGGTTTTTTGGCGCGCATCGGTTTATACCGACATAGCCTGTTTAGCCGTGCCGCCTGAGTCGCAAACTGGCAACGCCCAAATGAGCCTCAGGCGTTATCACCGCCTGATCTACTCGGTCACCCGAGCCGAGTGGGTTCGTGAATTCGTGCTGCATGTACTGACCGGCGTGTTGACTGTGGCCGCCCACTATTCCCTGATGTGGTTGCTAATTCGTGGAGGAATGGCAGCAGTGGCCGCCAGCGGGATCGGTTTTCTGGCCGGCGCAGTCACGCGCTTTTTTCTGTCTTATACGAAGGTCTTTTCACCCGCAGACAGTGTGCCGGTAACCCTGATCCGATTCATGATCGCTTTGGGCGCCCAATGGGTCGTTAATATCCTGCTTTTGAATGCCTTTCTGATGGCCGGCTTGATGCTATGGTTTGCCCAGGTCGGCGCGACTGTCGTTCTGACCTTTGCTAATTACCTGGTATATCGGCTCTGGGTATTCCGCGCATGAGTACGTTACCAAAGCCTCTCAGAGAAGATGCAACGCATATGCACGTTCTGACCGGTATTCGTGGTTGGGCAGCACTCTGGGTTTTTCTGTATCACGCCTGGATATTCTCAGATCATCCCGATCTGATCGTGCGTTTGGGCGCCAATGAGTTTGTTCTCACGCCTTTGGTAAGCCTGGGCGGCGCAGGCGTCTCGATTTTCTTCGTACTTTCCGGTTTTTTGTTGTCCTTGCCCTTTGCCAAGTGGCAGGCTGGACTACATGAACGGCCGGAAACCATACACTATCTGTTCCGGCGCGTGATGCGTGTCTTCCCGGCCTATTATGCGCAACTGCTGATATTGTTTCTGCTGGCGGCATGGTTGCCATCCCAGCCCGGCATCGATGGCTGGCATGACTGGGGCCGCCATTTGCTGATGTTGTTCACGCCGCCACCGTTGGGTGTTACGCCCATCAACCCAGTGTGGTGGACCTTGCCCATTGAGTTTTCGTTTTATCTGGCCTTGCCGTTCCTGGTCTTTCTGCTGCGTTTTGAACGTGGCTGGCTGATATTGCCGCTTGCACTGTTCTGCATGTGGGCATGGCGTCACGCCGTCACAATCTGGATGGCCGATTCCAGCATTCAGGAACGGGTGGTGGCGAGTTATCAGTTGCCTGGGTCTCTCGATACCTTCAGCATGGGGATGCTGGCCGCGCTGCTTTACGTTAACCGAGCTCGCCTGCCTAGATGGCTTTGGTCTCCAGCCTTGGCCAATTGGTTAGCCGTCTCTGGCTTGCTGCTGATGTTGGTCGCTGTCTACTGGTTGTTCTATTCACGCGGGCAGTATTGGTCCGATTACCCCATTTTCTATGGCTGGACACCCGCCCTGGCGTTGGGCACGGCAGCTATAATCTTCGCTGGGGCGAATGGCGGTCGCTTGGCTCGGGCATTGTTCGGCAACCCCTTCATGGTCTTTACCGGCACCATTAGTTACAGTCTGTATCTGTGGCATCACCCGATATTGGACTGGCTCCATGCAGTCCCGGTTTTACAGGGCCTGGGCGTGTACCGACTCCCTGTCATGGTCCTGGTTGCGCTACCGTTAACGATGGCCATATCGGCCGCCTCGTATGCCTGGATCGAACGGCCGCTCATGAATATCGGGCGGAGACAGTCATGAGAGGGTGGGCGCGACACTATTGTCGTTATTATGGTTACATGAAATTGGGCGAAGCGTCGCCATGTGGATCGATGATTTGGTTGGTTTTCGGCAGATAGACCCAATCAGCGCCTGCGATATCCGCCTGCCCGGCGTCCTTCAAGAAATGGATTCGTCGCGGGGCCAGTGACATGGCGGCCCCTTTGGTCAGGGCGGGGATATCGGTTTTGCCTGACCAGATGAAGTACAGATCCCGATGGCTATTGGCGAGTTCGACGGCAGTTCGGATGAAGGTGTCCAGTGCGTCCTGATCGTCGTCCGGGCTGATACCGAGAACGATGCGCGCGGCATCGGGAATGCCAAGCTGTGCTCGAAGACATGTGCGGGATTTAGAGACGGTAACGGTGGTCGATGGGCGAGTGTTGCCTTCGGCGGTGTCTTGTCCATTCTGGGCAGTGGCTAAAGGTGGTTTTCTCTCCCCTCTGCGCAAACCACGGAGCAGGGTTGCGAAGGCCCGAAGCGGCGCCGTGATCCGCCAGGAGCTGGACTGACGCAATGCAGCGATATCCCGCGCAAGCCGGTCTGTGGCCTGCCTTGATTCCTGTGCCTCGGAGGCTCGGGCGCGGAGGTCTGTGATTGTCGCTTCAAGGGCGATATTGCGATCTTGCAGCTTGACCAGTATGGCCTCCATTCCATTGGCGAGATATGTAGTATGGGGGGGTGCATAGGAGCTGGTTTGGTGGGGTATCGCGACGGCAAGCAAGGCCTGGTAATCCAGCACCATATCTCGCGCCAGGCGTATGCCATGACCATGCAGGTATGTTGCGACCTCGTTGATGATTTGCCGATTTCCCGCCAGGTGTTCAATCAACGCCACCAGAGACTCGACGTTCGCTTCGTATAAGAAGCCATCTATACCGTGGCGGATGCGTTCCTGGAAGGCACCCATGCGAGTGGCTAGCGTAGGTAAGCCTAAGGCGGACATTTCGCTCAGGGTATAGCTGAAGGTTTCCGGTAGGATGGATAAAAGAAGGGCGCAATCTGGAGCGAATTCGGTGGCTAGACGTCCCAGGTCCGCTGGTGCGTAATCCGGAATAACCTGGACGTTCGCGAGCCCAGAAAATGATTCGCCGAACATGCCACAACCGAGAAGCAGGAAATCGACCTTGCCCGCGAGTTTAGGGATGACGTCGCGCAACAGCAAAATACCTTTGTGGGGCTCTAACCGACCGGGAACAAGGACGCGTAGGACTGACGATTCAGCGACCGGTCGCTGTGCCGGAATGGAGAGCGTGCCCATGACCTCAGGGGCCATGCCATGGGGGATGATGGTGCATTGCTGACCATTGAGTTCGGGGAGTAGCTTGAACAGCCGATCACGAGCATTTTGACTGGGTGCGACCATTTTAACCGCAGGCTGTGCCAGTCGCTCGGCATAGGCCCGGCGGAGGACAATCCAGTCCTCGGGCCTTGAATTATGCCAGCACTCGTTTCTAGGATTGCGGTTCAAACAGTCGGTTAACTTGTCCCTGGGGCATGTCTCACAGGGCTCATCGAAGAAGCCGAACATGGCCGGGCAATACGGGTATAGGTCGTGCAGAATCCTGACGGTTGGTAGCCCGGTCGTCAGTGTATCCAGGCTATGTCCAATCAACGAGGAAACAAAGAGTTCGTCGATATTGAAGCCATCGATAATGCTGGCAAGAATCGCTTTGTACTCGGGATGGTGTATCTCGGTTGCGGGTATGGGTAGAGACAGATGCCAATGGGCGATGGTCGCATTTCCTTGCGCTGGATCCACGAGCTCCAGGGCATGGCCAAAGCAGTTTCTGTCACTGGATGAATACAGGATAAGTGTACGTTTATCGGGATTGTGCCGGGCGAAATCATGGACCCAGCGATCTACGCCGCCACCCCAGCTGTGCAGAATATGCAGGCTGGCGTTTGGCGGGAGGCGATGCCGGTTTTGTTCCGCGTAGACAGATGCGGCTTCTTCCATGCTGAGCCGGGTACGAGCCAAGTCGAGGCTGTATCTGAGTGGAGCTAGTGGGTCGCGGCCGATGAATTCATGTACCCGCTTTAGATAGTCCGGGTGATGTTCGAGCAGGAGCGCGCTGGCGGCCTTCATCAGCGCGTGCCGTTCTTCTCCAAAGCTGACCGATCCTTCATGGAAAACGAACACGTCTGCGGCCAGGATGTTGCGCCAACCGACATCGGAGGCGCGCAGGCAAAAATCGTTTTCTTCCCCATAGCCGCGACCGAATCTCACTTCGTCGAACAGGCCAACTTGACTGAGGCAATCCCGGCGAATGAACATGCAGAAGCCGATCGCCGTGGGCAGGTCGGCGGTGATGCCTCGGTTGGTGTCGGCGAACAGCGCATCGAGTCGCATCAGGCCCAAGCCGCCGGGCATTCCTCCGGTCCAGCCTTCATAGGGGTAGGAGCAGATCGTGGCGTTATTCGAGAAGGGGGTGACTGTGCCTATGTCGGACGCGGAGTAGGCAGCCCGATTGAGCCGGTCGAGCCAATCGTTGGCGACTTCGGTATCGCTGTTGAGCAATACCACATCGTGATCCGGATGCAGGACCATGCCCCGATTAACGCTGGCAACGAAGCCCTTGTTTTCCGGGTTCCGCAGCAACCTCACCTTGCCCATCAAGGCAAGGTTATCGAGGTAGTCGGATAATTCCGGCTCAGGCGAGGCGTCATCGACGATGACGATTTCGGCCTGGATTATATTTTGGCTCCGAAGGGCCGATTCAATGCAGCGTCGAGATTCGTCCAGGCCGCAGTAAACTGGAATAATTACGTCTATCGTCATGGGTACCTTGGTAACTGTGGCAGAATCATAAGTCCGACAGGCTCCTAGAACCATAGCAGGGACATTTCGTGCCAGCATCATCGCTGATTCAGTGTGTAGTTAGGGGTATGCCGGGAAAGATTGAGAAAATGAGAGTGTCACAGGCTAATTTGATCCGCATGGTTCTGGTATCTTTGGTGACAAATGTCAGACTGATTCGCATCATGGTCCGATCCGCCCTCAGGTCGGCCCGCACATGACCAGTATGTCCGGACCCCTGATCAGCGTCCTGATGCCCGCCTATAACCACGAATCTTACGTGCGATTTGCGGTGGACAGCGTATTGAGCCAGACCTACTCGAACCTGGAGTTGATCGCTATCGACGATGCTTCCCGAGATAAAACCTGGGCAGTGCTTTCCGAATATGACGACCCCCGAATTCGGTTGGTGAAGCACGATGTGAATCAAGGGGCGCACAGCACCCTGAACGAGGCGATGAAAATGGCCCGGGGTCAATACCTTGCCATTCTCGATTCGGACGACATCTACCAGCCCGAGCGGCTCGAACGGCTCCTTGCCGAAGCGGAGCGTCTGACGGGGAACGATACACTGATATTCAGCGATGTGACCTTCATCGACTCGGCCGGCGAGACGGTGGGAGAGCACCCGCGAGCCGTCGGCTACCAGACCTTGCGCGCTCGTTGCGCCGAGCTGCCGGCTGCGAATTGGTTTTTGACCGGCAACTCCGCCATCGGCACCTCCAATTTTTTCTTCTCCCGTGCCCTGGCCGAAAAGGTTGGCGCATTCACGCCGTTAAGGTACACCCACGATTGGGACTGGGCGCTGCGTGCCAGCCTGTACCAGGCGCCAATTTGGCTGCGGGAACCCCTGCTTTCATACCGCGTGCATGATGCCAATACCTTGTCGGAGGACGATGCCTGGCGGCACATCCACGAGAATTCCTATATTCAGGCAAAAGCCCTGTTGGCGCTGCGTCATCACTTGGACATGAAGGGCGAGCCGGCGCAGCTTGCGCGCGCCGCATGTCTGGCTTTGCTGAAGAACGAAAGTTTTCACCCGCTCGCGTTGAGCCTTTACCTGACCAGCTCATTCAGCGGCGTCGATGACCAGGAGTTGTTAACCTGGACTTGCCCTCCAGAAGGTTGCTGGTTCTTGCAGGATTTGGCCGATACGGCTCAATTACCGACGGATGTTTTTCGCACCATCGACTACCTGGCCGAAAGGGAGAACGTGATTCAGTCCATGAACGTGGAAATCGGCAAACGGGATGAATGTATCACCGCCCAGACGGCATTGATTGAGGAGAAGGACCGAGGCATCGCCGTCCAGACCGTGTTGATCGACGAACGGGATCGTAGCCTTGATGAGCAATCCAATATCATCGATGGTCTGAATCAGCAGATCGCCGACCAAAGAAACCG